>Ga0116170_10002418_pt1 | contig 17996 bp, 21 predicted proteins | sample AD_JPNHW1_MetaG_FD_89797 | JGI IMG/M metagenome (GOLD analysis project Ga0116170, IMG submission 89797) | Active sludge microbial communities of municipal wastewater-treating anaerobic digesters from Japan - AD_JPNHW1_MetaG | ecosystem: Engineered > Bioreactor > Anaerobic > Digestate | place...
ATTCATCCGCATCCTTCAGGGTGCGGTCTTCTCTACCCCTTGACCCGCGAGATAAAATCTATTTTATCTATTTCCGGGAAACCATAGAAATTAATTACTTCATAATACGTGTTTCCGCGGTACATTATTTTTCCGAATTGTATGAACGGTTTTTTATTTTTCGGATCAATTGTTAATAGATTTATGTGCATTGGTCTAAAGAATATAGATTCCATTATCATTTTGTGCCTCCTATTAACACTATTATGTATATGGTGTTTTTTGTATTTATAGTTTTTGGTGTTCCTATAATAAAAAGTGGGTCGTAAAACTGTATTCGCTTCTTTTTATTGAATAAGTTGTTTTGAGGTTCATTTTATATGACTGAAATCAAGTATATGGTGCCCACAATGCCTAAGAAAAAACCACGGGCTCTTCTAAAGAAAAGGCCAGGTGTACAAGTTACGTCGGTTGGCGGCGGTGGAAGTGGTATAACAACTGCGGCGGTTGGCGCACCATTCCCTAATATATATTCATTTTATTCTGGCAACCGTATAGATATTAAGCTTTTGGAACAGACGGCCAGGGCACCGCCGGTAGCTCGCTCCCTATGGCAATTACAATTGATTGCGTTCCCTAGATTTGATTTTCAATTAAATCCTCCTGATGACGTGGAAGAAGATCCAGAAGTCACTAATGAAATTTTGTCAAAACTCAAGAAACTGGATCACGACGTCAATACCACTATTTTGTGCGTGCAGGCCCTTTACGACATCATGACATATGGATCGTTTGTCGGAGAAGTTACATGGAAAGAAGACGAAGACGGCTATATTGTCCCTGATGTGGTTAATAGGTTGCCAGCGGCATCATTTAAGCAGACACCGCCTGAAGCAGAAGGCGACCGCGATAAATATATGGTGGGACATATACTAAAGGGTATTATTTATAACAAAAAGTTAAAATCTTATGAATACTGGCAACTTCAAAACAACTATGGAACCACTGGTATTCCAATTAACATTCCAACGGAACAAGTTATTCACATTAAGGATAAGTCGTCACCGTTTGTGGATGGTGAACCATATCTTCAAGGCATCGTAAGTACCATATCCCAGTTGGAATTTGTAAGGAAGCGTGTTATGCAGACCGTTTCCAGGATTGGGTCTCCAAAACAAATTGCGACAGTTGGCGTACCTCCTGAATATTTAGATGCCCTCAAAAATGCTAGCGGTGTTCCGCTTGCTGTCACTAGTGCAATTCCAGGCGCCGGATCAAATAGTGCCGACATAATGTTAACAGATCTCTGGGATTACGCCAGGCAACTTGTGGAAAATCAATCAGCTGATTTGGCTGTTGCCGTACCGCGCGGCATTGAACTTAGCTGGGACCAGGGCCATGTAGCCTTCAACCCCACCGAAATCGATAATTATCTGATAAAAGAAGCCATCAGTCATATATTCCCAAGGGATATGCTGGAGATTCAAACGGCTGCAATTTCCGCGACTTCCCAACCACTTCTTCAACTCCTCAAGATGATGGTACAAGGCTGGCAAAATATGTGTTCTAGGGCATTCCAAGAACAAGTCTGGAATAAATTCTTAGAATATAATGGCTATACTGGCTGGACTGTAACCTTTGATTGGGACGACCTGATACCGCAAGACGAACAAGTAAAACAAAATATTGCACTACAAAGATTTACCAACCACATTATAACATTGGATGAAGCAAGAGAGAGTCTTGGATTGCCTGCCCTTGATCCAGCCCCCTGGATGGAAGGCCTAACAACCCGCGAAATTCTAGAAAAGGAGCTTACATTGTGGCGAAATCCAATGGCTGGTCAACAACAGCAAGGCGGAATGCCGGGAATGGGAGGTCCTGAAATGGGTGGTATTGACCTAGAAGCGTTGTTAGGTGACGGAAACACCAGCGAAGAACCTGAAGAAACGAGTGGTCAAGAACCGGACGTTTCTGGCATAGACATGGGTATGTTGGATGCTGCCTTGCAACGACCTGAAGAAGCAAGTGGCATGGAATTTCAATCTGGTTCTATAAAACAAAATAAGACCATCGACAACGAAATTGTAACCCAAAACAAACTAGACGCGGAAGCCGAAGACATCCTGGGAAGCCTCGAAAATGACGTCATGAAAATACTTAGGAAGACCAAGTACTTTGATAAAGTTCTTGAGGAGTAAACATGTATAAGTTCCTTGGTAAGAAAGACGCCCTTTATCAATTAGACCCAGAATCAATCAACATTAAGCTTAATTATAGGTGTGAAGAAGGCACTGTTGAAGCAGGTTCTTTTAGTAGCATCCACTGATTTTACTGGAAAAGGTTACGGCAAGCAAGCCATGTTAGAATTTTATGATAAAAATCCGGATATGATTAAGAAAACTGGCGGATTGACACTGATGGGCAAGAAAGCATATCTGAAAACTTTGAAAACGATAGCGGGAGAATAGACCACAATGCCAGAAACTACCAAAAAGCCGATTAAAATAGTGCCGAACACTATAAAAACAATTCCTAAGATAAAGCCAGCCACTATTATTCCCAAGAAGACCTTAGAAGAACAGCTGGAAGAAATCTATGACGAAATCGACATCGATGTTGATGATCTTCCTGATGAACTTTTAGAAGTCTACGAGGAACTCGAAGGCACCTATAAGGAAAAGTCCATCCAGAAAAACTGGAAATTATGGCTGTCAATGTTTACGCCCTTTATATTGCCTGCCTTCATTAAGGGTGTTTCTGGCCAAGTTACTCTTCCTTATGATGCTAGACAAAGTGTTCAAAGTAATGCTCCGGAACCTAAAGTGGTGGTGGACTATGCAAAGAAGTATTTTGAGGAGCATGGCTTAGAACTTGTGAAGACACTTTCGAAAACTGACTGCGAACGTCTTAAAGTCCAACTCAAAGATAATTGGGGCAAAGGTCCAACTGAATTTAAAAAATCTTTTGAAGAAGATTATGCTAATACTAAAGCCCGCCTTGATTCTATTTATAGGACCGAATATGTTACTGCCCAGAATGAAGGTATTTTGGCTAGATCTCGTGACGCTGGTCATAAAATGAAACAGTGGAACGCTGCCCTTGATGAAAGGACATGCCCTGTATGTGGTGATCAATTGCATGGTACTATAATTCCAATTGAGGAAGAATTTACAGCTGTGGTAGAACACAAAAATGGTTCCGAAGAAATTTCTGTTAATGGTCCTCCCGTTCACCCGAATTGCAGGTGCGTCCTAACCACCCTCAATGAAGAAGATTACGACGAAATAAAGGAAGATAGTGCATATTTAGAAGACGTATTTGAAACCATCAAACTCAATTATAACTGTCCAGATTCTGAGAAAAACGGCACTGGTCCGGGTTCGTGTGGAGGCAATAAACCAGATAATAATAAAAATAATAATGATCAAGAATTTAACATTATTAAAGTTTCTGGTATGCCGTATTCCAGAATACATGTTCAAGAAGAAATACCAAATTCTTTGGTTACTTATATATCAAATAAATTATCGGAAAGTAAATTAAATATTGACGTGCTTGATATATCGCCCACTATCGGATTAATAGGAGCACAAGGAATGACAATGGCGAATATATCTGGTGACACACCAAACAACTTAACATTTAAAATAGATGGATTATTTATAGATAGTGAAATATTTAGTGATTCTTATTATAATGAGGCTATGGACAAAAAAGAATCCCATCTAACTAAATATGGTAAACTTCCTGTACTTAGTTCAGACGCTGCGTCAAAAGAAGAACTTATAAAAATGGTTCAAGATCATGAAATAGGCCACCTTTTATTACAAAAATATAGATATAATAAAATGAAAAACAGTGAAATTGATATAAATTCTGAAAATATAAAATCTGATCCGGAATGGAAAACTATTGCAGCAACTGAGTGGAAGAATGGTTTTAAGTCTACTACCCACGGCGATTCTTCTAGTGAGGAATTATTCGCAGAAGCATATTGTGCCGTAGAAAACAACCGCGAAAATATGTTTCCAAAATCCATGATAGACTTTGTAAAAAAAGTAAAATTAGGAGTGATTTAAATGCAGTACCTAATAGATAATAAAGTACCCCCTAAAAATAAGTATGACATATCACTACAAGACATAATTAAGAATAATGATAAAGCAATATTAGATTCTGCTTTTGAAACCATAAAACAAAACTACAAATGCCCAAAAGGAACTGTCGATGATTCTAATAAATGTGATATCGAAAAGCCTATAGTAAATATACCCATACCTAACAAATTTAAAGACATAGATAACGTCAAGTCAGATAAAATCAGAGGAGAATCTAGTGAATTTTTGAATCAATTGGTACAAAACAACGAATATTTGGTTAATTCTTTGAAAAGTTATACTAATATTGGACATCTAGAAGTAAATAAATATCTTGGTAACAGAATTTCTGGTAATATACCAAAAGAAACAGAAAAGATTATAATTGGATTGGACAGTATATTTAATTTACAAAAAGAACAAAATTTCCTTACTAGTTCTAGTATCACTACATATCGTGGTGTGTCAGATATCGAAATCGAAAATTTGCTAGGACTGAACCAAAAACATATCTATGATATAGAACCAGGAAAAATAATAACCGATCCGAAGTTTGTTTCTACAACGCTTAATAAAGAACAAGCCTTGCAGTTTGGTAGAGACAGATATGGTGGTAGTATTATTACTATACTAATACCAAAAAACTCAGAAGCTTTGCATACTGAATCCGTATCTGGTAGTGAAGATGAACTACTCATTAATAGAAATCAGAGTTATAAGTTCCTTGGCGTAAACAAAAATATAGACAATTCTGGTTTGGATTCTAATAAACCTGTACATGAATTTATTTTTGAATTAGTAAATGCTAATCAAAAACAAAGTTCTTCTCATCTCTCCGATGCTGTTGAAACAATAAAGCTTAATTATAATTGTCCTGATTCTGAGAAAAACGGCACTGGTCCGGGTTCGTGTGGCGGTAATACTAATTCTAAAATCAATCGAAATCCAGAAATTGCTCCAGCTGATTATAATTCCTTCTTTGAAAACTTCAATAAAATTTCTAAGGATAAAAGTGAACCCGATCGTGTCATGCGTCGTCTTAATGCAGAAACAGTACAAAGAAGATTTTACAGAAAAACCGAAGAACACTTCAACGAAATAAAACCAGAAAATGATAAAAAGCTTAAGGAAAACGGCGAAAAATTATGGGATAATCTGAGGCCAGAAGTACAATCTGCTATAAAATCATATACTACCCAGGATTATGGTGTCATAAATTCTGCATTACAAGATGACATAACACGGGAAGAAGTATCACTAATAAAAGAAGCTACTAGTAAACCTCTAGGAGTTAGCACTATTTTATATAGAGGCATTAATTTTAAGATGCCAAAAGACATTTTCAAAGTAGGAGCAACATGGATACATAAACCTTTTGCTTCTTGTTCAACTGGTAGTTTCATCGCAGAAGAAGCAGCAAGTGGTAAATTAACACACATAACACCAGAAGAAAAAACAATATTACAAATATTTACTGAACCAGAGACAAAAGGATTCGCTGTTGGAAAAAACAGTTTTTATGCGGGTGCTGATGCTGGGAGTGAAGTAATTTTGGATGCCGGTACGAAGTTCCAGACCATACATAGTGAAAAACGTGGTGGTATGCGAATATTAACAGTAAGAGCTATAAATGATAAACAAAAGCAAGACAGTTCATATTTAGAAGATGTCACTAACTTCATAAAGCTTAATTATAAATGCCCTAAAGGAACCGTGGATGACACTAATGCATGTGGATTAGAAGGACAAACAAGTAAACCATCAGAAACCTTTATCGGCTTTAAATCTGACCACGATTTCTCTTCTCCTCAAGACATCGAAGCTAACAAACGGATCCAGGCATCATTAGATAAAGCAGCGGAACCACTCAAAAAGTTTAAACCCGAAGACCGAAGAATATTAAAACAATATTCAGTAAATAGTTATATTGACGTAAACCAATATTTAAATGGAACACTTGAAAAAGAAGTTGATCAAGATAGTTCGATATTACGGCATGTAAAAGAAGATGTTGATGCGCTGGATAAATTGTTTTCAGAGGCCAACCTACAAGAACCATTAGTAACATACCGTGGACTAAAAGACGACATAATTGTTAAAAATCCAGAACTTCGGGATGCTCTTGATACTCCTGGATCACAAATTGAGTTTCCATGCTTCAGTTCAACTTCTGCACTACCTTTCATGGCAAATAACTTCGCAGTAGGATATAATGGCAGATTACTAGAATTACAGTTGCCTACTGGCACTAAAGCCTTGTTTATCGCAGAAGAAAGTGGGTTACCAAACGAATTTGAAATTTTAGTGAACCGAGGAACAAAGTTTGAAGTTGTAGAGACGCGTCATACCGACATTATACCACCAAACAATGGTTCATATGTAAATAGGTCTACAAAACGAGTCAAAATAACTACCATAAAGGCGATTGTATGAAAAAAGATAATAAATTCATAGAAAATAATAAAGAATCGATAAAAATATTAAGGATTGGTCCAAAAAGTCAGGAATCTGACGAATCGGGATGGGGCAACTCAAAAGAAAATATTTATGGTTATGTACCCAATGTTCCTGGAACGACATATGGTGTTACTTATATTGGTAGACCAATAAAAACTAAACAAAATTCTGAATATTTGGAAGATGTCACTAACTTCATAAAACTTAATTATAAATGCCCTAAAGGTACTGTAGACGACACTAATGCGTGTGGGTTGGAAGGACAGGAAAGCAAGACAAAAATCAACGATCAATTTGATTCTACTACAAAAAGCATTATTGCAAATTTACAAAATTTAGATAAAAAATCTTCTACTTTAGAGCACGGAATTGTTTGGCAGGATAACAAAATCATTGAAACTAAAACAGGCGAGGAATTTTCCGTAGGCGCATATTCTTCTGATATCGAAAAATCAATAAAAGATCCAGCAAATTTTGGAAAATATAATATGGCTCATACTCATCCAAGCGGCGATCCATCTTGGCGTACGTTAATGCCTTCTGGTGGCGACATAGAATACGCAGCGATGTATGGTGGCATTCAAGTTTGTGTTACTAAAGACTATATATATAAATATGAATTTCCTAATAATACTTTTGTTACAAATTTTCCTGATAAATGGAGATTCAAATCAAAAAGCAGACAAGATAGAGAATCTGAAGCAAAAGATTTTGGTGTACAGTGGAATCAGTTAATGAAAAATATTATTATACATGATAAAGAAAAGGGAATATTTTCTGATAAGCAGTATGCTGAAAAAGCAGATAAAGTTTTATCGAAGTATGCTGAAAAAATTGGAATGAAATACCGTAGAATTCCTAGAACCTAATTTTTTGTTTTTGCTGCTACGTGACACGCTCGTATCAATGCAGATATATGTGGACTATATTCGTGTGCGTGATCAGCATGTTCAACAACAGTAATTAATGCATCTAGTAAGTGAGCATCTCCTATCTTAAATTCATTTACTGATTCTAGTTTTTCATACTTTGCAACAATAATTGGAAGTAAAGAAAATCCTCTACAAATTTCCCATTGAGGAATCTCTTCTTTATATTCACTAAAACATTTTTGTATGAGATCTTTAGCTTCTTTTATTGGATCAGACATATTATTCCTCCACGACCACCTTGACCTTTGGTTGTTTCTAGTATATTATTCTTTCCTATGTCCACCACATGAATTTTATGTATTCTAAATATGTTGTTACTTATAACATTCATCATATTTTTCACCTCACTTTTCCTTCAAGCAGAATACCAGCTTCTTCTATTTCATATACTTGTATTGCGGTTAAATGTCTTCCGCTTTCAGTCTCGTTAAATACTAGATTTAAGTATATTAGTCCCCCGGACTTTGTTTTATTGACCAGCGGAAGTTCACTGATATTCAATAGTTTCATCATCTTTACTAATACGTCATCTGGTTCACTATCTATTAGCAAACCATCTATTTCTTTACCGTCTTTATATACTTTGTATAACACTTCACATCACCTCATTTTTTTTATTTCGTAATAATATAGCTAATGCTTGTTTTTGGCTATATGGATTACGGTACTTTGACTTGCCTTCTAGGAAATCTGTTGCTTGTGCTAACATACCTTTTTTGAAAGACGATCTAATTCTCGGTTTAGAAAACTTTGTAAGGGCAACTATAACTGCTTGTTGTTGAAGGTTTCCTACAACCTTTTTGCCTACATCTTCCGGTACTGTTTCGAGGTCGATTGTAATTGAATTACTAATTTGGGACGCCCGTTTATCGCCGTCACAATCGTGGATGGGTACACTATTATTATGGTTTCCAAATCTATGAAACCTCCATCCTTCTAGTATAGTAACTGGCATTACACTACCAGCCACTGTTGGATACATATAAATTAGGCTTCCACAATCACATAATTCTATCCTGGCATTTTCTGGCAAAGGTTCATATTGCTGATGTGCGTACATAATTCACCTCTCTTTTTTACTATGTACATATAGTACCTCTGAGAATATATAGTTTTTGGTTGGTCATAAAGAAAAATTAATAAAAAAGTACTTAAAAAAGAAAAAATAAAACTTTACATTATTTTACTTGAAAACATTAACTGTAGTATTATTATTACCATAACCATATCGCTTTTTGTATATTGTACCATATTTTCTTCTTTCTTCGTTAAGAAAACGGTTATAATCTATAACAGCATGTACGCCAAATTCCTGTATGCACTTTCTTTGTTCTTCCACTGGCAAACCTATCATAAATCTATATAGGTAGGTGGCATTGGTTTCTTCGTTACGCAGCATTTTTTGCAATTCGGGTATGCCGTGCTTCAAAACATTTCGAACTGCTCCAATAAATGACCGACTTAGGCCAGAACACTCAGCTAATTCGACAATGTTTTTTCGTGGATATATTTCACTGAAAGTTATCGCTCGCTTTGTCTTACTTAGTGACCTGCTTGGTACTTTACTTGTAATTGTCTCATCCAATACACTTGGTTTTGTATTCACTAGTGTTAAATCACCGTGCTTATGAAATCCATAGTTCATGGTAATGTTTCCGGAATCGTTGTTCGGTATTTGAAAGGTAACACTAACGTTTCTGGCGTTCTTTGGCAATACCAAATCTATGTGTTGTACTTCATCAGACATTTTATTATACCTCTAACAAAGTAGTTATAACTAATCATATATAAGTATTTTGGTGATAGTTAACACTAGTGGAAGTAAATGATCTTAAAAAAATAACAGAAAACGACCAACTGGATAGAAAAATCGGTCCCTTATCAAAAGAATGACACAAGGTTTGATGATGTTCCTTGTGCCGTTCCTTCTGATGTTTTTGGGGGGCAATTATAATTGTATTTCTCTTAGTATATAAAGTTTACGGTTGGATTTCGTAAAATTGCATATTTTCATTATTATTTTGATTAACAATTTTAAAAACAACCCAAGGAATGTATAAACATGTGGATATTTAATGAAAAAACACAAGATTGGAAATACGTTACCAATGAACAGTTTCTGGAAATGTCAAAAAAATTGAATAACATTAAGGTCATGGATGTACCAGAAGAAAAACCAAAGAAAACCTCAAAAAAGTCCAATAAAAAATAATTGCATATATTTAATTTCCTGACCTACTACAAAAGTTAAAGTCTTTTGGGTTCTACGGTTGGCCGAATCAAGCTATTGCCGTTTCGGGGGATCAGTGCTCCCTTTCATGACATCTCTGTCTGCCATGAATCGATCTGCCGCATTGACTCCTCAGATTAGAGATTCCCATTGGATGTCTAGGCGATCAATTGTATCAAGGTTGTCCCAAAGGAACGAAACAAGATACCGATTTAGATCTGAAGCTATCCCTAAGGATAGTACATCAGAGTTAATCTTAAGATAGTTTTATGAGTATAAATAGTTATTTACGGGGCTAATTCATTCCGAGTCTAAAATTAATGTTTGACTTTCTTGAATTTCATTATCGTAAAATTGAAAAGTCTTGATTTATTTTGATTAATGTTTATAATATTTATAGGTGATTGCAATTACCAAAAAAGAAATAGTTGAAATGGTTGCCGAAGAAAATCCTCCAATTAAATTAAATGAGTGGGACGGTGCGGCAAGCAAAAGTCAACTTTTTGATTTTGCGAAGGATGATGATGGTAAACTTCAAAAAGAAAAAATAGAAAATTACTTTTTGAAGGTTGAAGGCGACGGTTTAGTAGAATCTGATTATAGTTATCCGGTTGGTAAGGTGGTAGATGGCAAACCAGAATATGATTTAGAAGGACTGCAAGCTGCTTTTTCTGCTGCAATGGGTTCTCATACTGGCGTTGAACACGAAGGATTAGCTGAAAAAGCGGCTGGTCTTGCTAAAGAAAACTTTGGTTTGGAAATACTAACTGACGGCATGAAGGACGTTCTTGGAATTAAAGAAAATTCTGCATATGTCACTGATTCCGGTGATATGGTAGTTCAAGATACTGTTCCTATTACCGAATATGAACATTCCGATGATATAGACGTTGGCTGGACACCAGAAAAAGCCAAACAAGACTTGATTGAGTGGGCTACTTCTGATGGTAAAATCAGTAAGAAAAAGCTCATGAAGTACTTTTTGGATGTTGATGGCGGCGATGCCCAGAACGTTGATTCTTATAGGTATGTTGTTGGAGCAATTGTATCCGGCGAACCTCAATATTGCCTACGGTGTTTAGATGACAGCTGGGAATTGGCTTCTGGTAAAAGAACTGGTGTTGCTAACCGGACCGTCATGAAAAAAATTGTTTTCCTAAAGGAACGTGAAGGAATGCCACTTACTGAAGAACAGATGGAATTTACTCAACGTCATATGTCGGCTCCAATTGAAGACACCACCAAAATCAAACTCAATGAATATGTTTTGCAAGACGCTAACGAAATGGGAAACATTGCTGTCGTGAATAGTAGTGACATTAAACTTAATTCTGCGTTGTCTGGTTCCAAAGTTATTTTCGAAGACGACAATGTAATTGACGTTCCTGTTGTTCCGATGAGGGAAGGCGTTTTTACTGGTTCCGATGGTGTTCCGACACTCAAGAAGTTTGAGTATTTTGGAAAAGACGCACATTGGCTGGAAGGACAACCAATACTCAAGGGGCATACGGCACCAACAGAACTAGTCACGTATAAGCATGACCGCATTGGCAAACTCATTAATGTGATGTCTAGACCCGACAAGAAAGATGTTGTCGCAGTTGCACGATACTACAAAAATAAGTTGAGCCCTGATGACATTACCAGAATTAAGTCCGATGTACCTTATGATGGTTCAATTGCATACACGACCCATACTACCTTTGAAGACGGCGAACACGAAGGCAAACGGTATGGGGCAATAGAAGACGGCGGATACCACTTCTATCATTTCGCGGATCTTGGTGCTGAAAAAGGTGCGTGTTCCCATGAAGAAGGTTGCGGATTTCTACTAAATGAGGCTCCTAAAACAGATTCCTTTTACAATGAATTAAGACGTGCTGATATAACAACTACAACTAATGATCACAATAACAATTATAGTATTAAATTAAATTCAAAAACATGTAATGACGTTGTTTTAGAAACAAATGACAAAAATGAAGCCATTGAATGGTCTAAAACTTTCGTTAAAAATGGAAAAATTCCTAAACAGAACAAATGCAATGATATTAAAAAATATAATTCACAAAATGTAGGTAATGATATGACTGAAGAATATATTAATACAGAAAACGTAGAACTGTCCGAAAAAGTTCCTGAGAAGAACGAATTTGAAGCCAAACTCAACGAAGTCGAGGAATCACTTGTTACCAAAGATGAGGAAATTGCTAGCCTTAAAGAACAAATGGCTGCATTACAAGCTCGGCTCGATGAACTCCTAATGAAACAACAGGAAGCCGAGAAGGAAGAATCTGATCGGATGGCCGAGGAAGACTTCCAGGCTTTTGGACAGAAGTTAAATGCTGCCCACCGGAAAGATGCTCGTGTACACTATGACAACTTCCTCAAGACTGGATGGAAGTATATTGCTGCAAATCCAGAAGTTTTCAAGATGGATATTCCAAAAATGAACGCACGTGGTATTCCTGAAGAAGGAGAAGCTGTTTCTGAACTATCAAAGGCTCGTGCTGAACTACAAAAAACCCTTTCTTCTAATTATAGGAGAAAATAAAAAAATTAACATTTATGGAGAAATAATAAAATGTCAACAATTCCAATTTATATGACTTTTAAGGGTGTCAAAACCCCTGGAAGCGGAATTATCAAAACTGGTGTAGCTGCAAGCGAAATACCGTTTGGCGCTTTTGTAACCAGGTCCGCTGATGGAACAATCAAGGCACAGGTAACTAACACTCCCTATACTTATTTAGGAGTTGCTGTTGATGACCAGAGACAACAGATGCCTTATGATGGTTTTTATGCTGCTGGCAAGAAGGTACAATACGTAGCTACTGGAACTGTTAATGTGTGGTTGCTTGGCGGTCAGACTATTGATGCTGGCGACTTTGTAAGATTCCCGGCGACACTAGGTGCAGGTACTGAGTCTTTGGGTGTCGTGGTTCCCGAAACTACGGCAACCATAAGAACAGCTTATTCTGTTGGCAGAGTTCTGGAAACCGATGACGCCGGTGATGTTAACTATGATCAAACGGTTACTTCATTTGTTGGATCGGTCGTAACTTTTAATGCTGCAGCAACTATAGCCAAACTTGATCTTGTTGAAGGTGACTACGTAGTCATTGATTCCGATGAAGCCGCTGAAGTTAATAGAGTTTTGGATCCCCTTACTTCTTCTACTACTATTACCATGGAAAAAGACCTGTTAGCTTCTCATGCTAATAACATAACCATGTACAAGCTTGTGCAGATTGAGGTCGAACTTATTTAGACCTCATTAATAATTTTTAAACGTTTATAATAAATTTTATGGAGAAATACAAAAATGGCAGACACTAATCTAAATTATGGTTCATTTATACCTGATGAAGTTGTTACAGCCTGGATTCAGGAAATTAATCAATTTGAGTTGAACTATCGTCCAGAACTAGTTGCAAGAAATGTTCTACCGCGAAGAGACGTTGGAACGCAAATCGATATTGATGCAATTTCTTACTATCAGTCTACTAGCGGACGTGCACAGATTGTGGCTAAAGGTGCCGCACCCCAGCCGTTCACAATGAAGACCAAAGTCGAAAAGCATGAGATGTATCAGTTCATGGATGGGTTTATGGTCAACGAGAGAGATCTTGCTAAGGCACAAGGCGCAACCATGAAGGCCAAGGAAATCGATAGCGCATTAGCTATGATACATTCTGCAGAAGATTACATTCTAATGAATGGTGATTCTGATCTCGGTATTGATGGTATTGTTGACGTTGCTCATGTAAACGTAAATGGTAAAATTTTAGCAACTAACGGAAGTGCGACTGGTAACGATATTGTTAATATGGGTGCATGGAATGGTTCCGGAGACACTAGAGATCCTTACGAAGATGTCGTAAATGCTATCCGAATGATGGATCACAGATTCAAGCCTTATGCTTTGATAGCTGACAGAACAACTATGGCGTACCTAAACATGAAGGATTCTGAGAGAATTCCGTTCTGGAAGGGCATGGGACCACTATTCGGCAAACCCGAGGATGACAGATCCTGGATGATTGAATCACAACATACTCCATCTGGCTACGCATATGTTATTCCTTATGATCCTCAGGCCGCAGAGTTCGTAGTTTCCCAAGACATTGATATTGCTGATGACTATCCCAAGCAGCCCGGCGGAAACTTCTACGTAGAAATCAAAGAGTGGATTCATCCTGTAGAAATCCATGTGGGCACAGCTTTTGTTGAGATAAATACGCTCGCTAGTTAGTTGTTTTACATAAATTTGCATACCAAAAACTATTTATACTAGGATTTAAAAAAGTTCTAGTATAAATACTTTATGGTGATTTTTATTAGAAAAGGTTCACATCATTCAGAAGAATCAAAGAAAAAAATACGAAAAACTCATTGGTCTCGTTCAGAAGATGTTGATGAAATAAAACAAAAACTTTCTATTAATCATAGGGGTAGTGGGACATTAGGAAAGAAAATGTCTCCTGAATTCTGTGAAAAAATGAGTGCCATACATCGTGGTCAAATACCTTGGAACAAAGGAAAAACTGACATTTATACTGAAGAAACATTAAAACAAATGTCAGATAGTCATAAAGGTAAGCCAACTTGGAATTCTGGCTTAACGATGGATGAAGACTGGTGTAAAAAATCAGCTAATGCACACAAAGATTGCAAGCATACACCCGAAACCAGGGCCAAAATGTCAGAATCGCATAGTGGTTCAAAACATTGGAACTGGAAAGATGGTATAAGTTACAATCCATATTCCAAGACATTTAATTTCGAATTTAAAGAATATATTAGAAATAAATTTGAACGTAAATGTTTTATTTGTAATAAAACAGAAGAAGAACATACTACTAGAATGATTATTCATCACATTACTTATGATAAATCGATAAATTGTAATAGTTTACCATGGAAATTTGTTGTATTATGTTCTTCTTGTAATTCTAAAGCAAATTATGATAGATGGTACTGGTTTAACTTATTAACAAGTCATTGGCTATTATATCCAGAAATGAACCTTGATATATCACCATTTAGTGAAATAATAAATACAACAAAATATAGATCGCATATGCAAATTTGATAATATACTTTTTACATATTTATGAGGTAATATTTATGGTTAATCAAAAATTTTCAAAGTTAACAGGTCCACAAACTAAAGTATTAGCAAATCTCGATGAAGCAGTTCCTGTTTTAGCAACAGATGAAGTTCCGTTTTTGCAAGGAGGCGTTGCTAAGAAAGTTGATATCGCGGATTTGGCTGACGGTATGACTGGGACGGTTACAGCAACTGGACTTAATAATGCTGATGGTGTTCTCAGTGTCGATATTGCGGGACTAGATGCAAAAGCCACACCTATTGCCGCAGATTCCGTTATGATTTGTGACAGTGCCGATGAAAACGCCTTGAAAGAAGCAACGCTTACAAATTTAGCTAAACCGTTAGCAGACGTTATGGCAGGTGTTGCTGCAACAACTGGTTTAAGTGATACTTCTGGTGTTTTGACAGTTGCTGCAAAAATTGCTCATTTGGAAGCTGCTTTACTTAAAGGTGTTACAACCGTTCCGATGAGTTTCGAAACCGACGAACAAACCACCACAAAAATATACTTCCCAATGAAAGTTACCATCAACAAGATTCGTGGCATTGTAATGAAAGCAATTGCTGGTACTGGCAATGGTACTGTGACTTGTGGTAATTCAACTGGGGCTTCAGCAACTGGTGTCATAACGGCAACAGCTTCTGCTGCATTAAATACTGAATATGCTGTTTCGCCAACCACAAATAATGTGGTTCTAGCAGACGGATATTATTATTTAACAAGTGCAAAATCTACTGCCGGTGGCAAAATATTAGTTTCATTAGAATGGACAGTAACCGAATAAGTGATCACATAAACTTTTTTGTTTTTGGTGATGAAAATTAGGATTTATGATGCATATCGTTTGGGCCTTATAACCAATGAAGAGTATTCTGAGTTATTGGCTTCCGGCAGATCACCAAATTCTGTTTATTCCGAATATGATGGTGGTGTAGTTCCTCCTGGATTTTCAAATTATGCGGAAGGAACTACCACGTCTTCAGTAAAGACTGCATTAGATTGTTATGTGGTTGGTTCTACTAAACAATCGGTTTCCGTGAAAAACACCAGCCCGTCGAATAACATGAATCTTAGTATAGAATATTACATTGCTAGTATTCTAAGTAATACTATAGAACAAGTTCTTATACCAGAACAAGTATACTTTTTGGAAACAGAATCTGCATTTCAAAAAATTATTGTAAAAGTTCAAGATACTGTTCCTGGTATGCATTGTACTTATGAAATTGGAATAGAAATGAGTTAGAAAATTTGGAATTTCATTGGTTCCAAATATTTTATTTTTAACATCAATGAGGTTATGGTTATATGAAAAAAGCTATTGTTAATAGTGGAATAGGATCTAAAGTTATTTGTGCTGTTACAGATGACGCTACTTTAGAAGCTGCACCAATAAAAGGTACTGATAATGGAGACGGCACTGCTTCATTGATTGTTACAAGTTCCATGGCAACACTTCCAGATACGGTTAGTGGTGATCTGGCAGCACAAACTACTGCGATTGAAAGTATTGATGGGAAGCTGCCGGTAAGTCTTGGAAAGAAAACAGCAGGTGGATCTTTTTCTGTAGTTCAGGCAGATGTTCCATGTACTGTATCAGAAACAGAATATGAAATGACAGCAAGTGCAATACCATTGTCAGCAACAGAAGCTATTTACAAATATTTGTTTTTAGTACCAGATGCTGGTAATTCCGGTACTATTTATTTGGGTAGTTCTGCTGTACAAGTTGGGCATAGCATACCGATTCCAGCAACTGGTTTAACATTGTCATTTCCTGTTCAGGCAGACGACATTTATGTCATAGGTACTGCATTAGATGTTTTGTATGCAATTAGTTTCGAAGAGGCCTAAACAATGAGAAAAACAATAATTAATGGTGGTGTTGGTTCTAAAGTTATTTGTGTGGTAACAAACGACGAACTAGAAGCATTGCCGATTAAAGGTACTGATAATGGCGACGGTACCGCCTCTCTGACAACTGATAGTACAATGGATGTTCTTCCAGACACCACAGCAGGTGACCTGGCTGCTATCAATTCAGCTTCTGCAAGTATTGATGGGAAATTGCCTGCACTAGTTGATGGCAAAATACCAGTTGATGCGTCTGTATCAATTGATTCTGTAGATATCGGCGGCGATGTGGATATTAAAGAATTTCCAGCAGGTAATCTTGGACAGCAACTCAAAGCCGCGTCATTATCAGTTGCGCCAGCTACGGATATAGCGGATGCTACTTATATAGGCGACGTCAAGTTCGGCGAAGAACTGCCCGCTGGAACTCAGATCATTGGCAAGGTCGGAATTGACCAGACCACACCGGGCACGACCAACTTAGTTAATGTCAATGGTGGGGCATCGCAGTCCGCTGACATCAAGGTAACTCTTGATTCTGAATCTGTTGCCGTGACTGGTCCATTAACCGATACTGAATTGCGAGCTTCTGATGTTAAGGTCACCCTGGACTCCGAATCAGTTGCTGTAACCGGGCCCCTAACGGATGCCCAGTTGACCACTCAGGCGCTGGCCAAAGAAAGCACGCTTGGCAGCATTAAGACCGCTGCCGAATCATTGGCAGTCGCCACCCCAGATACAGCGGCTGGCGATCTTGCCAGCATGTCGGCAGATCTGGGCACCGTCCAGACCGATCTCGCTACAGTGAAGGCGGACATTGCCCTCATGAAAGCGGATCTTGCAAAAAAGCTTGAAAAATTACAGCTTCATGTTGCAATTGATTTTTCGTCCGCATCCGCTCAGACGATCATAGACGCCCCTGTAGCGGGAAATCGGATCAGGCTAACGAGGCTCAGCCTCATATCAGGCAGCGATCCTCAGGTCAACGTAGAAATAGCTCTAAAGTCAGGTACTACTACAATCGAGACGGTCAAAGGCGATGCTATGGTGTTTGACTATCCAGAGCACAGGAACTTGGGCACTGACGAAGCCTTTGTGGTACAGTGCACTACTGCCGATCGGGTTATCGGTGGGGTGGATTACTACGTGGAGGCAGTATGAGCTATATTCACGTAGCCGATAACGACGGGGCGGTCGATACCGCCGCGGGGGTCCGAGAAGTTACGGAATTTCCGGCCAACCCAAAGAAGGGAGAAATTGTGATGAAAGATGGACAGTTATACGTTTGCACAGAGGTAGATGATTAATGGTAGACACTTGGACGAAA
>Ga0116170_10002419_pt1 | contig 17993 bp, 11 predicted proteins | sample AD_JPNHW1_MetaG_FD_89797 | JGI IMG/M metagenome (GOLD analysis project Ga0116170, IMG submission 89797) | Active sludge microbial communities of municipal wastewater-treating anaerobic digesters from Japan - AD_JPNHW1_MetaG | ecosystem: Engineered > Bioreactor > Anaerobic > Digestate | place...
GAATAATGAGCGGCTATGCCCGAAACAACGGTGCGCTTGTCGAGGCCGGTGTCAATGGTGAGTTTGAGCAGTTTATCAGCTTTGGCAACTTTCTCTGCGGTGATGATTGTTCCTGTGCGAAGGTCAAGTTTTGTAAAATCGTCGAAAGTGATCGTTGGTTTCTGGGGCGAAGGTTGCCAGAGTGCGGCTTCGTTGGCTTTTTTGGTATCCAGCAACTTTTTCACCTGGGCTTCTACCACAGCATCTTCGATCTTTTCAAACAATAATGCTGGTGCATTCAGAGTATGTCCGGCTGCAATAAGGTTAGCACTTCCGGCGTCGTTCCATTTTAGCGGACTGATATTCAGCATATTTACCAACTTTTTTGCTGTAAATGGAAGGAATGGCTCACCTAAAACCGAGAGATTAGCGCAGATTTGCAGGGCAATATTCAGGTTGGTGGCTACCCTTGCCGTGTTGGCCGGGAAATTTTTCCAGGGCTCGGTATCGGTAAGGTATTTGTTGCCGAGGCGCGCCAGGTTCATTAGCTCGCCAAGGGCTTCACGAAAACGGTAATTTTCGATGCTTGATGCGATACTTCCGGGGTAACGGCCAATCCCGGCAATCACCTGTTTGTCATAATCATCTGTTTCACCGCAGGCCGGCACTTTTCCTTCAAAGTACTTGTGGGTAAGCACCATGGTCCGGTTAACGAAGTTGCCAAAAATGGCCAGCAACTCGCTGTTGTTTTTCAGTTGAAAATCCTTCCACGTGAAGTCGTTATCCTTTGTTTCGGGTGCGTTGGCAGCCAGCACATAACGAAGCACATCCTGCTTGCCGGGAAGTTCTTCGAGGTATTCATGAAGCCATACAGCCCAGTTGCGCGAGGTAGAAATTTTGTCGCTTTCAAGGTTCAGGAATTCATTGGCCGGAACATTGTCGGGAAGAATGTAGGATCCTTCTGCTTTTAGCATGACTGGGAATATGATACAATGAAATACGATGTTATCCTTACCGATAAAATGTACAAGCTTGCTGTCGGCCGATTTCCAGTAAGGCTCCCAATCTTTCCCTGTTTTCTGCGACCATTCGCGCGAAGCTGAAATGTATCCAATGGGTGCATCGAACCAAACATAGAGCACTTTGTTTTCAGCACCTTCGACGGGCACTCTCACACCCCAGTCGAGGTCACGGGTGACGGCACGGGGCTGCAACCCGCCATCAAGCCACGATTTACATTGCCCATAAACGTTTATTTTCCAGTCATCCTTATGTGAATCGAGAATCCATTCCCGCAACCAGTCTTCGTACTTATCGAGAGGCAGGAACCAGTGCTTGGTCTCTTTCAGCACGGGAGTGTTTCCGCTGAGTGCCGATTTCGGGTTGATAAGTTCGGTAGGACTGAGCGATGAACCGCAGCTTTCGCACTGGTCACCATATGCTTTTTCGAATCCGCATTTCGGGCAGGTGCCGGTGATATAACGGTCGGCCAGAAAGTGTTTTGCTTCTTCATCGTAATACTGGTCGCTGTATTTTTCAATGAATTCGCCCTGTTCGTAAAGCTTACGGAAAAATTGAGACGCCGTTTCGTGGTGTATGGGTGCCGAAGTGCGGCTGTAAACATCAAATGAAATCCCGAGTTCTTGAAACGACTTCTTGATCATTTCATGGTACTTGTCCACCACCTGTTGCGGGGTAAGTCCTTCCTTGCGGGCACGGATGGTTATGGGTACGCCGTGCTCATCGCTGCCACCGATAAATAAAACATCTTCGCCTTTCGAACGCAGGTATCGCACATAGATATCGGCGGGAACATATACTCCGGCCAGGTGACCGATATGGATGGGCCCATTGGCATATGGTAATGCAGAAGTAACAGTATATCGCTTGAATTTGGACAAATCGCTCATGAATCAGGGATAAATCGTGAAAAGAGGTGCAAAGATACAATAATGTAAAAGTGCATAGCCGATGAATTAACCCGTTTAAAACGATTGGAGCCTGCTGCTGTTGATGATGCTTCATTTTACCTATTTTTACAATGAAATAGAACGGAAATGATTACTCCGCCTTACCTGAGTCCCGGCGATACCATTGCCATTGTAGCTACCGGCCGCAAAGTGTCTGCTGCTGAAATGGAGCCAGCAATCAGTTTGCTGACAAGCTGGGGACTGAAAGTTGTTACCGGGCCAAATCTATACAGTGCCTGTGACCAATACTCCGGGACTGATGAAGATCGGGCGTCGGATTTGCAAATGATGCTCGATGATAAATCGGCAAAGGCAATCCTTTGTGCCAGAGGTGGTTATGGTACAGTGAGAATCATCGACCGGCTGAATTTTGAGGCTTTTTGCCGTAATCCGAAATGGGTTGTGGGTTATAGCGATGCTACCGTTTTGCTTTCGCACATACAGGGCAATTTTGGTATCGAAACCTTACATGCTACCATGCCTATCAACTTCCCGGCCGATGGTTCGGAAAATGAATCCACCCGCTCGCTTCATGATGTCCTGTTTGGCAATGCTCCGTCATATACTCTGGCGCCTGCACACCTGAACCGGACCGGAAATGTAGAGGCTGAACTTGCCGGCGGGAACCTGTCAATCCTTTATGCTCTCAATGGTACCCAATCAGAAGTTAATTACGATGGTAAAATCCTGTTTATCGAAGACCTGGATGAATACCTTTACCACATCGACCGGATGATGATGACCCTTAAAAGATCAGGCAAACTGGCCAGGTTGGCAGGATTGGTGGTTGGCGGGATGACAAAAATGAATGATAATACGATCCCTTTCGGTAAGACGGCTGAAGAAATAGTGGACGAAACAGTGGCCGAATATGATTACCCTGTATGTTTCGGTTTGCCGGCCGGCCATCTCGATCAGAATCTGGCCCTGATCATGGGAAGAAATGTGATGCTGGATGTCCGCGAAGATTCAGCCTCACTCACTTTTACCAGGAATAAACAAGCCATGAAACCTGACGGAATAGTGGCACGCCTTATAAAACCGGTCTTAATTTTTGTTTTATTTTTTCTTCTTATCTATCTATTGTATTCGCTTCTCATAAAACCCTAACGCTGAAATGGCTGAGCATAATGAACTGGGCAAACTTGGTGAAGACCTTGCCGCTAAACACATCGAGAAGCTTGGATACCCTATATTGGCGCGCAACTGGCGAAACGGACATGATGAAATTGATATTATCGCCCGGGATGGGGAGTGGCTGGTGATTGTTGAGGTGAAAACAAGGACTTCGGAATACTTTGGAGAGCCCGAAACTGCCGTGACACCCGCCAAACAAAAATCACTGGTGCGTGCTGCCGAGGCCTATATTTTCGCTCACGATTTCAGGGGTGAAACCCGCTTTGACGTTATCGGCATATTGCTTGATCATGGTAAAATAAACCTCAATCATATCGTGGATGCCTTCACTCCAAGGCTTTAGCGATAACTCTCCTGCAGGGCTGCACCGGCATGGAACACAAGCAGCGGCTTACTTATCCTGCTGAAAATTTTGCGTGTGCTGCTCTTTTCAAATAGTCTTGATGGAAATTCTCTCTTATGCGTGATGAGCGCAATGGCATCAATACGATGATCACGAACATAGGTTTCGAGGCTGTTGAGCAGGTCATCACCTAACAGGTGGTTAAATGTGATGTGCTGATCAAGATACTGAGCGGAAAGGTGACGCTGTAATTGCAGAAACTTTGCCTGCTCCCATGATTTTTTCGTCCCGATACTCACGTGAACGCAATGTATTTTTATTGCAAAAGCTGACGTCATGGCGATGAGCCTGTTGAGCGCCGAAAAATCGAAAAGATCAAAATCGGTAGCGTACAATATGCGCCTGATGCTCCTGATACTTTCAACAGGGCTATCGGGAATAGCAAGTACAGGATACTTTGCCTGATGTATAATATCATAAGTCACCTTGCCGAAGCCTCCATTATTATCTTTCGACAATCCACGGGTTCCCAGGATGATTACCGATGGGTTATACCTGAGGCTGAATTCAAGGATTTCCACCACGGCCCGGCCGTTGGCAAACGCCGGAACAATCTTTACATTTCCAATTCTGGCTTTTTTACACCAGGCTTTCATTTCGCTCACCAGCATGTCCATGCTTTCGCGAGAGGCAATCTCAATCTGATGAAGCAACTCCGACAATTTGAGCTGGTAAGCAGCATGATCATTATAAGGTGCTACATCAATAGCCGGATTATAAAAAACATGCAGAAGCGTGACTTCAGCTTTTAACTGTTTTGCCATGGTTATGGCAAACCGGCAGGCTTTCAGCGAATGATTCGAAAAATCAACCGGGACAAGAATCCGCCTCACTGTTCGCAGGTTTTTCAGTGCTTTTTCCTTAACAGCCCCGGCTTCCGCTGTAGCCGGCTCAATCAGTCGCAGGGCTTTGGCATAGTCGCTTTCCCTCACTTTTATTTCGATATTCCCTTCAGGCGATTCCATCTCTGGTTCCGTTACAAGAAAGCAATCAATCCCTTTATCAGACAATAAACTTTGCAGAATGAGTGCCCGGGAATATGGAAACCGTCCGGCTGTGATAATGGTTTCCCTGAAAAGTCCCTCTTTTTGGCTATCTTTTTTCATGGCAACAGGAATTATTATATACAAATATAATGAATATTTAGATGGTTTGCTTGCTATTTTGATACTTTCTCATTTATACTTTGCCCATTCGAAGATCGCATCCTGATATATTTTGCTGTAAATGAAATGTTTTCACTGACCCTTAGGCTGATAGTTCGTACCTTTGCCCGAAATTGTACTATTCATGCGGAATACAAACAGAAAAGGCGGAGCCAAACCCGGCAGAACTCCGGGAAGAAGGCGCGAAGAAGGCAGCAGAAGCAATACCGGCAGAAGAACGGAACATGGAACTTCAGGAGAAGAGCGCAGGCCGGGGCCTCCCCGTAAATATGCCGGGAAACCCGGTAAACCATTCAAAAGAGATATAGACGATAATTCCCGGGAAACACCTTTTCGCAGGGAACGTTCAGACCGCCCATACGACCCGGAATCAAAACCACGTTCATACCGCAAAAAAGAAGGCGAACATTCTGACGACAAGCCTTTCCGCAGGGAACGTTCAGACCGTCCTTACGACCCGGAATCAAAACCACGTTCGTATCGCAAAAAAGAAGGTGAGCATTCTGATGACAGGCCTTTTCGCAGGGAGCGGACAGACCGTCCTTACGACCCGGAATCAAAACCACGTTCATACCGCAAAAAAGAAGGCGAACGTGCTGATGAAAAACCTTTCCGCAGGGAACGTTCAGACCGCCCTTACGACCCGGAATCAAAACCGCGTTCATACCGCAAAAAAGAAGGTGAGCATTCTGATGACAGGCCCTTCCGCAGGGAACGCTCTGACCGTCCTTACGACCCGGAATCAAAACCACGTTCGTACCGTAAAAAAGAAGGTGAGCATTCTGATGACAAGCCTTTTCGCAGGGAGCGGACAGACCGTCCATACGACCTGGAATCAAAACCACGTTCATACCGCAAAAAAGAAGGTGAGCATTCTGATGACAGGCCTTTCCGCAGGGAGCGATCTGACCGTCCATACGATACCGACGACCGCAAAAAATCATACCGGAACGAAAGGGGTGATACGCCTTTGCGCAGATCAAGGAAACCCTCGGCTGACGGGCTCACAAGGCTCAATAAGTACATTGCCAATGCAGGTATTTGTTCGCGCCGTGAAGCGGATGAACTGATCCAGGCAGGAGTAATTAAGGTAAACGGCCAGGTGGTCACTGAGATGGGATATAAAGTCGGGCCCGGGGATAAAGTTATGTATGAAGATCAGCTCATACGCAGCGAGAAGCTTGTATATGTATTGCTTAACAAACCCAAGGGTTACATCACCACGGTTGATGATCCGTATGACCGCAAAACGGTGATGGCGCTAGTTGAAAGTGCCTGCAAGGAGCGTATTTACCCTGTAGGCCGCCTCGACCGCAACACATCGGGACTGCTGCTACTGACCAACGATGGTGACCTTGCCAAAAAGCTGACACATCCGAAACATAATATCCGAAAGGTTTATCACGCGGAACTTGACAAGGCGTTGACAAAAGCCGATATGCTCACTATAGCCGGAGGCATTGAACTGGAAGATGGCCTGGCCCAGGTTGACGAAATTGCTTATGCCGAAGGAGGCAGTAAGAAGGAGATCGGCATTGAACTGCACTCAGGAAAGAATCGTATTGTCCGCAGGATTTTCGAATCGCTGGGATATGATGTGGTGAAACTCGATCGGGTAATATTTGCCGGCCTTACCAAAAAAGACCTTCCGCGCAGCCACTGGCGCATGCTTACCGAGAAGGAAGTTAATTTCCTGAAGATGATACGGTAAAAGCAGAATAAAAGCTAAAGAAAAAAGCCTGCGAGATAAACTTGCAGGCTTTTTTAGTTGTACCCGGGGCCGGGATCGAACCGGCACGTACTTTCGTACATCGGTTTTTGAGACCGACGCGTCTACCAATTCCGCCACCTGGGCTTATTCCTCAAAACCCTGGTGTCTAACATCCCGATAACCCGATAGCTATCGGGATCGGGACCGCCACCTGGGCTTGAAGATGCAAAGATATAAAAATACTGTTATTCTAAGTTGAGTCTGAAAGAACATGAGGGTTAAATCTAATGAAGCAGAACTCATCTGTGTTTTATACCGGCAACCTGAATGTCAAAAGCTATATTTCTCAGTAAAATCATTGTTTTGGTTATATCTACAGGCAGCTGAACCGGGAAATCTTCAATTTTGCTCTACCATTAATGCTGTCAGCAATAATGAATGTGGCGGTAATTTCGAAAACCGTATCTGCCTCCTGAAAGAAACAATGACTGCAATCCGGCTAAACCGGCCTGAACATCTGCCTCTTATCGTCAGAATTTCGGCAACAGAGTATATTGACTACTGCCGCCCGGGCCGAAGAAATACTGCAGCAGCAAAGCTCCGGCCTTATCCTGCCGGGAAGAGAATTTTTACGTAATCCATACGTCCCTCTTCATGCGGCACAAATTCTCAGCGACGATTCCGAGTGGCCTGTCCTGTATATGAGGGCGAAGATGAAATAATCCATCGCTTGCCCTCGGGCTTCCGCAACCAACGGCATCACTGTCGGATGTCAAAACCAGCCTGCAGAATCAGCCAGATAACTATTCCTCAACCCGTTTTGCTTCCATATCAGAGCTGTCAACCTTAAGCTTGATGGAATCTGCATTCCCGGCCTCGCCCAAATGAAAGTTAAGCCTGAAGTTTATTTCGCGTGAGAAATACTCCGTTTCTGACAAAGGAAGCAATTCATAAGGCGGCATCGACATGTACTGGAAAAACAGCTGATCGCCACTACGGGTTATATTTACAGTATAACCTCCCGGAATCTCATATTTGCCGGTATATTTATCGAATAGCCCGGGCGAAGCCTTCACGGGTGTTAGTTCCTCAAGTTTCATTGCTTCAATTACCTGACCTCCCTGGTTGTGAATGGCTTTGACGACATTCCCTTTTTCGTCCCTCACAAACCTGATGCTTGCTTCAACCACTTTCCAGGCAAATTCATCCTTGCCCGTGGAATAGATGGGGAATGCGGCCTGGCCGGTCATTGCAGCCATGAGTTGGTTGCCTTCAACCGAAACGATAAGCACTGCCCCCTGCCCGTAATTGTATCTTCCGGTAAAGCTTTGCAGAGAATTAGCATCCAGCTGCTGTTGCGAATCGAAACTGGCCTGAGCCTTCATCCCGGGCCACAGCAAGTATTCGGCAATCAGTTGTGAACAGGCTCCCGGAACATCTGTTTCAGATTTTGGAGGAGCAGCATTGCTGAGAACAATGATATTCACCTTTGTATCAGGTTGACGTTCAAGGTCGGCAAGGAATCCGAATACCGCGCCTCCATGGGAGATAAGTTTCATGCCTCGCAATTCACCCAAGCCCCATCCAAAACCATAATCAACCGTCTTGCCGTTGTTCAGAACGGTCTTCGAGAATGCTTCTTTAAGGCTTTCCTCTTTCAGGACTTTGCCATTAAAAATCGCCTCGTTCCATTTGTAAAGGTCTTTGGTGGTGGAATAAATAGCCCCGGCACCAGCTGCCCACGACATATCCATATATGCGGCCTTTTCAATTTTACCATCATTGTAGCCATAGCCGTATGCTTCATTCTCAAGTACCTGCGAGGTTTTGTATATTCCCGTACTGCTCATGCCAAGGGGTTTGAAGAAGGTTTCATCCAGGAAATCAGCGAGGTTTTTTCCGGAGATTTTTTCCACGATATATCCCAGCAGCACAAAGCCTGAATTGTTGTACATATACTGTTCGCCCGGCGAAAAATCATAGGGTGATGATTTAATCGTATCAACCAGTGAAGCGATTGACACTGGAAGAGCTGCCAGCGCCATGTTATCAGTCCTGTTGGTGTAACTGTGAATGCCCGATGTGTGAGTAAGCAGATGGCGGATCGTGACTTCATCGCCACGGGGAAAATCGGGGATATATTTCGAAAGCTTGTCGTCCAGGCTCAATTTGCCCTCTTCTCTGAGTTTCAGAATGACGGACGCTGTAAACTGCTTGGTAATTGAGCCAATCCTGAATTTCGTGTCAGGAGTAACCGGCACATTGTTTCCGATATCTGCCGAGCCAAAGCCTTTTTCATACACTATCTCCCCGTTTTTCGACACCAGTACGGAAACTCCTGTAGTTGAGCCTGCTTTGTAATCATTAAAGATATTGTCAACAAGCTTTTCGAACGAAGGATTTGGAATATCGGTCTTCGCACCCTTTTCTTTCAGGTATTCCATTACCTTGTCCCGGCCCCTGAGCTGTGCACTTTGATAGGCTGTAAGCTCCAGTTTGTTGCTGTAGTTTATCTCAGCACCATGCTCCAGCAGCAGTTTAACATTATCGAGGTTGCCTTTGCCTGCCGACCGAACCAGCAGGTCATTAATAATATCCTTTCCTGTTTTGCGCATTGTAAACGACCAGCCATAGTTCATATTCTGAACCTTCACCATAATCTGGTTACTGCCTTTCTTCAGATCCAGCAGCACCAGGTCGTCGTCGGCAACGGTTCCGCGTCCGATCCAGTTTGTGTGTACGAGATTGCCGTTGACGAATATTTTTATACCGTCGTCGCTTCCGACACCAAACAGCACTTTGGCGGGAGCATCCATTTTAACCTCAGCAAGTGCATAGGCAGTTGAATAATCCCGCTGGCCGTACAGGCTGATGAAGTCAACGACCGGCTCGCTGCTCTTTACCAGTTGCCAGGCGTAAGTGCTGTCGCCAATTTTTACAGGTGTGAGGCTCTTCTTAGCATTAACAGCCACTGCAGTAATCTCGTCCTTTTCAAAGCATTGTTTCTGGATTTTATCCTCCGGTATGCCGGTTGCACGGCTGACCTTAACAGGCCCTGCCACCAGCCAGTTTTTAAGGAATTCATTGTCAGTAAGTCCTGAATAGGAGGCTTCTGAATACCCGGCAGAGAGAGCAGGAGCGCTGTTCTGGCATTGGGCTGAGGGTGCATTCAGGAGAATGAAATACAGGCCAATAAGGCTTGCAAGAAGGAGTTTATTTGTTTTCATGACAGTATGATATGTGTGTTTAAGGCCTTTAGATTTAAACAAAGAAAAAGACTGACCCTAAAAAAGGGTTTATTGTAAAATTACAGCTAAATCGAAAATTTCAGGGTAAATAATGCATTAATTCAGGCTGGAAAAATCGTTTTTATATGACATTTATGCAGGCATCCGCATCATCGATTGTGAAAAAGAAAATGCTGATCGCGAATGCATTAACACCAATAATTGAAACCGCCGCAGAACTGATCTGGAGCAAATATTAAAAATACCAAAATACTGATTACTTCCTGGAAACGCCTTCCTCAAAAATTCCATAAAAGTATGACGGAATCAAATTATCGATTCTGATAGTCACTGTCTAAAAGTTCCCTGAGATGCAACTTTTTATCATTCTGCCTTATCCCGACGGGTTTATCACCCTGAATATAAACGGTGGTAGTATCATACATTCCCAGTTTGTTTAAAGTAAAATCGGTAATAAGGTTTGGATAGACAGAGTAAAAGATTAGATTTCCTGTGGATCCTGCCAGAAAAACAGTTGCCTGGTTCGTAAGTTCGATTCCCGATGTCTTTCCTGATTTAACCGGTCCAAGGTCTTTGAATTCTTCCGTTTCCATGTTGCCGTTCACTCCATAAACATAGAATGATATTTCGGCAGAAGTATTGTTGGTGACGTTATATTCAGCCTTTCCGTTTTTCACGTATAAGAAACTGGAATATATATCCTTGCCGGCTTCGTTTTGGGCTGTTATTCTCAAATTATAATATCCTCCTTTTGTGTAGGTATGTTTAACAGTGGTGCCTGAAGACGGGCTGCTGCCATCACCAAAATCCCACATCACGGAGGTGGCATTTTCACAAGTAGCGTTGCAAATAATTTCTTCAAGAAGGTAAGCCGTTGACTGAACACTCATGCCGGCTGAAGGAGGATCCTGCTTTTTACATGATACGGTTGAAATTATGGCTATGCTGATTATAATGACCGCAAACCAGTACTTTTTCATGACGTTATAGATTAAATGCTATAAGATTTTGATGCTTTATGGATGATGATCTGGTCCCTTTACCAACCTTGTCCGATTCTTAACACCGATTACTGGCTTCAGGCTAACATAGTTTTTACCTTTAAATATTGCTTTCACCCGAGGTCATAAGCCATTCCAAAGCAGGCATATTATTCATGGTTTTCAGCAATTTCCTCGAGAAGCTCTTTTAAAGCTTGTCCCCCCTTTTTTAATGACTTCTTCTTCTGTATAATGATACTAGTCTTACTGTTGAAAACCAGTTTGTTTTGCTGATAGTCCTGTATTGTATATGGGTTCTGACACACAAAATCAAAGTCGGGTGTTGAACCACCGAGGTAAATGCCATCGGTTCGAGTAAGGAAAAAATCTGATTCTCTGCCCGCCTTAACCAGGCCTACATCTTCGTATTCTTCAAGTTCACCATAACTGTTTATTGCAAATGCGAAGAAGATAATATCATAAGTCATCTCATTTGAGACATTGTATTCAGCTTCACCGCTCTTTATCAGTATAGCCTGAGAATATGTATCGGTACCGGCATCATTGGTTGCTGTTATTTTCACGGTAAATAAGCCTGGAAACATATACTTGTGTCTTACTGTTTCACCTTTGGCATCAGACCCGTCACCAAAATCCCATTCAACTGTACCGGCATTTTCACATTTGGAAGTGAAAAACACCTCTTCGAAAAGGAACGCCGTTGATCTGAGTTTCATGTTGGCAAAAGGAGGGCTTTCTTTTTTACATGAAAGGGTGGTAATCAAAACAACTAATAATGTCATGATTTTAAAAAGGCTTTTTTTCATACGATTATCTTTTAAACAATAAATGAGGAATAAAGAAGATTTCACTCAAAGTATAACTTATCTGTCAACGGAGAATCAGAACCAGCCAACGAATTTAAAAAAAATTAGCCGGGATATTAATGATTAATCTGGAAAAACGGGGATTTAAGAGTCGCTTTGTTGAGAAACAAACACTCTGGTTTAAGTAAATGCATCCGATCAGCGATTGCTGTTATGATGTATTCAGGCGAAAAAATAGGTCCTCAATTGCACCTTATACTGATTGGGCTATTGGGCTTTTAAAAACTTCTTCACCTGCACGCCTGCATCGGTATATGCTTTTAGGATGTACATGCCGGGAGTAAGATCAGAAATTCCTATGGCTGACGGATTTGCTGTTTCACTGATAAGCAGGGTGCCGTTACTGTTAAAAATCTCTGCCTTAATTATCTTCCTGCTGCTTTCAATATTGATCCTGTTGGTAGCAGGAACTGGATATAAATGCAGGGCAATTTCTTTGTCAGCGTTGCCGGTACCCACGATGGTGCTTGATTTGAAAAAGGAGAATTCGCCGCCGCGCTTTTTGTCATCAATCAACAGGCTGCCTGCTTCACCTATTCCGTTGGCATACCAGGTGTACTGCTTCAGGACTGTGAAACCGGTATTGTCGAAAACCCACCCTGCACCAGCCTGGTATTTAAAGGAAGAGTCGGTGACCTCGGTTTGCTGGAAGACTCTGAGCACTTCAAACGTGCCTTCCGGTGTAATCATGGTACCGCTGGCATCGGCAAGCTGGCTCACAGTGGTATGGTTCACCGTAAGAACTGAATCATACATCACTCCGCCAAAACTGGTGGTTGCGTATAATTTCCAGGTTGTACTCAGGTTGCTGGAACTATTGTAAGTAAAAGGCAACGGCAAAGTAACAGCAGGTGGTTCGTAGAACATATGCCACGCTATTGCTATTCCCAAAAATGATATCCTCAGCTCCTGACCCTGTACAAACCATCCCCACGGTTTGGTTTCATAATAAATATAGTTAAAACCGCCATCCATGTTGATATCCGAATCCAGGTCCTGCAGCACCATATTTGTATTGGGATAGTGCCCAATGCCGGGTTGCTGTCCGGGCATTGTGTAAAGTGTGGAATCATCGTAAGAAGGTACGAGGTTGCTGAAATCCCACACCTGGCCTGTTCCTGCCGATCCCGGTGAAATGGCGGTTGTGGTATCTATATTCCTGACTACCAGCATACCGGCATGTGGAAAATCGGCTGAAGTGATGGATATTTGGGCCTTTAAAGTGCCAATGCACGAAAGGAACAGAGCCATAAGGACAAGAGTACTTTTCTTCATAGGTACATTAGTTATTAATTAAATGCGAAGATCAATTATTGTAATACCTAAGTCAATCACACGAACGTGTGAAAATAGGGCAGATGGAATCCCGACACCGATTGTCATTTGCCAAGGCTCTGATAAGAGTTCGGTTAAGCTGCTTCAGCGGACAAATTGTTTAATTCATACATTTGCCTCTGACAACCTATGCATATGCAATTGATCAGATGGCTTACACTGATTGTGGCGCTTTCATCCCCTTGTTTACTCTCAGGTAACAATTCCATTGATTCCCTGCTGAGAAAATTGGACCAGACAGTAAAAAACTTCAGAGAATTTGACTCTCAGAAAGAATACAGCATTCAAAAGCTGAAAAATTCACTCATTTACGCTTCGTCGAATCAGCAGCAGTTTGAAATCTGCGGCAGGCTCTTTGATGAATATAAATCGTATAAGTCCGATTCCGCCCTGGTATATGCCAGACGGAAACTGTTTCTGGCCGAGAAATCGGACAACAGCATGAACCTTACCGATGCGAAACTCAACCTGGCTTCCATCATGGTTATGATGGGAATGTACAAGGAAGCTTACGATATACTGAAAAATGTTACCATCAGGCAGTTTCCTGATTTAAAAGCGTATTATTACCACATTTACCGGACTATTTACGGGGCTATGTCTGATTACGCCCTGTCGTTTCATGAAAAAATTCAGTATGACAGCCTTACCGAGGCCTATCGCGATTCGTTGCTGATCGCTAATCCGCCGTCGTCGTCGCCGCACATCATGGTTAAATCCGACCAGTTGATCGTTCAGGGGCGGTTTGACGAGGCGCTGCAGTTGTTGCTTGGTTATTTTCCTTCCATCAAAGATGACAAGCATACCAAAGCCATCATAGCATACAGTATTTCAATGGCTTATCACGGGAAGAAAGACCGTGAAAACGAAAAAAAATGGCTTACCATTTCTGCCATCAACGATATTGAATCAGCCAACAAGGAATATATTTCGCTGCGAAACCTGGCTTACCTCCTTTATGAGGACGGGGATATCGACAGGGCATACCGGTACATCAGCCGGTCGCTCGAGGATGCGCTCTTTTGCAATGCCCGACTTCGCACCATTGAGATTTCGCAAATGATGCCCATCATTGATCAGTCGTACCAGCACCAGATCAGTTCGCGTCAGCGTATTCTGTTGATTTCACTCCTGAGCATGAGCATACTGGCCGTCATGCTTATGGTTGCCGTAGCCCTTATATTCAGGCAGATGAAGAAACTTGCGGCGGCAAGGAAAGAGTTGAGCAGGGCCAACGAACAACTGAACAATCTCAATCTTGATTTGTCGAGGATCAACAAGGAACTGAGCGAAACTAACCGGACGCTGAAGGAGGCCAACCTGATCAAAGAGGAATATATCGGCCATTACATGGACCAGTGTTCGGTGTACATTGACAAAATGGACAATTACCGCAAGCTGCTTCACAAAATGGCTATAGCGGGAAAAATAGATGATCTTCTCCGAAGGATCAAATCTTCCGAAATCATCGAGGAAGAACTGGCGGAATTTTTCCACAATTTCGACATGACGTTTTTGCAGCTTTTCCCGAATTTCGTTGAAGATTTCAACCTGTTGCTTTCTGAAGGAGAAGCCATTCAACTCAAACAGGGACAATTACTCAATACCGAGTTGAGAATTTATGCCCTGATCAGGCTAGGGATAACTGACAGCGTTAAAATTTCTCATTTCCTGAGGTGCTCGTTATCAACCATTTATAATTACAGAACAAAAATCAGGAACAAAGCCAGGAACAACCGCGACAACTTTGATAACAAAGTGCTGCTTATCGGGAGCATTTCACGCAACTAACCTGTTTCCTGAACCTGTTAAGTTCGCTGGATGACTTAAGCCGGTAATTTTTACATAAAGATTTTCATAAAAACAATCTGTTTTATTCCTCCTCCGGGTTGAAAGCCAAGGCTCTATCACAACGTTTTATTCTACAATCCGACTACATTTTTTATGATGCATAAATTCACAATTTATTATTATTCAAAACGATAGATAAATAATACCGGTTTCCTGACTACATCTTTTTACTATGCCGGATCACACAAAAGAGGGCTCAATATATTTGTATGTGCTTACCTTGAAAAAGGTGGAATACAAATCACCGACAACCTCAAATCAACCATACGTTTAACATAATTAAAAAAAATGAAGACCTATCTACCAGTAATACTGCTACTATTATGCAGTATGTTTTTTACTGTTCCTGATGCGGCTGCCCAGCAAAAAGGCGGGCCGGTAAAGGGAATGGTTACCGATTCCAAGGGAGAGCCTTTAACAGGTGTCACCGTTTTGTTGAAAGGTTCTGCCACTGGCACTACCACAGATGTAAGCGGAAAATTCACTCTTGAAACCGGCTCAGCATCCAAACCAATTCTTGTGTTTTCCTACATCGGCTATGCAACGCAGGAAGTCACAGTTACATCATCTGCTGAATTGAATGTTGTTATGGCCGAGTCGAATGTCCAGCTCAGCGAGTTGGTGGTTGTCGGATATGGTTCACAGAAAAAGCGGGACCTCACCGGTTCGGTTTCGTCAGTCAATACAAAGGAACTGAAAACGCTTCCCGTTCCAAGTATCGGGGACGCTTTGCAGGGACGTTCGGCAGGTGTGCAGATATTATCGTCCGGCACGCCGGGAAACGACGTGACTTTACGCGTCAGGGGCACCGGAACCATCAACAACAGCAATCCTCTGCTGGTTATTGACGGGGTGCCCACCAATGTTCCGCTTAACACGATCAGTCCCGACGACATTGCTAATATTGAAATACTGAAAGACGCCTCGGCAGCAGCCATTTACGGAGCAAGGGGCGCAAATGGTGTTGTACTGATCACCACAAAAAAAGGGTCGACCGAAAAGAATTCCCTGGAATTCAAAATGTTTACCGGAGTACAAACTGCCGCCAATATGGTTGATATGCTGGATGCCTCACAATTCGCAGCTCTCCATAATGAAATGATGGCTAACAACGGCCAGGCTCTTGATCCCGATTATGCTGATCCGGCAAGCCTCGGAACAGGAACCGACTGGCTTGATGCTATGTTCCGCTCTGCACCCATTCAGAATTACTCCCTCGCCTATTCAGGTGGCTCTGCAAAATCACATTACTATGTTTCGGGATCCGTCCTCGACCAGCAAGGTATCGTCATCAATACAAGCTACAGGCGTTACACCGTGCAGTTTAACAGCGATTCAAAAGTTTTCGACTGGCTGAAATTCAGCAATAATCTTACCCTGAATCACGATGTGAAAAAGAGCGGCGACTATAACATCAGGAATGCTATGGCCGCCCTGCCTACACAATCAATTTATAATGCCGACGGCACTTACAGCGGACCAGTCGGACAATCATCATGGGTAGGCGATATTACCAACCCCATCGGAAAAGCCACTTTAGTGGAAAACAGCACGCAGGGATACAATGTACTTGGTAATGTTTCGGCTGAAATTTCCATACTGAAAGATCTCAAATTTAAAACTACAGGCGGTTTGGAAGGAATATTCTGGGACAACCGCACCTGGTCGCCGGCTTATGACTGGCAGCCTACACCACAGGCAAGCAGTTACCTGTATCAGCGGTATAACAAAAGCCTGACCTATTTATGGGATAATTATTTTACCTACGATACCTATTTCAATAAAGATCATCACCTCACTTTGCTCGCCGGCAGCAGCGCCCAAACCAACCGCGAAGACTACATGAGCGGTTCGGCTCAGGGATTCTCGAGCGATAACACACAACAACTCACAAACGGCACAACTTCCAAAACGCTGACCGGTGATGCTTACGAATGGGCATTATTATCCTTTATCGGAAGAGCCAATTATGATTACAAAAGCAAGTACCTGGTAACGGCCACGTTGCGTCGTGACGGAAGCAGCCGTTTCGGAAGCAATAACCGCTGGGGCTGGTTCCCCTCCGCTTCCGTTGCATGGAGGCTCTCGCAGGAAGATTTTATGAAAGACCTTTCATGGCTCGACGATCTTAAAATACGCGCCGGATACGGCATTACCGGTAACCAGAACATTGGGAATTACTCCTTTGCTTCGGTACTTCAAACCATTCAGTATGTTTTCAACGGACAGGTGGTTAGCGCAGTGGTGCCTCAGGCCATTCCAAATCCAAGTGTGCGCTGGGAGCAGGTAGAACAAAGCAACTTAGGTTTCGATGCAACCCTGTTCAACGGAAGAATTAATTTCACCCTTGATGCTTACATCAAGAATACCAAGGATATGCTGGTGCCCATGAGTGTTCCTATTTCAACAGGGTATTCCGATATCGTAGTTCCCAGTATCAATGCCGGGGAAGTAAGGAATAAAGGTATTGAGCTGAGTGTTACCAGTACCAACACTACCGGTCCGGTGGTGTGGACAACCAGTTTCAACATTTCGGCAAACCACAACGAGGTAATCAGCCTCAACGATACAGTACCTATTTATACAGGCAGCATCGGGCTGAACCAGAACCTTTCGATACAAAAGAGCGGTTATCCGGTAAATGCCTTCTACGGTTTTGTGACCAACGGCATCTTCCAGACCCAGGGTGAAGTTGATAATTACGCCGTTCAGGTTCCGGGAGAAGACCCTTATAACCGCACCTCAGCCGGCGACATTAAATTCAGGGACCTGAACAACGACGGCAAGATCGATGATAACGACCGCACTTATATCGGCAATCCCAACCCGAAGCTGATTTTCGCCATGAACAATACACTGGCATGGAATAATTTCGACCTGAGCATTTTCGTCCAGGGCGTCCAGGGCAATGATATTTTCAATGCCAACAGGATCTATCAGGAAGGTATGGCAATTGCACAGAATCAGACCACGGCTGTTCTCGACCGCTGGACCGGTGAAGGAACAAGCAACACCATGCCGCGTGCCATATTCAACGACCCGAACAAGAACACCAGGGTTTCCGACAGGTTTATTGAGGATGGGAGTTATCTGAAGATCAAAAATGTGACCTTTGGTTATTCCTTCCCCAAAAATTGGGTTGAAAAAGTCAAACTCAGCTCAGCCAGGATTTATGTATCGGGTCAGAACCTGTTGACCTTTACCAATTACTCAGGCTTCGATCCTGAAGTTCCTGCCAGCGGCATCGATTTAAATGTTTATCCGGTTACCAGAACAATAAGCGCCGGTGTTAACCTGATTTTCTAAGACACTTTTAATACGAAAGA
>Ga0116170_10002423_pt1 | contig 17972 bp, 15 predicted proteins | sample AD_JPNHW1_MetaG_FD_89797 | JGI IMG/M metagenome (GOLD analysis project Ga0116170, IMG submission 89797) | Active sludge microbial communities of municipal wastewater-treating anaerobic digesters from Japan - AD_JPNHW1_MetaG | ecosystem: Engineered > Bioreactor > Anaerobic > Digestate | place...
CCGCCATGCGATGACCGGCATGCTTCAGGATCTCGATCCTTACAGCCAGTTTCTGGAAAAAGATTCCTACGACGACATGAAGGATGATACCGCCGGGCGCTTCAGCGGCGTCGGGCTGGTTGTGAGCATGAAGGACGGCCTGCTGACCGTCGTCTCGCCGATGGAAGATACGCCGGCGTTCCGCGCCGGGCTGCTTTCCGGCGATATCATTGTCGGAATCGACGGGCAGGAAACACGGGAGATGTCGCTGGCGGATGCAGTGAAGAAGATGCGCGGCGAAGCGGGAACCCATGTGAAACTTAAGGCGGTCCGGCCTTCGACGCATGAGGTGAAGGAACATGACCTCATCCGGGAAAAAATTGAAGTCGCCAGCGTGAAGGATGCGAAGCTGATTGAGGACAGCATCGGCTATATCCGCATCACCCAGTTCAACGAACCGACGGCGGAAGATTTGAAGAAAGAGCTGAAAAAGCTGACGGATCAGAAAATGAAAGCGCTGGTTCTCGATCTGCGCGGGAACCCCGGCGGACTGCTGACCGCCGCCGCAGGTGTGGCGGAACTTTTTCTGCCGCACGGCGATCTGATTGTTTTCACCAAAGGCCGCACCGCGGAAATGGATCAGAAACCGTTTAAGTCGTCCGGCAGCACACATTACACCGGCTTCCCGATCGTTCTTCTGGTGAACGGCGGCAGCGCCAGCGCCTCGGAAATTGTTTCCGGCGCGCTGCAGGATCATAAACGCGCGGTTCTGGTCGGCGAAAAAACGTTCGGCAAGGGCTGCGTACAAAGCGTCCTTCCGCTGGCGGACGGCGCGGCGATCAAGCTGACCACAGCCCTTTATTATACACCCAGCGAACGCGTCATTCAGGATCACGGTATTGAGCCCGACGTTAAAGTCGTGATGAACCCCGAAGACCTTTTTAAAATCCGGCTGAAGCAGGCGCAGAAGGACGGAGAAGCTGATAAAGCCCTTCCGGTTGCGCAGGAACCCCGTGATATTCAGCTCGATTACGCCATCGGCGCGCTCAAGGGTATGATGATCCAGCAGGAATGGATGAAGTGATTCTTTTAGGAATAGAAACTTCCTGTGATGAGACCGCCGCCGCCGTACTGGTTGACGGCGCGGTGCGCTCCAATATCATCTATTCGCAAGTCGCCAAGCACGCGCCGTACGGCGGCGTCGTGCCGGAAATCGCCTCGCGCGACCATGTAAAGAAACTGCCGGGCATAATTGAAGAAGCGATGCACGGTTCCGGCTGCACGTTTGAACAGCTCGACGGCATCGCCGTAACCTACGGCCCCGGCCTTTCCAGTTCTCTGCTGATCGGTTATTCCGCCGCGCGGGCGCTCAGTCAGCGGCTCGGCATCCCGCCCACCGGCGTCCATCACCACGAAGGCCACATCTATTCGGTTTTCCTGAGTGAAAATCCGCCCGTACTCGACGGCGCGTTTCCAATGATGGTGCTGCTCGTTTCCGGCGGCGACACCAAGCTGGTTTACATGAAAGCGCCCGGCTGTTACGAAATCGTCGGCCAGACCATCGACGATGCGGCCGGCGAGGCGCTGGATAAAGGCGCGATGCTGCTCGGCCTCGGTTATCCCGGCGGACCGATTATCCAGAAGACCGCCGAGGGCGGCAACCCGAAAGCCGTGCGCTTCCCGCGCGGACTCGATAACGCCGGCGGCGAATGGAAATATGATTTCGACCGCAAGCTCTGCTTCAGTTTCAGCGGACTCAAAACCGCCCTGCTCTACCATGTGCAGAATCATCCCGAAACACTGAAAGACGAATCCGCGAAACGGGATCTGATCGCCAGCTATCAGGAAGCCGTCGCCGACGCACTCGCCGTGCGACTTGAGCGCGCGCTGGAGCAGTATGACTGTGCTTCGTTCGCCTGCGCGGGCGGCGTATCGCTCAACAAAGTTCTTCGCGAAAAACTCAACCGGCTTTCCGAAAAATGCGGCGTACCGCTGAAGCTTTCGTCGCCGAGACTCTGCACCGACAACGCGGCCATGATTGCCGGCGCGGCATATATCAAACTCTCCGGCGGACATCCGTTTGTTCTGCCTGACGATGTGAACCCGAACCTGCGGCTGGAAAACTGGACCCGTGTGTAGATCCGGTTTCTACGTCAGGATCCGGGCAGAACCAACTCTTCGGGCCGGCCGAATAATTTGTACATTATTTTATTTCATGACATATGTCGTTCGTGTTTCCTTTCAGCTGATCGCGTAAAGGAAAGACCAGTTTTAAGGCATTATGAAAACGGCGCATACTCCCGGCATTCTTGAGCGGCATCCGGATTATTCAGGATGCGGTTCAGCGTCCGGTCTTGCGCAACACTCCTAAGAAGCGGCCGCAGCCGCTTCAGCGATGATCAACCAAATCCGGATCATTAAAAAACAACTTCAAAAAGGAACGCTATGAACCTCCAGCAGAAATTTACCGATGCAAAAGTTATCGCCGTATTAACCATCGACTGCGTTGAAAATGCAGTTCCCCTTGCCCGGACTCTTTTAGAGGGCGGCATTTGCGCCATGGAGCTGACCCTGCGCACTCCTCAGGCCATGGACTGCCTCGTTCGCATCGTGAATGAAGTGCCGGAAATGCTCGCCGGCGTCGGAACGGTGCTCCGTCCGGATCAGGTTCGTCTGGCAAAAGCCAAAGGCGCCGCTTTTGCTGTTTCCCCGGGCACAAACCGTTCGGTTCTCGCAGAAGCCAGACAGGCCGGGCTGTTTTTTGCCCCCGGAATCATGACTCCCAGCGATATAGAAGCCGCGCTGGAATACGACTGCACCCTGATGAAATATTTCCCGGCCGAAACGTCCGGCGGCCTCGCCCATCTCCGGAATATCGCCGCTCCCTACGGATACCTGAAACCGAAATTCATTCCGCTGGGCGGTATCAATGAAACCAATCTCAAGGGCTATCTGGCCGATCCGTTAATCGCCGCAGTCGGCGGCTCGTGGATCGCCAAGCCCGAGGAAATCCGCAACGCAGACTGGAACACCATCTTAAACCGGGCCCGCACAGCTTCCAGACTGGCTGCCGAAGTGTAAGGCCGGAGCTTCCGGCTTATCTTTCGTTTAGAGCGTATTCAAAAATTCTGCGGATGTTTTTCTCCTGCGGTTAAGGACAATGCCTGCATTGTCCTTCCTTGCATCGTCCGTTTTTTTGAGAGCCGGACGAACACATCAGGCGGACCGGAAAACGAAGCCGAGTCCCCGTTTTAATCGCGAACTGTCTGCGCTATCAAAACAGGCGGAGAAGGCGGGCGTATTAGTAAACCCCAATAAATAAGGGGCTAAAACCGAAGTTTCAGCCCCTTAAAAGGTGGAGCGGGTGAAGGGAATCGAACCCTTCGCTCAAACCAATAATGACGGGGCTGAAGTCGAGGGGTGTACACAAAACTGCCAACACCCCGCCGTCCCGTCGCTCGAAATCGAGCCTCGCCTGTACGACATACTGACCTCATGGAACACCCTCGCAGCCCCGATTAAAGACGCCATTTATGCGTTAGTGAAATCACAGAAGGGCGGTGAGGCATGAACCGCTCTTCTTACAGCAAAGGCGAAAACACGTCTTTTTCCGAACCGCAGGACGCAGGAATAAGACGGTTTAACATCCAATCGCCCGGCACAGATTCCGACCCGTATTCTTGGGGATATCCAAGCCTCGTCGCTTTGTACTGCTTATTGAAAAAGCGATCTGCGATGGCTGATTCCGACACGCCGGGGAAAAAAGCATCAGCGGAATTCGCTGAAGAGCTTCTTTCCGGAAAGGCGCTGCTCGGAATGAGCCGAACAGACCGCAATCCAACTCCCAAAGACGCGCAAGCAATGAAGGCAATTCAGAGGATTCCTGCCTCGCAGATTGCCTTGATTGCGGCGTCCCCGGCTGCTGAGCAGCTCTCCAAAATTTCACACAAGCAGGAAATGTTTCCTGCGGCGGTGGCTCCATCGGATGAAGTCCGGGGTGAAGTGCGCCGTGTAAAAATACCGGACTGTTTAGAAGGAAGGAATAGAACATGAAGATAAAGATCCAAGTAATTGGAGTAGATAAATACAACGGCAAGCACGGAGTGGGTCATACGCTGTGCTGCTTCGATCAGGACACGGACACCCGGCTGAGCAATTCGTTTGATTACAACGTCAGCGAACTCGACAAGGACACCTTCGGTGATCCGGAACAGTGGAAAAATCAGATCGTCGAAGTGGGCATTACGGAACTTACGCCCGGCTTCGGCGGACGGATCAGAACACGCGGGAAAATCCTGTCGGTTCCGAAAAAAGGTTAATCAGTAAAATCATCCCCTTCTGAAATACGGAGGGGCGGTGTTTTCAATGGTCTGACCGCAACTCAGACAACGGGGTATAGAAATGGAAATTCCAGAAATACATGCCATGAGCCGGATTGACTGGCAGTTTTTCGGCACGCTCACTTTTAAGAAGGAGCGAGTGCCGACTGCCGTCCGGATCAAACTGTGGTTTGCTTTGGCGAGAGCCTTGGCAAAATGGTATGGCGTGCGTTTCCCAAAGCTTCTCTGGGTGCTTCGTACTGAGCAGGGCGAAGTGACAGGGCGAACCCATTTTCACTGCTTAATCGGCGGTCTTCCCAAGACGGCTGTACGGGAGCCAAAAAAGATTCAGCGTGCGAACGGCATGTGGGATGTAAACAATCCCACATGCCATGCGCTGGAGGCCAAATGGGGGCGTCTAGGCCTCCATAAAGATGATCCGCAGAACAGGATTGCCCGTTTCAGCTTGTACGACGCACGGCTCAATGGTGCGGGGTACCTATGCAAGAGTCTTGGGGTCGAAACTTCCCGTCTCACAAAGGATATTTATGAGACGGCAAAATTCGACTGGGGAGACAACGAGCTCACGCTGTCCGACTCGGTAATCAGAGTAGCGAGAACTTACCTGCGTTGAAGTCTGCAAGTAGACGCACAAGGCAAAGCGAAACGAAAACCGGGGCGATTGAGGCAGAGAGCCGTTGAGCAGCAGGGCGGACCGTTCCGACTGCTGAAAAATGATTCGTCCCTCGCGGGCGCAACCGTGCAGACTCGTAAGAGGCGCACGGTTCGCCCGCCAGGGCGACATCTTGTAAGGAGAACTGTGTCTAGGCGGGATCGCCAAAATGAGCCTGACAGTAAAGCAGAAGAAAGCGGGTAAAGCATGAGGCCTTTAAGGTGAATATGAACTGTTCAACATCCAGAGATCCTGATACAAGCTGTCGGCGAAGCGTATATAAAATGCCGATTTCTGAACATGTTGATCTGGATATGTATACCTTTTCGCAGAAAACTGAACAGGAGGCCCAACCATGAGCACGTTTAAACTGAACCCCCTGCCGCCATTTGTTGATCTTGAAACAAAGGCCATTCTGAAAAAGCTGGCCGAAGCGCACCGGCATCTGGCCGAACTCAAAGGCGTCGCGGCATCCATCCCCAACGAAAACATCCTGATCCAGACGCTGGCCCTGCAGGAAGCCAAGGACAGTTCAGAAATCGAGAATATCGTTACCACGCACGACGACCTGTTCAAGGCGCAACTCGCCGATGAATCGGTCTTGCCCGCCGCCAAAGAAGTGGCGCAATATGCGGACGCTCTGCGCGTCGGCTTCGAATCTGTTCGCGCCAGCAGACTGATTACCCTCAACCAGATCCTGCAGATTCACGAAACGCTGGAAAAGAACAACGCCGGATTCCGCAAGCTGCCCGGCACTGCACTGCGCAATCGGGCTACCGGCGAGGTGGTTTACACGCCGCCGCAAGACCATGCGACGATCCTGGAGCTGATGGGCGATCTGGAAACCTTCATCAACGATTCCAATCGACTGGATGCCGACCCGCTGATCAAGATGGCGCTGATCCACTATCAGTTCGAGAGCATCCATCCGTTTTATGACGGCAACGGGCGCACGGGGCGCATCATCAACATCCTGTATCTGGTTGCCAACGGGCTGCTGAACCTGCCGATCCTCTACCTCAGCCGGTTTATTATTCAGAACAAGCCGGACTATTACCGGCTGCTTCAGGAAGTCCGCACAAAAAACGCATGGGAAGAGTGGGTACTGTTCATGCTGGAAGGAATCGCCGTGACGGCCCGGCAGACCACCGCACTGGTCACCGCCATCCGGGACATGATGCTTGACTGTAAGCACCGCATCCGCAAGCAGTTCCCCCGGATGTACAGCCAGGATCTGATCAACAACCTGTTCCGCCATCCCTACACCAAAATCTCGATCCTCCAGCAGGAGCTTTCGGTGTCGCGACTCACCGCCGCGCGCTATCTGGACAAGCTGGCGGAAGCCGGGTTTCTGGAAAAACGCCGCTTTGGCCGCACAAACTATTACCTCAACGTGCCGCTGGCGAATTTGTTTCTAACGCTGCCGAGGCCGCCCCCGCTGGATGAATTCGGGCAGATCGAATCGGCGACGGAGACCCGCTGAAAATTAACCGCGAGAAAAACCAATGATTGAGTCTCAACTCTTCAGCTGGCCGTTTTCTGCCCGCGGGGACGCATCCGGCCAATGGACAAAAGCCAGAAGTGCGGTATAAAAATATTGCATATTTAAGTTGACTTAAATATGCAGTACATTCATATTGCGCGCATGAAGTTACAAGACATGTGCGAAATAAGAATGGGATATGCGTTCCGATCAGGAATTAAGCATTCCCCCGCTGGAAATATTCCGGTCATACAGCCGAAGGATATCGACAACAACGGCATCCTGCAAGTTGAAGATGTCTATCGGGTTGAAATGTCCGAAGTGAATCCGGAACATATTCTAAAGTCGGGAGATGTGCTGCTTTCCAACCGCGGACGTTTTGCTGCCACCACCTACACCGGCCAGATCGAAACCTGCGTCGCTTCCGGCGCCCTCCTCGTTCTGACCGTTAAGAAAGACGCCCCTGTTCTTCCGGAATACCTTACGCTCTATTTTAATTCTCAGGAAGGGAAACGCCAGCTGGGCCGGTTAGACCAAACAACGACGATTCCGCATATAAGCAGGAAAAATCTGGAACAAATCGACATGCCGGTACCCCCGATAGAAAGACAGGAAACGCTGGTTGCACTGGAACGGGCAAAACTGCTCTACACCACGCTAACCAACAGAAAAATTGAACTGACGAACAACATCATCAACCAGCAACTGATTTAAAAAGGAGACCACCCCATGACCGTAAAAAAATACACACAGGAAGAACTCAACAAAACGCTTTGGAACGCGGCGGACTCCTCACGCGGCACCGTGGACGGCGGCGTTTACAAAGACTACGTCCTGCTGCTGCTCTTCTATAAATACATCAGCGACCTCCACCAGCACACCATCGACAAACTCAAAGAGCGCTACGGGGATGACCCCGACCGCATCGCCCTGCGCCTTAAAAACGAACGGTTCATCATTCCCGAAGGTGCCAGCTTCTTCGACCTCTTCAAAAAACTGGAAGCCGACAACCTGGGCGAACTGATCAACGTCGCCCTGCATAAGATTGAAGACGCCAACGGCTCGCGACTCGAAGGCATCCTCACCGTCGATTTCAACTCCGACGCCATTCTCGGCAAAACCGAACAGCGCAACAAAATGCTGCGCAACCTCATGACCGACTTCGCCAAAATCGACATGACGGAAGCGGGCGACGATGTCATCGGCAACGCCTACATGTACATGATCGAACGCTTCGGCTCCGATGCCGGAAAAAAAGCCGGCGAATTTTTCACCGTCAAATCGGTCGCCCAGCTGCTGGCGCGACTCGTCAAACCGCAACCGGGCTGGCGCATCTGTGACCCGGCGTGCGGATCGGCGGGACTTCTGCTGCTGGCCGGTGAAGAAATCGAAAAACAGGGCTCCAAGGATTACGCGCTCTACGGGCAGGAAAGCAACATGGGCACCTACAACCTCGCCCGCATGAACATGTTCCTGCACGGCAAAGACTCCGCCCGCATCGAACAGGGCGACACCATCAACAACCCGCAGCTCAAAGAAAACGACGCGCTGATGAAATTCGACCTCGTCATCGCCAATCCGCCTTTTAGTTTGAAAAAATGGATGGGCGAAAACATCGAAAGCGACAAATACAAACGGTTCTGGCGCGGCATGCCGCCCGCCACCAAAGGCGACTATGCCTTTGTCACTCACATGGTCGAAACGGCCAAAGCCAAAGAAGGCAAGGTCGCGGTCATCGTCCCGCACGGCGTCCTGTTCCGGGGCGCGGCGGAAGGACGCATCCGCCAGAGCCTGCTGGAAGAAAACATCGTCGATACCGTCATCGGCCTGCCTGCCGGACTCTTCCAGACCACCGGCATCCCGGTCGCCATTCTGATTCTCGACCGCTCCCGCGAACCGGGCGGAAAGAACGAAAGCCGCAAAGACGTCTTCTTCGTCGAAGCCTCCAAAGAATTCAAGCCCGGCAAGGCCATGAACACCATGGAACCGGCCAACATCCAGAAAATTCTCGACGCGGTTGAAGCACGGAAGGACATCCCGAAATTCTGCCGAGCGGTCACGCCGGAAGAGATCAAAGAAAACGACTACAACCTCAACATCACTCGCTACGTCGATACCTTCGAAGAAGAAGAGGAAGTCGATATCGAAGCCAATCTCAAAGAACTCAAACAGGTTGATACCGAGCTCGCCGGGCTGGAAGTTGAGATGCAGAAACACCTCAAAGCGCTGGGGATTGAAAAGTAATTTTGAAAGCGAGGTGTCAAGATGAGCACATTAGGTGAGCTTCAAAAAGCATATGATCAAGTCGTGGCATCAAGTTACAATGGACTCGAAATTTTCATGATGAATATTGGAAACGCAGACTGTTTCCTTGTTATCCGCTATTATCCCGGCGGGACAAAAGACGTTGTCTTAATCGATGGTGGCAATAAATCCGACGCCGTCGATATAGCCAAACACCTGACAGGATTGGGCGTGACCCACGTCAACCACATTGTAAACACACACTCACACGATGATCATACGGGCGGATTAATTGAGCTAATAAAAGGTGATACATTCACGTACGACAATCTTTGGATGCCTCAGGCCTGGAATCACATAGACTGGCAAGGCATCAAGGATCAGTTGGGGAGAAACAGTGCAAAGTGGGTCTTGGAGCGCTTCCAACGGTCGCTGACCTCTCAGGCCGAACTCTATAACCTATCCTCAAGTAAAGGAATCACGCCACAAGAACCCTTCGCTGGGACAACGATCGGCCCGTTTCTGGTTCTCGGCCCTACTTTGGAGTTTTATGTAGAGTGCCTCTCATCCTTTGGCGATGTCGAAAAAGTAAGACAGTGGAATGATTACCTGGAACGGAAAAACACTTCCTCAGCCCTGATAGAGGCTATCAGTGAAATTCTTGAAGAAGATAGCGGCACTTTAGGAGGAATAACGTCACCGGAAAACGAGAGTTCCGTTGTCTTGGCGACGACCCTAGGTGAAGACAAAATTCTCTTCACCGGAGATGCCGGATGTGATGCTTTCAGTTCGATTATCTACAACGACCGATTTCGGCATTTACAAAACATTCACTGGATGCAGGCCCCTCACCACGGGAGTCGCCGAAACCTGTCAGAAGATCTCGTTAAACTTTTCAAATCAAAAGTTGTTTTCATCTCAGCCAAGGGCTCTCAAAAACACCCTAGTCGCAAACTGGTTAACTGCTTGAAAGATAACGGTGCGACAGTCTATTCATCACACTATCCTGCCGGAAATAAATTCACATGGATTCGCCAAACAATCGGGACTGTACCCAGCCGACAAATCAGCCCCGCAGCCGCCCTGTACGAAGCCGATTAAAGGAGGTAAATATGAAATTATTGAATGTCTATGAAATACGTGCACGATACATCCCCGCGATTATTGCAGCACTTCCGGCTATAATTCTTTCAGCGTTTATCAAACAGGATGTGTGGATTTCGCTGTTTGAGAATGCCCGATGCTTTTTGATCGTAGAAAATCTAAGCCTCAGCCTAATCGCCATTCTATTTCTCATCCATGTGCAACGCGGGATTGCCAAGCATCTGTTTGAAAATCGGATTTTTAAAGCTGGTAAGGAATTCCCGACAACAACGATGCTCCTTCTCTCGGACAGTTTTTTCTCTGTAGAGATGAAAAACAAAATCAGGGGGAAAATCGAAACTGATTTCGGCATCCGGCTATGTCCTTTAGAGCAAGAACAGGCGAATATTGAAGAAGCGAAAAAGACAATCCGTGATGCTGTCAACCTCATCAGGAAACAGGTCAAGGACGGCGACAAAACTCTGCAATACAATATTCACTACGGACTCAGCCGAAATCTGATCGCGGGTTCTATTTTCGCAATACCAGTATCCGTCCTGAACGCCGTTTTATTTGGCATACACAATCCGGCGGGATTCTACATTAGCCTGTTGATGACAGCGTTCTTCTCCCTGACGTTAATCTTTAACAGAAAAATACTGATCCATTACGCAAGCGCATATGCAGAGTGTTTGCTGAGTGAATTTTTAACAACGAAAGGAGCAAATCATGACTAATTCGATAATTACATTCTTCCCCGTAGGCGATAAAAACGGAGGGATGACGCTTCTGCGCCTGAATGACTTTTATAAAACAGTTATCCTGATCGACGTATGCATTGGTGAAGAATCCATTGCTGATCATTGTGATGTTGCGCAAGAGTTAAGAGACCGGCTACCCACTGATTCTGAGGGACGCCCATACATCGATGCTTTTATACTAACCCACCGGCATCAGGATCATCTACAAGGCATCCAGACACATTTCCACTTAGGGGTCCTGTCGGATTATCCGAAACCGAAAGATGGCGAAGACAAGAAAATCGTTATCCGAGAACTTTGGAGTAGCTACCACTTCTGGAAACAAGCCTCTGAAAACTACGAGCTGTGTGATGATGCCAAGGCCTTCAATCGCGAAATGAAACGTCGCGTGGAGCTATTGCATGTACCGAGCAAACCGCAGGATTTTTTTACCGAATTACAATCTGATGGAGTAGCTATGAAACCCGAATTTGAACTACCGGATTTTGACGAGGCGTCGTCGTCACAGATTCCCGCCCTGCTGGAGCTGGTGAATCTGGGCTATACCTACATTTCCCGCGCTGATGTCGCCAAACTGCGCGAAAGTTCTTCGCAGTATATTTTGCGGACCATCGCTTTCGATGCACTGCGCAAGATCAACGGCCCGAACATTTCCGACAAGAGTATCCGCGACGAGATTTTCAAGGCGGAACAGCAGATCGATATGGGCGCGGGCGTGTTCAAGGCGTCGGAGGAGATCTATTCTCTGCTGCTGGCCGGTTGCGGCGTGTCCGAGCTGATTGACGGACGGCGCACTTCCCCGCAGATGAAGTTTATCGATTGGCGCAATCCGGCGAACAATACCTTCCACGTCTGCGCCGAGTTTGAACTGTCCGAAGGCTCCGACCGCCGCCCGGACATCGTGGTTTTTGTGAACGGCATTCCGTTTGCGGTGATTGAGAATAAAAAGTCGTCGGTGAAGGTGGCTGAGGCGGTCGCGCAGATGGTGCGTAATCAGGGCCGCACGGAAACCCCGAAGTTTTTCATTTTCCCGCAACTGCTGATTGCCACCAACGGGCGCGAACTGAAATACGGCACGATGCTAACACCATCCCGCTTTTATTCGCACTGGAAGGAAAAGGATACCGATCCGGCGGCTTTCGACGCGAAAGTTTCGGCCATCGTCAACAAGCCGGTCGAATCGGAAACGGTCGCGCAGATTGCACAGGATTTGATCCGCTCCGATTACCGCCAGAATGAACGCACTGTGACGGAGCAAGACCGGGGAGTTTATTCCCTCCTTCGCCCGGAGCGGATGCTGGACCTGGTGCGCAATTTCATTCTCTACGACAAGGGCATCAAGAAGGTCGCCCGCTATCAGCAGTATTTCGCCATCCGAAAGACGATGGATCGGCTGAAGACGTTTGATGAGTACGGACGGCGGCGCGGCGGGCTGATCTGGCATACGCAAGGCTCCGGCAAGAGTCTGACGATGGTAATGCTGGTAAAGTGTCTGATTGATGATCCGGAAATTGTCCTGCCCCGCGTGCTGGTGGTGACCGACCGGCGCGACCTCGACCGGCAGATTGCCGATACGTTCGCCGCCTGTAACATCAAGAAGGATGTCAAAAAGACAACCAGCAGCGGCGAACTGCTGCAACTGATCAAAGAAAAAGATCAGCGGGTGATCACCGCTCTAATCCACAAATTCGAGGCAGGCCGTGCTGCCCGCGATTTTGTGGACAACGATCCGAATGTGTTTGTGCTGATTGATGAAGCACACCGCTCGCAGGCGGGCCAGGCTAATACCGAGCTGAATCTGATTCTGCCGAAGGCCTGTCAGATCGGCTTTACCGGCACGCCGCTGATGCGAAAAGAGAAGTCGAGCGCGGCCAAATTCGGCGGCATCATCGACGCCTATACGATTTCCGAAGCGGAAGCCGACGGCGTGGTGCTGCCGCTGATTTACCAGCCGCGCTATGTGGAGCTGAGCGTCCAGCAGAAGCTGCTGGATCAGTTCTATGACACCATCACCAAGGATCTGAGCGAAGGAGAGAAAAAGGATCTCCAGCAGAAGTTCAGTTCGTCGCAGATTATCGAGGAAACCTCCCAGCGGATTGAAACGATTGCACTGGATATTCTGGAACACTATTCCCGCTTCGCCGATACCGGCCTGAAGGCTCAGGTGGTGGCTCCATCGAAATATGCAGCGGTGATGTTTCAGAAGGCGTTTTCTCTGCAGGACCGCATTCAAACTGATGTGGTGATTTCCGAGTCCGCCGATAAGGAGGAAGACGATCAGCTGGCGGAACATAAAAAGGAAGTGGTGAAGTTTCTGGCCGAGGAAAAGCATAAGCACGGCTCGTCGCTGCTGAAACGGGAAAAAGACCTGATTGATGATTTCAAGGAGAACCCGGACGGCGTGCGGATGCTGATTGTGGTGGATAAGCTGCTGACCGGCTTTGACGCCCCGCGCAATACGTTTCTCTATCTGGCAAAACAGCTGAAGGATCATAATCTGCTTCAGGCTATCGCCCGCGTGAACCGCCTGTTTGACGGCGACAGAGGCAAAGAGGCCAAGGTGAACGGCTTTGTGATCGATTACTCCAAGAACGCCAAAAACCTGCGCGATGCGATGGAGCTGTTTTCCAATTATGATCCGGAAGACATTGAGCGGGCTCTGCTGAATACGGATGAAAAGATTGCCGGGCTGGAACGGGTTTATCAGGAACTGCACGGCATCTTTAATTCCGTCCGAAATAAGCAGGATACGGAAGAATACATCCGGATTCTGGAAGACGATATCGAAACCCGCGAACATTTTTATGAGCTGGTGGACGAGTTCACCCGGCAGTTCTCCACCTGCCAGATGCTTTATGACTTCACCCAGAAGTTCGATGAAGAGAAACTCCGCCGGTTTGCGCTGGATCTGAAGCGGTTTGTCGAACTGAAGAAAATCCAGAAGATCAAGAATGCAGAAACGGTCGATTTCTCAAAATACGAGGACCAGATCCGGCGCATTCTGGATAAATATGTTTCGGCGGAGTATGTGACCGAGCTGGCCGAGCCGATCTGCGTTTCTGAATCGGCAGAGTTCAACGCCTACATCGAAAAAGCGGAACGGGGATTGTCTGACAAATCCAAGGCGGAAGCCATTGCGGCCCAGACTGAGCGGACGATTAAAGAAAACTACAGTAAAGACCCGGAGTTCTACCGCCATTTCAGCGAGAAAATTTCCCGCCTGATTGCCGAGCTGCGAAGTGCCAAAGAAGAGGATGTGAAAGCCCTGCTGGGTGAAGTGCGGCAGGTTCAAGGGCAAGTGGCAGACTACGAGGACAGTGACATCCCTGCCCCGCTCAAGGAGCGCAAGCCGCTGCACCCGTATTTCCGGAACCTTAAAAAACGGCTGGCCGAACATCCGCTCACTGGCGAACAACTCTGCTCTGTGGTCGAAACCATCTATCAGCTGATCGAACAGCATAAGATCGTGGACTGGGACAGCGATATCGAAGTGGAACGGCGCGTCCGGATGGAAATCGAAGACTACCTTTTCGATACCGTGAAGAATAAATACGGCGCTCTGCTGACGTTCGATGAGATTGACGCCATCCTCACACTGGTTTGGGATCTGGCCGTGCAAAACAAAGACGAACCGGGGCTGTAATGCAGAAGCGGTTTACATACGAGCAGGTCGCATTTGACTACGCTCTGACGCAGGAATCACGGAAAACGCTGGCGATTACCGTGTTCCCGGATCAGTCGGTGCGGGTTAAAGCGCCTCTGCACGCCACGGAAGAAAAGATCAACGGCTTCCTGCAACGTAAATTCCGTTGGGTGCTGAAGCATCAGCGGTATTTCTCCCGGTTCAAGCCCAGAGCCCGAAAGGAATACATCGGCGGGGAAACCTTCCGCTATCTGGGCCGAAACTACAAACTGCTCATCCGCAAAGCGGAAGAACAGGAACGGGTTTCTCTCCAGCAGGGAACGCTGACGGTTTTGAGTCTCTTCCCGCAAAACAGGCTTCACACCAAAAAGCTGCTTGATGCGTGGTATGCAGGAAAAGCCCGGCAGCACTTTGCGGAACGGCTCGACCATTGCGCCGCTCAATTTGCCCTCAAAACCCGGCCCGGGTTGGTCATCCGCTCAATGACAAGGCGCTGGGGCAGTTACTCCCGCAAAACAGGCCGGATATGCCTTAATCTGGCGTTAATCAAGGCCTCACGGCATCAGATCGACTATGTACTGACCCATGAGCTCTGCCACATCACCCACACCGCGCACGACAAGGCATTTTACCGCCTGCTGAGCAGTCACCTCCCCGACTGGAAAAAGGTGAAGGCTGAACTGGAACAAAGTCTGGTTTAAATTTTTCTGATTTTAACTGGTTGACATAATAGAAACCGAAATATAGGTTTCAATCATGGCAACTGAATTCCCATTTGAAGAGATCCCCGCAAAGCTGAAAGCAATCATCGGCGACCCTGATCCCGGCACACGGATTTACCGTGCAGAAGGCGGACAGGAAGAGCATGCCAAGTGGTTTAAAGCAGTCCATCAAATCTGCACGGAAGGAATGGTTTCTCCGGGAGGTGCGGGACATTTCGCTCCCGTCTCGCGTGCCGCCGTTTACAAAGCACTGCGCGAAGGAAGATTGAGCGCCTTCTTTTTCCACACGACAAAAACCTATTTCTCGTGGATGGGAAAAGAATTCAAACATCGGGATACGCCTTATGGCTATGTTTCTGTCCGGGAACTGAAGGCGTGGAAAGAAAACCTCGAAGCCCGCGCTCAACGAATTGAAGCCATCGAAGAGAGAAGAGCCTTAGAACTCGAAATCTACGGAACAACGAAAGATGAACGGGGCAAAGAGATTTATTATTACCCAAAAGACCGGATTAAAGCCGAAAAAGCAAAAGCCAAGGCTAAGAAAAAAGGGAACACAACATGACAGCATTAATCACAATACAGGAAGCCGCTCAACGTTCGGGAATTTCGACAAAAACAATTTACCGTATGATGGCACGCGGAGAACTCTCCCGAGTCAAGTTCGGACGGGCAACAAGGGTCTGCTGGGATGAGCTGCTCGAATACATGCAGCATCATGGATTGAGGAGGGCTCTCGCATGATCGATAATATCTATAAACGGAAGCCGAGCGGGATCTGGTACAGACGGTTTCAGTTGGAAGAGAAAGGGCTCACTTTTGACCATTCCCTGAAAACAAAGAACAAAGAAGTCGCCACTCAAAAACATCTGGCGCTTCTGAAACAAAAAGAGCGGGAGGCCGTAGGACAGGCTGTACCCGCCAGCGTAAAGCAGGCGCTCGCACTTCCGCTCAGCAATCATCTGGAAAACTACCTGTTTGAAAAAGGGCAGGAATGGAGTCCGATGCACTTCCAGATGTCCTCCTACCGCCTGAAAAAGCTGATCCGGGATTGTTCCTGGCGGCACATCAACGATATTACCGCTTTTTCGTTCACACAGTGGCGGGCCCGCCAACCCTGTTGCTCAAAAACATGTAACGAGTTTCTTTCGGCTCTCAGCGCCTTCATGAAATGGCTCATCAAAAACGACTTCGCGGAAACAAATCCGATTGAGAAAATTGAGCCGCTGAAAAAAGCGGGCCAGACTTTTGATCGTCGCGTCTTTACAGCGGAAGAGTTCTGCACGCTGCTGGCGTCTGTCGACGACCTAAACCGTAAAATGGCCTATATCACGGTCGCATACACCGGATTTCGGCGGGCAGAGCTGGCCAACATCGAATGGTGCGATGTCCACCTCGATACAGAGGTGCCGTATATTTCCGCCAGAGCGTCCACGACCAAAAACGGAAAAGAGGCAGAACAGAATATTCCCGAGTTTTTTGTCGAGGCGTTGCGCCAGTTCCGCCCGGCCTCAGCAAAAGAGACCGACAAAGTTTTTTCTGTGCCTTCCATGAAGGTTTATAAATCCGACCTGAAACGGGCGGGCATCCCGTACGAAGACGAACGCGGCAACCGCAGAGACTTCCACGCCCTCCGGAAAATGTTCAACACACTGCTGCAAACCAACGGAACCGCCCCGCGCGTTGCTCAGGAACTTATGCGTCATTCGGATATTAAATTGACGATGGGCGTTTATACGGATGCCCGGCTACTTCCGAAAAAGCAGGCCGTAGATGCTCTGCCCGACTTCTTAGGTGTACACAAAACTGCACACACGAAACCGGCTTTGCGGGGTATTTCGGGGGTTCAGGAGTCCCTTCCGGAGAAAGTCGGACAACCCTCAAAAACCCTTGTTTTTATAGGGAAAAGTCTCAATCTGGGAGCCCGAGTCCTGTCGGGAGAAATGGAGCGGGTGAAGGGAATCGAACCCTCACAGCCAGCTTGGAAGGCTGGAGCTCTACCATTGAGCTACACCCGCGTGAAAGGTTGTAGAAGCTACCTTCTGAGTTCCGTCAGGTCAAGTCAGCAGGAGAGAGTTCCGCTGCTTTAAAATCAGCGCCCGGCCGGCAGCGCTTTTTCAAGCCCGGACAGTATGCGCCGGGCCACAAGTTCGTTTCCGGCCTTGTTGGGGTGCCGGTCTTTCGACCAGAACTGCGGATGCTCCGAAACCGGCTTTATATCCGCCTGCATATTCGGCACATAAAAACAGCCGTACCGTGCGGCGATATTTTTTTCAAACTGCGCAATTCCGCGGGCATAACGGGAATGAATGTCGTCCCGAAACTCCGGAGAGGGGTCGCCGGTTTCCACATCGCCGAAACAACTGGCGATCACAACCTGCGCCCCTGCCTGCCGCGCGGTGCTTACCATATATTCCAGGTCAGCAGCCAGTTCTTCTATCGGCCGCGACGCTTTCCAGAAATCATTGGCTCCCAATTCTATCACCACCACATTGGGGGAAAGCGCCAGAACGTCCTGCCCGTACCGTTTCCGGCCGGCGGCCAGCGTATTCCCGCCGATTCCTTTGTTGATGATCTCCAAATCGGGACGCCAGACGGTCAGATAATCGGTATATCGCCCGGACGGCCCGCCGCAGGCGGTTAGACTGTCGCCGATGCAAACCACACGCGGAGCCGGCTGTGCGGAAGCGGCGCTGCCGGAAATTATTAAACTGCTTATCAGGAAAGCCCGGACTGTTTGCTTTATTTTCATAATCAAATCACTGCGCATACCGGTACGGTGCTGTTTGCTCCGGCCGCTGCAAAATCAGAAAAGCCCGAGCTGTTCGGGCTGTTTTTGATATTGCGGAAATTTCATGGGCGGCTGTTTGGTGAGGTCAAGCAACGCATGAATGCTGGCGGGCTGCCCGGCTTTTTCAAGCGCTTCGACAATCCGCGCGAAAAGAAGTCCGCAATAGACGCTGTCTTCTTCGGCGCGGTGAAACGTGCCGTTCGGAAATCCAAAATGGCGGACGAGGGTGCTGAGTTTATAGTTGAACATGCCGGGGAAGACGATGCGGGCCAGCGCA
>Ga0116170_10002428_pt1 | contig 17963 bp, 19 predicted proteins | sample AD_JPNHW1_MetaG_FD_89797 | JGI IMG/M metagenome (GOLD analysis project Ga0116170, IMG submission 89797) | Active sludge microbial communities of municipal wastewater-treating anaerobic digesters from Japan - AD_JPNHW1_MetaG | ecosystem: Engineered > Bioreactor > Anaerobic > Digestate | place...
GTTATTTCTTCCGAGTCAAATACCTTATGGACATCATAGGGTCTGTCAATCTTGAGATACTTGTTGTAGTAGAACGGATCAATGGAATTGTAGTTATCACGCCGTGGACAGACATATACCCAAGTCTCAAGCGGAGGAAGATTGTAGCCATATTCAGAATAGATTTCATCTGGCTCATTTTCCTTGCCAATGACATTCGCATGCATGACCAGCGAGGATTCTTCCAGATGGACCACATAATCTTCATGGGTGACGGTCTTGTTCGCTGACCGCAACGAAATAGGAGCGAGGAGCTTTGCGTCTTCAATGCGTTCCTCATCCGCTCCACCGAAACCGGCTTCAGGATTGTTGTAGAGCACCGTGACGCGGGTATCGTTCGAGAGCGAATAGGTCTTGGTGGTGTTGATTGCGCCAGCAACAATGTTGGTCTTGATGCCGCCGCCGATGCGGTACATGATTTTTATTCGCTGTCCCCGGCTTGGAATCTTGACAAGCGACTGGGGTCCGAATACGACTGTGGCGCGGTTCTTGGCATCAATTTCCACCATGTAGGGAGGTTGCTTCTCGGATTCCGACAAATCGTTCTGCTGTGCTTCGGGAGAGATGAATGACTTGACTTCCGGGAACTCCGATCCTGTATCATAGGAATAAACCCTGATAGAATTCTCAATTACCGGATACTGGTCCAAGGTATAGGTCTCGTTATCAACGCCATCCATGAAAATTGAATCTTCGGTATAGGTCGTTCCCTGATAAAATGGAATATTGTAGAATTCATAGATTCGATTATCCGATGTTCCCGTGTTGAGGATGTGTTGGTAATTGTAATTCGGCTTTCCATCATCCGCCATGTCGAGGCATTCGAACCTGATGGCGTTTCCGTTCGTATCCAGTCCCAAGATCGTCTCGCGGGTAGGAATCTGAAATGATTCAGTCCACTTGGTGATCTTGGCTTTCACATTGACCTTGGCGGCACTGGGGAGATAGGGGCGGTGGTTGATGAGCTTCAGGATGTTGATGAGGGATTGCCGCTGTGTGGCGGTCGATACGAACATCTCCTGAGCAACCCAATCCACCCGTGAAGCCAGCTTCTCGACGATGTAGGACATGGTTTCGACGAACATGCGCCCCGCGTTGGTTTCCAAGAAATCGTCCCACTCGTTGTTGTATTCAGGATGCTCCTTGATGAGCGTCTTGACATCGGCGACGATGGTATCGAAATCAAGCGAGGTATAGGAAAATGATGGAAGCTGTATCAGTTTATTCGTAGCCATTTTAACCTCTATTCACTTTTGAGTGTAAGTTCTATGAATCGTGGATCGGCATTTGGCTTTCCGACATAGTTGAAGCCTATCCGAATATACACGAGCGAGTTTTCCGAATCAGCGGTTACCGTGAGCGATCTGATGATGGCTCGGGGTTCGTAGAGTGATATCATGTCCCGCAGGTTGGATTCCATCTGCGAGAGGGAATTATCGTCCAGTTGCTCAAAGAGGTCCGCCTTGAGGTTGCCGCCGAACTGGACCATGCCAATGCGCTCATTAAAGTTGGTCATTATGAGGCGGGCTATGGATTCTGAAACAAGGTCTTCATCTTCCTTTATCACTAAAAATGATTGCCCATAAAATGCGATTCCTTTTGAGCCTTTATTCATCTCTAATCCTCACAAATTCGTAGTCAGGAAACATTTGTTGGATTTCATGTTGCCTCGAAATATCTTTTTCTTTTAGATTTCCGTTTTCATCAAAATGTGCCTTTTCATCGTATTCCATAATGAGCTTGATATCATGATTGATATAATCAACCCAATATCCAAGCTCTCTAATCCGATATTCACCGCCATTTGTGGCATATTGACCATTGGTATTATGATCGGAATCATATTTTCTAAAGTATTCACAGGCTTTTGGATTCCAGTTGGGATAGATTCTTATACCAAGTGATTCTATTCTTGAAATATGAGAAAGTCTTCTTTTTTGACGAGTTTTTGAAGACTGCTTTCGTCCCTTGTTTTTGTTACAATGATCTTGTCTATATTCTGGATCATGAAGTCTGTGCTTCATTGAGCAAGATGTAGAGCAGAACATTCTTTTGCTTTCTCGCTGAAATTTTATCTCAAACTCTTGTCCGCACTCTAAACAAATTCGTTTTTGAGGTCTCTTTCTACGAAACACATCTGAACATTTCGCAGAACAGAAATCATTGTTTTCAGATGGATAGGTTTCAAACTCTTTATTACAGGTTGGACATATCTTCTTGATCTTGGGCACTATCATACCTTGATTATGGCACTGCCTTGAGCAATATACCCTTTTCTTGGAGGGCTTGTGAGTAAACTCCTTATGGCATATTGGGCATATAGATGTCATTTATTTATCTTACCTTTTTGCACATGATTAAAGGGATGATTTGCTCATAAACTTATCTTATGCGAAAATAAAAAAAAGGGCACCTTTCGGTGCCCTTTCGGTTGGATCAGGGATGGCTACTCGGCATATCCAGTCATATTGGCGAGGAAAACCTCCCAAAGACCGTTGGGTCTAAATCCTTTATCGTTTCGTATCCAATCCGCACCGAGAGTCGTCACGAGCGACACATTGCACTTGAGCGCCACAAACCAAGTGATCTGCTCGGTCGATCCGCTCTCGTAGCGATTCGTATGAATCTTGAGAATCTTGTAAAAAGGATCGCTGTTGGTGTATTCAGCCTCGACGGTCCACACGATACCATTTCCGGTCATGGTGCCGGAACCAACGAACCCGTGATTCGTATCTATCTCGATCAGCGATTTTTCCAAGGTCACGGCGGAAATCTCGACCGGATCGGGGTCGGGAAGCGGGGTCACGACAGGCTGGCAACCCGTGAAAGCCATCATCACCACGAAAGCCACGGCCACGATCATCATGCTCTTCTTCATCTAAGTACCTCCACCATCAGATTGGGCGTCTGTTCCCCACCGCCCGTATACTTAATATACCATACCCCGGAAAATAAATCAAATTTTTTATTGATTATTTTTATTTATTTTACCCTAAAAGTTGCAGTTTTTTCTCCTTGAAATCGACATTCCACCTCTGGTCTGGCCGAGTGACGACGCCGATCTCTCTTTGACGATCCTCGAACCATTTGTCATAGTCAATCTGGGTCTTGGAGACCTCGATAATGAGCTTGTCAAACAGGAAGGCGTTGCCTTCGCCGATGGCCTCCCGAGCCATGTTCTTGATGGATACGAGTTTGGCGTTGAGAAGCTGGATTTCCTGAACCTGAGCATCCGTGAGATTATAGTCCATATTTTACTCCTTTGTAAAAAACTTATTTGATACGCCGTCATAATAGACATTGCTTGCGTTGAGCCGCAGGTATTCCTTTTCAAATTCTGTTCTTTCTATCCCGAGGCGATCTATCAGAATATCCAACGATATTTTGTCAGATTCCTTGTATTCGGAGATTAAAAACTCTACTGCGAGACACCGTGCATTTATAGTTTCCATGTTACCGGTTGGCAGATCGAGATATGTCCGCTTCTCGGGAACGCCCAAAGTATTCATTTCACTTTCATTGAAATTTATTGATGTCACCTTTTGCATGTTGTATTTTCTGCATGTTGAGCTTTGCATAACCTGATATGATACATATGACTGTATATACTTATCGAGATATTGGGCATTATTCTCAAAAATAAGTGCCGCATATGAGTTGTAGCGTGTATAAAGCTGGTGCAGTTCGTCTGATTCTTCATCGGTTATTTTGACGGTCATTGTACATCTCCTGAACAAGCCTTGTGAGAACGCCGATGGAATCCTCAATCCTCATGAGTCGGTTCTGTTGCCCATGGATATGATCTTCCATGAAGTTGATCCGCTTGATATTGTTTGCCATCACCTGATTTTTAACTTGACGATCAAATTCTTCTTCTGGATTGAAGGTTTCAGATCGTTCGAGTTTTTCATCCGGGATATGTTCACCTGTGATTCGTGTATATAGCTCTTTTGAAAGTTTGGAAAATAACTGGGTATCCGCACAAGTAGAGAGAGCGGGAGTCTTTATGTCTCCTGCTTCGGTAAGGTTCTTGTAGACATCTCTATCGCAATAGAATGTCTCGCATGATTCACAGATGAGATGCGGTCTAGTGAAGTGATTGAAGTCGTTATTGATTTCAGTATCTATAACCGATCCCATCAGTCCGTTCATATCCTGTAGATAGTAGAATTTTGGATGGCACCAGATATTCAGATCGGGAGAGACAAAAAATGTATCAAAACCATAATCTTGAAACTTTTCACTGAGCATAAATCCACTCAACTGCTTTACAACCGTGGGTGAATAATTTGCCGTGATCTCGATATACTTGCATATCTTGAGGAGTTGGGGATAAAGCAGTTCCATGTTATATCGATTTAGTTCCTTTGTTCTGAGATCAATGAATCCATGAACATTTGGAGCGATAGTGAAGAAGTTGTCGAAGAGTGATATTTCATCGTCCACGAATAATATCGCATTATCGATTCTTGCACCGTCGAATAGCCCGATATTGCCGTTGTCGATAACTACAGTGTCGCATCCGGGGAAAAACCCAGTCATGGTATCCTGCGGCTGAAGATATTTTTCGGCAAACTCTTTGTCTACGATGTAATCAAGCCTGTGATCCTTGAGGAAGTATTTTACCTTCTTCAAGTCCTGAGCCGTCATTATCTTTTCTGGTGCCAATGACGATACATTCACAATGGGTTTCAGCGAGGAATCAGTCAATATCTGGAATGTCATATTTGCTCCTTGATTGCATCATCCACTTTCTTTGCATATTTGTATTGCAGTTTTACGAATTCACAATGATGCGTTGTCCGGTTATATATTTGCTTTGATTCGTTATATGCCCCACCGACGCACATCGGGCATGCCGACAAAAGCTCACATGAAAGGCACTTCTGCGGAGCAGAATCATAATTGTTGTACAGTTTCATTACTCTTCTTATCGTTTTATCGTTGAGGTTGAATCTCTTGTCGCTACCATCAAGATTAAACGGCGCGAATCTCATGCAGGGATAGACCTCGCCGTCAATGTCGATAGTTCGCATATCCATTGCTCCGCAGAATGGTCTCGTGTTTATACTTGTCGAAGAAGGAATGTTTCTGTTTCCAATGATGGATATATATTTTCCGCGATCCCACAGCTTGTTCTGAATGACATAATCAGAAAGTTTCGATAGTTGGTCATCAAAAACTTCAAGGCAGTGTTTCTTTTCTTTTTCTGATCCCCATAGGTTCTCGAACACAACATTCATATTGATATCGGAGAGGTTGAGATCGTTCCAGAGATAGAGAGCGGAATCATAAATATATTTTATGGTATCTGGTCCAAGCGTCACCTTGGTTGTAAAAATGTTGTATTCATACTGGTACTTTTTTACATTCTCTGTGACAATATCCCAACTTCCCGATCCATCCTTGAATACCCTATACATGTCGTGCTGTTCTTTAATGCCGTCAACGGTAACAGCGAGACTTAGATTACTTTTGACATGTTGTAATATGGGTATTGGCTTATGAAGATTGACGCCGTTGGTTCCAAGGCTGAACATGTGATTGTCGAAAAACTTTGGATATTTCTCTTCCATGAGCATCAACACTGACGCAATCAAATCATTTGATCTTTCAATGTTCACCCATGGCTCAGGAAAAAGTCCGATGATTACGCCCTTGTGCTTGCCTTCATCAAGAGTGCTTTTAAGAACTCTATCGATGGATGACATTATTTTTTCTTTATCCCATTCATAATCGCTGATTTTGTGGACATAGCAATATGAGCAGTTGAGGGTGCATGATTTGCTGGTGATGATATCTATCTCTTGAAAATCCTTTATGGATTTCAAGTTCTCAGAGTAATGGTCCATGTTATCTCCATCGTAAACTATGCTATTTTATAGTGTCGAATATGGTACGGCAGTATTATTGATACAACTTGATGTGCAATTCGATGAACAGGAATCATCGCAGATGGACGAACATACAACCTGACAAGCCACACCGCATGAAGGGGAGCAATTTGTTATACATCCGAATCCGCAATCGTTTCCGCATCCTTGCGAACAGGCGTTATAGCACTTTCCTTGGCAGTGCCCAGAGCATCCTCCTTGACAAGCCCCTGAACAGGCGGATGCACATGCTCCACCGCATCCGCCAACACACACCGTTGAGCATCGTCCGCCGCAGTCGGATGAACAGCCCAATCCGCATCCAGAACAGCAATCGTGCCAACAACTGATGCACATTCCTATTTGTGCCCAACTCTTGCATCCATCATGGCAACCCTTGTCGCAGGTTCCTGAGCAACTGTTTGCACATGCACTGGTCGCACATTCCGATCCGCATACTCCGGTGCAGTTTGCTCCGCATGCTGAATAGCATCCTGAACCGCATAGGGCATCGCATGAAGTATTGCATGTCGATCCGCATCCGCTTCGACATATGGTCGAGCAGGAATATCCGCAGTTTATTCCGCAATGTTGGGTGCATGTTACATTACAGTCTGAAAAACATACATATGAACAATCTGCACATGAGGCTAAGTTATATTTAATCTGCTCAGATTTCACCATCGGCTCGATGATGTCTTTTCTCTCGATTATTTCATAGTTGTCTGAAATGGATTGATGTGTAATGCCATCTGAAAAAGTGGTGTATATGGACATAAGATTATCGTGAAAACTTCCCATATACTTGTTTTCATAAAATCCTGCATAGGCAGAATGGGTAAACTTATTTCGTTTCTGCGCGGCGGCAACAGCGGCAAATGCGATGGATGATTCAAACCCACCAGTGATGGGATAGTCCTGCGGCATGGCTCCAAACAGGTAGTATTTTGATCCATATTTAGATTCGACTTCTGAGTTGCTTGTCTGTTTGATTACGATTTCATTGTTGTTTTCATCGATGACCGTGATCTTGTGCTGTCTGATTATGAACGGATACGAAGAAACATAGTGGTTGAGATAAATATAGTCTACATCAAATGTTCCACCAAGATCGATTTCCATGAACATGTTTGTCGTTGGCATGGTGTAGTAATAAGCTGGTGACGAAGACTCGGTTACATTGCTGGCCGCTTGGCTAGGAGTCGATCCGATTGCTCCAACGAGTGCAGGTTTGTTTAAGGCAACATTGATTCCGTTCAAGTAGACTTGGCTGACACCGCCTACTTCATTTACTCCATTTAACATGGAGTCATTTATTTTTCCGCTGTATCCAACACCAACATAAGTCATCTGCCCTGAATATACTCTCGCTACCATGTCACCCATCATGGAAAGTTGGGTATACATATTGCTTGATATCTGCTGACTACCAAACATCAAAAGCGAAAAATGCTTTCCTGCGTAGCTTCCATTACGGATGTTCGCAAGCAATGTTTCCAGACTCGTAAGTTGTGCAGATATGTTTGTATCATAGGTAAATTGGGTGACATTGATGGGATTATTTAGACTGTCGAATGTCCAGAATACAACGGTGGCACTGGATGTTGTCGAAGAGAATAGTTGCTGACCATGTACATTGAGTTTGTATTGTGAGCTTGAAGCCATTGCATGAATCTGAAGATTGTTGAAACCAATGGCACGGATATCAACGACCGATACAAGATCGGTTTTTGTAACCGACTTGTCGGCTCCTGAAATCCATGTACTGTTGTAATAGGGACTTCGATACGCATAGCTAGGAATATAGTCCCTGATCTTCTTTATTTTCATTGGCATGGTGCAGAACCTCTATTTTTATCTTGTCAACAGGGATTGGTTTATAGCGGTTTCATTCCTTCCGATCCAAATTTGTCGAGGTCATTTTTATAGAATCCTCCGCACTTTGGTCTTAACGAGCATGAGTCGCACATTGGGGCATACGCCTTGAGGCGATAGACCGGCACATTGCGAATCTCCGAAGCAAGTCCCGGACGGGGTTGCTGTGTCCCTTGGTCTGGCGGTGAGGTGAATCTCAGATTGTCAGCATACTGTCCCAATACGCAGTAGGGTATGTCGTCAAAGGTGACATCGGGTGTATAGATGCTCTTGAAGACATTAAACTGGCTTGCCGGAATATAGAAATCATAGTTGCCATCGGCAATGCAGGGTACGCTCGCATGGATGTCGTTTGAATACATTCGCATGAGTTCAAATAGATGCTTCATATCAAACATGTTCTGCTTGACGATGAGGGTGCAGAAAGTGATGCCGATGGAGGTCTTTGACAGGTTGTTGAGCGCTTGCATGACAAGGCGGAATGAACCTTCCTTGCGGGCTATCCGCTCATGAACCAGACTGCACGATCCGTAGAGTGGAATCTTCACATTGTCGAGACCAGATTCCGCGAGCCTGATGACAAGATCATTGTCAGCAAGGCGATTAGCATTCGTGGACAGGCGGACATACTTGACTCCATGTGACTTTAGATAGCTGACGATATTCTCTATCCTTCCGTATTCTCCCGGATCAGCCCCGGAAATCTCGATGGAATCGACACCGTTTTGGAGGTGCTGGTCAATGTTCGCCATGATGAGGGATTCCTGTTCAATGAGCAAGTTATAGGGAATACGCTTTGGAATGCCCTTGCAGAACAGGCAGTTGTTGTCGCAATAGGTCGAGATGATGATTGCTCCGGTCATTTTCCCTCCAACAGCTTTGGAAGGACATAGCGTTCCGTTGTCTCCTTTGAAAGCTGGATAAGCCTGTCGAAGTTGGCTGGATTGGCTATATCCTCAAACAGTGATTCGCTTTTTTCAAGTCCGTTTGTCGCCCAGTTGAGGTTGTGCCCAAAGAGATGGGGATACATCCGCTCGATGGCGGTTTCCGGGTAGGATTCAGAATGGACATGATGGTGATAGAAGAATATCGAGGCGTTGTTTGATCCATTGACAAACTCCACCATCTTCTCGACTTCATGGAGGTGGATTTCATTTTCACAAATGTCATCGAGTCCAGTCCCCATGATAAAGTTGACCGACTTGAACTTGCGCATGATTACCTTGACCTTCTTGAAATCCACATAACCATCAATGTTGATATAGGCATTCTTGTCGAGATAGTTCAGGTTCTCATAGTCGAATGAAGCCGAATTGTCGAGAATGGAAATGTCAGGATACTGGTCAAAGTTCTCGATGTGCTCATATAGGTGGTTGAAGTGCATTGCTTTCCATTCGAGTGTCGGGCGTCCGTATTGTTCCATGACCCGTGATGAGTCTGATCCGAAGCAATAGGTGCATCTTGACCGGTGATCGCAGGTGCATCCAGATTTGGCAGTAATGAAGAACGGGAACTTGTATTGCTCTTCATCGAATCCATAGAAAAATTTATGGTTCAGAATCCTTGATTTGTATTCTTGGAACCATTCAAGCGAGTATTCAATGTCAAAAAGGTTTTCCTCGCGGAAATGATAGACCTGCGGATTCTCATAAGTCCGTGTCACGAGGTTGGGTATGTTGGTCCATTGTTCCGGCTGATTGATGGCGTTGAACAGCAGTTCCATGGGATACTCGTTGTCGCCCTTGATGAACAGGTCAACAGGAGATCGCTCGAATATCGTCTTGTAGTGAAGACCTGCAAACAGACCTCCGAACAAAATAGGAGCCTTTGGATTCAGCTTCTTGCAGTGGTTGACGATTTCCATGAACTCATACAGTTCCGCCATCCAGTTGAGTTCGACAACGATGAGATCGGACATTCCTATGAGCTTGTCGAGGTATGGAGCATTGGAGAAGGCCCCGACAATGTTGTGCTTCTTGTAGAGCCTTGAATAGAGCCACTGCTGTGGCAGGGACATGGAGATGTTGTATTGCAGTTTAGAAAGGGGAACGATGACTGCTATCATTTATAGAACCCCATACACGGACCATTGCAGAATCCGCGCCGTTTGAACTCGCAGGATTGGCATATCTCAGGCGGTGTGATGGTTGATTCCATGACGGCATACTTGAGGCTGGATTCCTTCATGGCTTCTTCGAGCGTCGAGTGCTTGGTGGTATCAACCTTGATCCGCTCGCGGAGAGGATAGCAGAACGAGATAGTTCCATCAGGGAAAATGTCTGATGGAGCATCAGGGCCTTCGCACTTTGTCCGCACCATCTGGGCGAACTTGCGGAGATATTTCATCTCTTCCTTGTTGCTGAACATGCAGGGGAACACGATGCAATCAATCGATGGAGTGATGCCCATGGACACACACTTGTTGGTCATACCGAGGAAAAGGTTACCGTAGTCCTTGTTGTTGAGGAAGAAAAATTTATTTTTGTCCTCGGGTGATCCGGGGAAGTTGAGGCTGAACCGCAGTCGCTCGATCTTTATGAGATGCGAAGCGAGGAAATCGAGGTATGCCATATACCGTTCAAGATTTTCGTTTATGAAGGTGATGCCGCAGGAGATGTATTCCTCACGGTCATACTGGTAAGACACCTTGTAGATTTCATTATAGTTCTTGGAGAATCGTTCGATGCGGTTGTCAAGATTGAGATCGGTTGAATTGACCAAGAACGCCAGCTTTCCAGTTGGAATCTTGGATTTGATGAACTCAAGCACATCGTCATTGAACAGGAAATTGGAGATGATGACGATTTCCCGGTTCTGGGCGAGGGCTTCTTCGACAAAATCCTTGAAGTGGGGATGGATGGTTGGTTCGCCGCCCAAGAGCTTCACATAGGCTCCGGGTGCGAGTTTTGCAAGATACTGCTTGAATGCTCCAAGCGTCATCTCCCGCTCAGGGTCGTGGTTTCTTGTTTCCCTTGCGAAGCAGTAGGGGCATCCCTTGTTGCATTCAAGCGTTATGGCAAAGTTCATTTCTTCTCCTTTCTGACAACAAGAAGCTCCCCATTCTTTTCATCAATGCTGATGAGGTAGTCATTCAAGACCTTGTTATGACCTCCCCTAAAAATATGCTTATTTTTGGGATCAAAATAGACATTGATTTCCTTGTTGGCGATTTTTTCCAAGAATACCCTGAAAATCTTTGATTCATTCTTTACCAAGAAATCATAGGTCGGCTTGAATATCTCGCATACGAGTCCCTTGCGGATTCCGTAGGTGCCATACTTGGACATGTGGAATGCCATACACCCATGATCGCAGATGTGCCGTGCAGGGCAGATATCGCATCCAGTCTCAAGGATGATCTTGTGCTTCTTGTAGGCAAAATCTATATACTTGCCGATCTGGATGAGATCGAGGAAATCCTTGTCCCGAGCATTCTCGATGTATGCCTCTTCGTAATTTTCGGAATACCTTCCACAGAGGAACACCTTGCCGGATGGCTCCATTTCAACGATGGAGATTCCGCCGCCGCAGAACTTGGTATAGCAATTCGACCGCGCAGTATCCTCGAACACATAAAGCGAATGCTTGAAAAATTTCTCAAGCAACATGAAAGTGTTCGATTCGATCATTGGCTTGCCATTGATAAAATCGGTGATGAACGGGATGAACGAGTTGTTGATGAACTCACGCCCGGTTATTTCCGATCCCTGATCTATCGTATTGACATCTTCGACATAGTTGACCTTGATTGCCTTGGCGTCATATTCCCTTTTGAGATAATCCACGCTCTTTACGATCTTCTGGTAATTGGACGAATTGGCAACAAGGAGCGGACCCCACCTTACGCCGTATTCATCCATGAGTGCGATCTTTGCCTTGAAGAACTCGTCGTCGAGAATCTTCGAGCGAGCAAACGATCCATTGGCAAAACCGTCGAATGACATGCCAACTGACACATCGTATTCATGCAACAGCTTGCACAAATCGGGTGTGAGCAGGGTAAGATTGCTCTGGATGCCGAACTCATGGGAGACATCGTTCTCTATGAATTTCTTCCGGGCATACTCAAACATGCGGGATAGCTGGTCAAGGTCCATGAGAAGCGGTTCGCCGCCATGGAATATGATGGAAAACTTCTGGTTGTTGGTTTCAGCCTTGAGGCGATCCTTGATGATGCGGTTGATGATGTCTTTATAGAGATCAAAATCTATCCGCTCGCCCCTATAATCATCCTTGTGCCTGATGTAGCAGTATTCACATCTGAGGTTACAGTCCCGCGTAAGTTTCAGGACGAGCATGTTGGCTTGTGCAAACATTATTTTGAAAACTCCCGTGCGAACACTTCCGTGAAATGATCGAAGCACTCCTTACAGAGCACTTCGCGGGACTTGATGTTTGCATTGGCAATGGACTCCCAAGTGTGGGATTCGGTGAGTCGTGCGGTTTCGACATTGAGGCTTATGGCAATCTTGAAATCATCAAGCGGCTTGCCGCAAAGAGAACATGTATCTGTCATATTTTCTCCTTCAAAATATTATTTGAGCGATTTTGAAATCCAGCTTTCATCCTCCAACTGGATTTCAAAAGAACATTCTATTGCATCCAACAGGAAATGGTTTACTTTTATTTTCGATCCGTCCAGCGACTCGATATAGCATGGTCGTGATGCTTCATACATTCCGGGTCTTCCGAATTTCCAATCACTGCTGTCTAAAATAAAGACAATCTGGACGGCATACTTGCGTAAACTTTTTGTGTCTGTCGGCAATGTCTCGTATTTCATTATACATATCGCCAGTCGGTGTAATTTGTGTGCGTTCCTGCGTTTGCATAGTTGAAGTGGTTGGAATAGGTGACTGTCACGGCGGCAAGCTCATTTACCTTTGTCTTGAGGTTGTTGACCAGATCGGCAGTCATGACTGATCCTTCGGCTACCGTTGAAAGACCTGACGATCCTCCATTGATCGCCGACCAGAGGGAATTGAGATTGCTGATCAGGGTATTGATCTGCGTGTCTTGCGTATTCTCGACTGTTCCGGCGTTGCTGTCGTTGAAGGTTGCATCCGCATCAGCCGTCCATGAGAGGGCTGGCGGCGACCAGAGCGTGATATTGGTCGATCCGGCTGTGGAGTTGTTGGCGGTGATTCCCTTGCGGCGATTGTCACGGATGGTCTGGATGTTGTCCCTGATCGCCTTCATCTCCTCTACCGAGTCGGTGAACTTTCCTGTGTCCTTCGCGACATCCCATTGGCTTGGCCAAGTGACGGAAATTGCGGAGGCTCCTCCGTTCGTGGCTGAAGCACTGACCGCGTTCTGGTAATTGGTGTGCTGGTAACAGTCGTTCGCGTAGTTTGCGTGGACATTGTAACAGTTGGTATAATTCGCACATCCCCAGTTTCCATAGTTTCCATGGGTATTGGTGCAGTTGGAATATGACGGATTTCCAAGATCGTCCGCCGCATTGCTATAGTTTGAGTGAGCATTATTCGCACAAGGAACAGGCGAAAATTCGGAATAAGCCATGGTCAACCTCTTATCGTTTTGAATTTATCTAACAGTTTGTTTATCCTGCATACGGTAGGGTTTATTTTGAACCAGTCTCCCGTATACTGCTCGCTTGCCATTATACATCCGCCCTTGCACCATTCAAAAATAGAGCATCCTTCGCACTCTGGTATATCTTTACTAATACCAGAACTTCTTTTCAGCATTTTCAGCAAAAAGTCCGTATTTACATAGCCTGACTTCATGTCTCCATAGAAATCAAGTCCGTCAGGTATTCCGTCCTTTGGAGTCTGCCTGTGACAAAAGAACAGGTTGCCTTGGGGAGTAATGGTCACATTTGTTCGCGGCGAATTGCAGTTTCCTCCGCAACCATGTGCATTCATCCTCTGGAAAATATTTGGAAGCAGATAGTCGTTATAGACGAACAGGTATTTGAATCCTTCTTCCAGCTTTTCATAGAATGAATCCGAAAGCGGCTTGTCATAGTTGAAGAGGAGCGTGATGTTGATATTGCCGAACATGTTGAGTGAATTGATGAATTTGTAGCTGTCAATGAAATAGTCAATGGTGTTCTCATTAAGGACATAGAGAATGCTGGCAGGTATCTTGGATTTGGAAACATATTCACAGGTGTTGTTCATCACCACATCCCAACTTCCCTTGTTCCCAATCATGACTCGGTTCGTATCATGCGACACTTGATTTCCATCGATAGTGATTCCAACACCGACATTGTTCTCAATAAGATAGTCGATGCGATCCGAAGTGAGGAGCGTTCCGTTGGTTGTCATGGAATACCGATGGTCGAAGTTGAATGATTTCTTTCCGTATTCTATGAAGTCATGGATGAAATCATAATTGACCATGGGCTCGCCGCCGAAGAATATCACTTCAGTCGGTCTTTCACTTGATCGGGTTTCATAAATAAAGTTGCAGATTTCAGGTATCTGTTCACGGCTCATCTTTCCGCTCGAAAGATCATTGCCGCGTTCGCAATAGAAATCATCAAAACAATACTTGCATCGTAAGTTACAGTTCTCCGAAACGATCAACTCATATTTCGAAAGTTGAATCTCCTGCGGCTTGATCATATTATCCCCTTACTATTGGTTTAAGCTCTGCCCGTATCCTGTCCTTGAACAGCATTCCATATTCCTTCCAGACTCCCTCACATTGTCCATTGAGAGCACACATGCTACAGGTTTCCAACTTGATATGCTCGTCTGCAATGGCTTCCTTGTAGTTGCCGATTCCATTTTCCCCGAAGAACTTTCCGTTCGCGTTGGCAATGTCAATTCCTTTCTTGTTCGCGGGAATTGACGGTATGTTGACGATATCGTGATAGGGAAACAGAACACATCGTGGAATTGATTCAATGATTATTTTCTTGTTGTATTTCAGGACGGTCTTGTTGATTTCGCTTCTGATGTCCGAATAGGATACGGCTACCGATCTGCTGTTGTCCCATGCTCCACCGTTGTAGTGAGGATAGGTAAGATTCATCCTCTGGACATTCGGAAAATGGGTCTGGATATATTCATAGGTTTTTGACAGGTTGAAATAGTTGATCTTTGATATGACTGTCTGGGTTGTGATCTTCTGGGGGTCAATGTTGTAGATGTTCGCTATGCCCCGGATGGTTTCCGAGAATGATCCATCCTTCTGCGTAATCATGTCGTGGATTATCTGGTTGTGTGAATGAACTGCTATAAGGGCGTTGTCAATGTAGGGCAACACTCGCTTGGTGAATTCAGGATCGGAAAATGCGCGGCCATTGGTTTGCAGAAAAATCTTCCGGTCTGGATTTGCCCTGCGGGTTTCCTGCAACAGATACAAAAAATCCGGTCGTATGGTAGCCTCTCCCCCGGTGAAAACAATGTCTTCATTGGAGTATTGCTGGACAAGTGAAACAATTTCTTCAGTGCGCAAGTCCCTGCAAATCTTCTTGTTCTCGACCACGCAATGAATACACCTGTTGTTGCATGAGTATCCGACTTTTAGATCGAACATTAAAGCCCCAGTGCGGTCTTGATCCGCTCGATATCCGCAATGTACGCCGCTTTTGCTTCAGGAGAGAACTTTCCATCTTCCGTATAGGCAAAGCACTCATAGCAATTTTCTTTGGTATCCTGAAGGCAGTAGCAGTTGGAGCAGTCCTTGTCGCAATTCTGCATGTTCCGGCGATAGCTTATAGTTCCGGGACCGTAGAAGAAAGTATCCTCGATGAACGAAGGGGCATCTTTCCTGACAAGCCGATCCATTGGGAAGTTTTCTTCAAGTCTGGTCTTGAGTATCTGCTTTTGTGTATCGTTCAGGGATTCGACGAAATCGGCATCATCCTTGTTGAAAACATATCTTATAACAATCGGTTTTCCGAGCGATTTGTAAAGCATGAGATCGCCACCGATATAGTTGAAGTTTTGAAGTGAGAACTCATAGCTCAATGAAAGGACATTGGTTGCATTGATGTCCTCTACAATTTCATGTATCGGCTTGCCGTAGAAGGCAGTCATTTCTGATTGGGTTTTTACGGTGAGGACGACAGATACATTGGGATTCGCCTTCTGAAGCTCATTGATGAACAGTGGTCCGCTCTTCAGCGTTGTCATCACAACAACATTCTTCTTGGTGGCATAGATCATGTCGATCTTGGGGATATGTGCCGTATTGGTTCCGGGAATGACTACATTGTCATACTCAGCTACAATCTTGCTGATAAGCTCAGGAGTGATATCTGAAATCAATGTATCAAAATGATTTTTTTCAGCGACCTGCAAAAAGCTGGAACCCTTGTAAAAATCATATCCATTTAGATCAAGAAAAAGGACGAGGGTTTTCATTCAAATCTCCTTTAGAAGCCTGACAAGCTCTTGCGCTCCGTAGATGTACTTCTGCTTGGTCGTGGCCGTGAATATAGTATCTTTGCTGAAATCAAGGCATCTTTGGCACAAATTCCAGTCCGCGCCGAAAGGAAAACAGTTTTGGCAATATGGTTTCTCTTCGTTCTGGACACAATGATAAATATCGAGTGTCTTTGGTCCAATAAAATCCACATCGAATACCGGTGGGTTTTTCTGCTCGAAGAAGTCAGAACCGAAAGTGTTTATGAGCATGGACTTCAGGCTGTTGCGATCCTGCTGGCTCATGGATTTTACAAACTCAAGGTCTTTGTTCTCGAAATAGAATACTGGTTCGACAGGCTTTCCGAGAATGGAAAGATCATACATGTCGGATGGTATCACCTTGAAATCCCGGATGAAATAGACATAGTGAAAAGACGAAATATATTTCCTGAATTCAAGAAGATTGACATCGAACCAGTGGGTCTTTGGCCTTCGCGAATATTCGCTTTGGTAGGTTACCAGAAAAGTAATATCCGGTCTGGTCTTTATGATCGGTTCAATGAAATCGGGAGAGCAGTCGAAATTGGTATTGATGGATATCTGACGGTCGAGCTTGAGCACTTTCTGTAGCTGTGAATAAAGTGTCGGTTCTCCACCCGTAATGAATATATGGTCATATTTCAAGAGTATGTTTTTAAGATCATCTGACCATGGCATTTCAGATTTCTTGTCAAGACGGTTCGTATAGCAATAATCACAGTTCATGTTACATCTATAGGTCGGTATGAAGGTTATGGTGCTACTCATATGACTCCAATACATTTATGTTTTCATATCCGTAATCAGAAAAGCTCTCTCCCGCTTCATCCCTTCCTGACTTGTCGAGCATGATGGCGGTGATGATTGGTTCTGGCGAATTTTCAGGGAGCGACTGCACGACATCTTTTACCGATAACAGTTTTGACGATGTGACGCTTCCACCATAGAATCCATTCTTGGCAACCACCCAGTTTAGTTGTGGATATTTTTTCAGGGCGTATCCAGCCATTGATTCCGATACCACGAAGGTTGAATTATAATGAACAACCTGAGAGAGCAGTTGATCAAACTCTTTGATATAACGATTGAATATTCCGTGGTATTTGGGGTGCTCCCAGTCCTGTGGGATGGTCCTGACTTCCGGCACAAACTCATTTGCCACGGAGAATCCAAATGCTATTGCTTCATTGAATGAAGCATGTGCCTTGTCAAAGAACGGTATGTTGATCGGATTTGAATATCTGGTATACTCAAAACACCTGAGAAAGAACGGCTTTTTCTTGTATTCGCTCGACAGGGAATATAGTATATCAACATCGGATTCAAGCACATAGATATCGTCATACCAGAAGAAAAGCGGGACATCGATCTGTTTCGCGCAGGTGACCAGAAAATTGACAAGATTCTCATTGTCGGTCTTGTTGGCAAGAAACCTGTTTTTATTCTCAAGGTTGAATGTCATGATGCTGGCGTTGATGGCGAGATTGTCATACTTTGACAGCCTTTCGGCAATATCCGGCGTAATGGTCTTTGCCGATGTGTAGAAGCACTTTTTCTTGTCAGGATATTTTTCCTCAAGAAGATCGAGCACTTCAAAGAAGTAGGGATTGGTGAATGGCTCTGCATCGCAGAATGCCCCGGACATAAATATTCTATCAAGGTTTGGATTGAATAGATTGAGGTATTTCAGGAGATCGGGTTTTTCAAGCGGTTCAGGTATTGTCCGTCTGCTTATCTGGAAGTTGATGGATGCATTATCTGAAAATTTATTTTTCCGTTCGTCGTTATA
>Ga0116170_10002430_pt1 | contig 17958 bp, 11 predicted proteins | sample AD_JPNHW1_MetaG_FD_89797 | JGI IMG/M metagenome (GOLD analysis project Ga0116170, IMG submission 89797) | Active sludge microbial communities of municipal wastewater-treating anaerobic digesters from Japan - AD_JPNHW1_MetaG | ecosystem: Engineered > Bioreactor > Anaerobic > Digestate | place...
ACTTTATCTCCGATATCCGCCTCTCCAGATAGCCTGACCAGATTCCTGGTGCTATTCGAGATATCTCCGGTCAGCAAGCATTCTTCCGGTGGTCCGATCAGTCGGATCTTGGCTGAAAGAGGGTAGATCCCTTCGACCAGGAATTCTCTCAGGTTGATCCTTGCATCGATGAATCGTTCCGGATCGTTTGAGACGTTGGCGACAATGCTGAGCCCCGAGAACTCCGGAATACCGGGATCGAAGGATGGATAGAAGTGACGTATCGTCTGACTGGAGACATCCGTCAGCGCAAGATCGAAGGTCATGTCCCGAAGATCTCTTGTATCAGCCTTCCCTGTCAGAGAAAGGAGTTCGCCAATCCTCAGGGAATTGACGGAAATGTAGCTTCCTTGCTTCTGTGCCGAAAGCTGAACATCGACGGGCTCGTCATTGAACACCCCATTAGTTCCATTGAGATGCAGAGCCGCGTCTCCGGTATCAAGATCGTAGTTCCCCAGGATCCTGAGGTCACTATGGAAGCTGAAATCCTTACCCAAAGCTAGATTCAGGTCGCTTCTGGTTGTGATCGACCCATTACTCATGATAGCTTTGAGTGTCCCGTTCAGGACTGGACGGTAATCCGTAAACATCTGGAGAGCGTAGATATCTTCGAGGGAGGAATCGCTAAAGCTCATATCGAGAAGCAGATTCTTATCCAGAACGTCACCGATCAGGGTAAGATCATATCCCTGATCACTCTTGAGAGTGCTGTTGACGAAGTAACTCTGGCTGCCATTCTGGTCGGTAGAAGGGATCAGCGTCGCATTTCCATTCACGCCTGAAAGCTCTAAAAGCCCATAAACAAGGCTCACATCATTCAACGCAACAGTGATCTCCGGCAGCTTCTCATACAAGGAAGCTGTATAATCGATCTTTCCTGAAGCGACAAGTTCCTTCCCATAAAGCTCGATCGGCACGGTTTGCATGGTACCGGTCAACTGCCTGAGCTTAAGATCTGCGATGCCTTGAGTGGAAAAGGTCTGATTATCCCATCTCGCTTTGGTCAGGTCGTAAGTGACCATGTCGTCAGCGTACTCCGCTTCCATAGCGATAGCACTAACTGTGATATCGCCATAGCGGACATTATCCGAATCCGCCTTGAGCTTCAGGACAGGGTCCTTGAGGCTTCCTTCCGCGGTAACCTGAGCAGTGACAATGCCCTTCAGTGAAGGATCTGCCATTGCCAGATCGATCGCTTCAAGCTGCGCCGTTCCGCTGATCGTAGGCTCAGAGTTCAGCCCTTCAAGGTGGACGTTGGCTGATAGGCTGCTACTACCGATTGACGCTGTGGTCATATCGGTGATCAGGTCATTACCGTTGTAAGAAACTGAAACATAAGGGATCAAGACCTGATACTTATCCAGGAAGTTCGCTCCTGTGTTCCAGATAAATGCTTGTCCGTCGAACAGGATCTGAGATTCCGCTGTTGCCTGACTTGCGGTAAGAGCAATATTCAGTTCCGTATGGAAATCCCTTACGTCAGGATGGTTCGCGTATTCTGGTGACAGATTTGAGATATCGATTGTGCTGAATGCCAGCCTGCCTTTATCCAAACTCGCCTGAGCTTTGATCAGTCCCCCTGAGCTGCTGTTCGCCCGGAGATCGATCTCCGTTTTACGCGTGTTTACAGCGGAGATGTTGATATTAGTCAGTTTTTCCGATAGATCCAGATTCCCATGATTAATGATCTTCAAGGGGAACTGCCCCTTAAAATCAAAAGTGCCATTCTTGAGATCAAGCTGGTGAAAATATCTGCTTACATCCGGAAGTTTGAATTCCTTGTGTGCCTTGAACTTCTTCTCTTTGACCCTTGGCACGATATTCAAGGTTACTTCGGGATTAACGATCTCCACTTTATCCAGGAGGTTTTTCAGCTTGAATCCCGTAAAGATCAGCTTGAGGAGATTGTAGCGAACCCTGATGTGTTCGATCCGAAAGCGTAAGCTTCCATCCCTAGCGGTGAAGCTAAGATCCTTAGCCAGGATCTGCTTCTCTCCGACGCTGAGCTCTTTGAGGTTAGCCTTCCCACCCAAAGCCTTGCCAAGCTCCCTGACGGCGATATCCTTGATCTTTCCCGGGAGGTCAAATCCATACCAGGCAATAAAGAACGCGGTATTGATGACCAGCAGGATCAGAATCAGAGATAAGAACCGTTTGGGACGCTTCATGAGTTTACCCGGAGATCAGATCGAGAACTCCATTATCCAGTTCATATGTTTGCCGCGCCAAACGCGCTTGCTCTTTATCGTGGGTGATGATCACAAATGATTGCCCCAATTCCTTGTTCAGATTGACGATAACTTCCCAGATCTCCGAGCTTTTCTGCGGATCGAGATTACCTGTAGGCTCATCCGCGAGAATGATCCGGGGTTCGTTGATCATTGCCCTGGCAAGGGATACACGCTGTTGCTCTCCACCGCTGAGTTGATTGGAATAATGGGTCGCTCTGTCTGCCAAGCCAAACCGGGTCAGCAGTTGCCGGGCTTTCCGGATCGCTTCCGGACGGGTACTACCCTTGATGATCATAGGCAGCGCGACATTCTCCTCTGCGCTGAGATCTTCGATCAGATAATGAAACTGGAAGACGAAGCCCAGATCTTTATTCCTGATCGCGGGCGCTTCTTTGGATGAGGAAGTGACCTCTTTGCCTTCAAAGACAAGCTTCCCCTTATCGGGATTATCGAGGAGACCAAGAATATGCAGGAGAGTGCTTTTCCCGCAGCCAGACCTGCCGGTTATGCAGATCAGATCGGCTTCTTTGATGTCGAGGCTGACGTTTTTAAGAACCTCGATGACCCGGTCACTGTCCTTGTATGATTTTGCCAAATTCCTGGCTGATAGTATGTTCAAGCGTTCTCCTTATGGATTTCTGATGAGTTCGATGATCTCAAGTTTGTTGATCCTGCGCAGAGGTATGCTGATACAGAGCATGATCAGCAATGCCGAAACGGAGAAGATGATCAACTGGTTGAATGGGGAGACGTAAACAGTAAGCTTGTCAATAAAATAGACATCTCCCTTGAGCGTATAGAAATTCTGATTTACGACGATAACAGAGAGCAACAAACCAAAGATCAAGCCCAGAACGATCGCAGCGAAAGCGACCAGAGCAATGCGATAGTAGAGCATCCTCTGAATAGATCGATCGTCCGTTCCGATAGTTTTCAGGATCGCTATCTCGTTCTTCTTATCGATGATGATGGTGATCACCGCACTGACGACATTCAATCCCGCGATCAGCACCAGGAAGCTGAAGATGATGAAGATCAACCACTTCTCCATCGCGATGAGACGGAAGAGCGAAACATTGCTGATCGTCCAGGGCGCAACAAGAAATGAGCCGCCCAGTTTAGCGGCATATTCATCGGCGATACTTCCCGCTTTATCCGTATAATCCGGTTTGAGCCGTACCTCGATCCTGCTGTAACGGTTCGAGGTCATGATCATCTGCTCACAATCGGACTTATTCATGATCACGATGGAGCGGTCAAATTCGTAATAGCCTGACCTGTAAAGACCTTTGATCTTGTATGGATATTCACTGGGGAACAGCCCCAGAGCGCTGATCCGGTCCAGCTGGGGATAGACCACCCTGATCGTATCTCCGATGCTTTTGCCTAACTCCTTAGCCATATGATAACCTACGAATATCTCTCCGGTATCAAGTCCTGTGTTTAACGGAATGATATAGGGATGATATGGGAATGATAGGGAGAAGTCAAAGCCACGAATCAAGGCGCCCCTCACTTGCGAACCTTCCTGCACCATCGCGGAATAGGAGATGGTCGGGCTGACATTGAGAAAGCGGGGATCGCCCTTTAACATGGACATAGCGCTATTATACTGCGATTCAGTGAGATACTCGTTGTTGCTGCTTTGGATATTGATATGGGCAAAGGAATCAAGAAGCACGCTCTTTAGAGTGCGTTCATAGCCTTCGAAGAGGTTCAGACCCGCACTGAGGATCCCGACAGAAACGATGATCCCGAGAACCATGAATATGAAACTAAAGCGCAAGAGATTGCGCTTTGGATGTTTCAGATAGTTTGTCAGAAAGAAGCGATCAAGTTTGTTCACGGTTCTTAACGAGATCCTCCCCTGTCTGTTCAAGGTTAACGGTCGTCTCGATCGAGATTGGCAGCCGCGAAGGCGAAACACGGTTGATGATCAGTTCCGAAAGCAATCCCAGGGAGATGAACTGGAATCCCGTCAGGATCAGAAGCATACCCAAAAACAGCAGCGGTCTGTTGTACAAAGGCTGGTGAAAGAAAAGCTTCAGTATCGCCAGATAGAGGCTGAGCAGTGTACCCAGGGCGACGGAAAAGATCCCGATCCTGCCAAACAGGTAGAGCGGACTCTTTATATATTGGGTGACCATCTTGACCGTGAGCAGATCGAAGAACCCGCGTAAGTAGCGTTCAAAACCATATTTGGATTTGCCAAACTGACGGGCACGGTGTGCGACAGCGATCTCCCCGATGCGGTAACCCAGCGCGTTTGCCAGGGCAGGAATATACCGGTGCATCTCGCCATAGAGATTGAGTTCTTTGACCAGAGGTGCGAGATAAACCTTGAAACCACAATTGTAGTCCCGAAGTTTTAACCTGAACGTCCTGGCTGTGACATAGTTGAACAGCTTAGAAGGGATGGTTTTATGCAGGGGATCATGACGTTTTTCCTTCCAGCCTGAAACCATGTCATAACCTTCGTCCAGCTTTGCGATAAAGCGGTCTATCTCGACAGGGTTATCCTGAAGATCAGCATCCAGGGTAAAGACAATATCGCCTTTGCAGGCTTGAAACCCATGCTGCAGCGCGGCTGCTTTGCCGAAATTGCGGCGGAATTTGATGATCTTGATCCTGGGGTTCTCTGAGGCAAGCCGGTTCATGATGGCAAAGCTGTTGTCGCGACAGCCATCGTCGATAAAAATGATCTCGTAGTCTCTGCCGGCGACATTGGTAATGATCTCACCGGTAAGCTGTTCGAGCGAATCCTGTTCATTGAGCACGGGAATGACGAAACTTATCAACATAATACCCTCTAAATGATGATCCCCATGAAAGTCATGGCTATACCGGAGATCAGGGGAATTTTTACATTGTCGTCAACGGGGATGTTCCAGACTTCCGCCAGAGCTGCCGCAAGAGCGCCAACTACTGCGACAATGGGGTGCAATCCAAAAATAAGCGCAAAGATGAAGGTGCTGCAGAAACAAGCGATGCTGCCTTCAAGCGATTTGTTCATGCCGAGGAACTTCCGCTTGCCGAAGTTTATCCCGATCATTGCGGCAAAGGTATCGCCGATAGAGACGAATGCCATAGCGCAGAAAGCCACATCCGGTCTGAAAAACGCCACGCACAACATACTGGAAAAGATCAGATAGGTAGCGCCAGTGAAGTCTTTCCACTCGTGTTTACGAAGGATCAAGCCGAAGAGCCTCATGAAAATTTTCCGGAATGACTTCTGCCAGAACCTGCCAAACTCGATGGCAAGCGAGATGATCAAGGCGATCAGAAGTAGAAAGAAAGCTAGCTTTTGTCTTTCGAAAGTGATGATATACTTGTAGGTCAAGGGGATGATCAGCGAACTGATATGGATAGACTTTCGGATAGTTTCGCTCATTGCTGAGAATGGCATCAGCTCTCCAGCCTACACCTTGTGATAATCAAGGATCCTGACCTGTTGTGGCGACTTCCAGGTAACGACGATCTGGTATTGCTGTCCGAAGTTACCGGGATGGTTGCCGTTCTCGATCTCGACTTTCGCCCTTAGCTCCTGCATGGAGCAGTTCTTCAGCATTAAAACCGGTTCAGGATTCTTCATTCCCCAGGGGAGAAGGATCTCCAGCTTTTCCCAGTTCTCCGGCGTAAGATCATCAGGAACGATCACCGCGTCAACTTCCTTGACCTCAGGTTCTGTGTCTGTACTGGTCTGAGCCGAGATATACTCCGAATAACAATCAAGGAAATCATCGTACTTTTCGGGCAGCATGGAGAATCCCGCAGCTTTGGCGTGACCACCGTACTGGATAAGGTGTTCTTTACAATGGGTAAAGGCGGAGACCATGTTGATCCCTTCGGAACAACGCCCCTCGCATACCATAACGCCATTGTGCAGCTTAAGCATGATCGCGGGGATCCCAAGGTTGTTTACGACATAGGTTGCCGCGGTTCCCAAAAGATTATAGGGAATGGCGTCCTCGTCGTCGAAGTAAACAAAGGAACTACCGGAAAATCCGTTCAGAAGAATGTCCATGAATCCGAAAACGCTGTTTAGCTCATGTTCCCAGAGGTTTTTCTGCTTCTCGAGATCCTGGAATAGCTCAGCTTTCTCGTCCGAAACCTGAAGCATGAATCTCAGCGCTGTATGCTGTCCTCCCGGCTCTCTGCCATTTGCGATCAGACGGGAAGTATTGACCATAAAGTTAAATATATCCGTGCGGCTGTTTATCCGGGGGTAGTTACGGATCAGAAACTCGATCGTGTAATCAGGAATAATATCCCAGTTATCGAGCACGAAGCGAACTATGCGACGATTAACGCCGATCATGGGGACTTTATCCGCGATCGATCCAACCGCTGCCCAGAAGTAACTGGAAGGCGGTACGGGATGTTCCAGTATCCTGCTCAGATAGCGGATCAGGATCAGTGCCACGCCAACACCGGATAAAGCCTTGAAAGGATATTGACATTCTGGTAACTGGGGATTCATGATCGTGTAGGCAGGAGGCAATTGGTCGGGCTGGACCAGGTGATGATCTGTTATCACGACCTCGCAGCCAAGCGCGTTCAGTTCCGTCACTCCCTGCCAGGCGCTGATCCCGTTATCGACCGTGATCAGAAGTTTGAACCCTCCCTCACGGACATAATCGATCACGGATTGTTGAATGCCATGCGATTCCAGATTGCGGTTAGGGATAAAGTAATGGTGTTTCTGGTAACCGCAGGAATTCAGATATTGATAGAGAATGTATGTGCTGGTCACCCCATCCGGGTCGTCATGCCCGAAAATGACCATGGATTCGTTTCTGTACAAAGCCTGGCGGATACGCTCCGCAACCTTGTCGATATTGGCGCACAGAGCCTCATCAGGCAGCAGTTCCAGACCGGGTATCAGATCGTCTCCACCTATACCCCTGTGAGCGAGGATCTGTTTCAGCAGATCCTCAGAGCTGTCCCTTGGTTCCCTCCAGTTGATTACCATTCCTCGGTGTCCTCTTTGACAGGAATATCCCGTGGTGCTTTTCTATCGGGTGACTTACTCAGGATGTCGAACCCGGTAAAACCAACCATCAACATCACAGAATCATCACTGAGATGATTGACGCTAAGATTCCCTCTCTTGGTGTATTGCAATCCGAGATCGATACGATTGACGTCACGCTTTAAAGCAAAGGTCAGCCCGAGGCTAAGCGCAAGCTCGTCAATTTCTTTGTCTGTACTATCCTTGAATGGCAGTTTTCGCCAGGAGACCCCGCCCCTCAGGGGAAGGGAGGCAAGCAAACTTTTATAAACATCCTGAGCCGGTTCGTAGGCAAAACCCACTCCAACTTTGTAGCTTTGGGTATAATCTGCTGATATATCAGTCCAGTCCTCATAGGTGAGGTCTGTGGCTATCTTGTAGTTCTTTTTGGGGATAAAGGTCGCGCTGGCGGAAAAATGCCCGGGCATCTTGTATTCATAATCCGTCGCCGGTTCTGTCTCGTGAATTGACGATCTCTGTGATTCACCCTTGAGCGTGTGAGCAGGTGAATAATGCATTCCAACGGAGTACCAGGAACCTGAATCAAGAATACCAAAAGTCACAGCCGGATTCTTGTAAGAGCGTGCCAGCTTTTCACGGGTGTTGAATACTCCGCTGTTTGACTCCTGGACAAAAGTCCTTGTTTCATGACCGAAGTAATAATTGCCGCTGACTCCGAGGCTCAAACCTCCCAGCTTAATGCTATAGATAAGATCCGCCCGATAGAGATAGCGGTCCATTTCCTGCTTCTCCGTGATATTGGTTCTCTCCAGGGAATCGGAGAACGTAGTCTGGTTCGACACCCAGCCTGAAGCATAGGAATTGAACTGGAAGCCAAACCTGTGCCTCTTGTAGGGGATGTTCATGCTGAAATAGGGAAAATCCAGGGAGTTGTCAGTAAACTTCTTTGTCCCCAGAGAATCGCTCTGTGAGGCATAACGAGTGTATCCAAGGATGATCCCAGTAGCGAACATGGTACTGTTTGAGGTGTTGTGCAGAGCGGGATTGGCATAGCCGTTATTGGGGCGGAAGATATCGGAAGCTCCGGTGTCGCCCATACCCAGACTGTATATATCTCTTCCGAAGAACTGGACCGGGTAACCATCATAAGAGAAGATCGAGTTCCCGGCGGAGAGCTGCATAACAGCGATCAGGCATAAGCCAACGATCATTAAGGCTTTATTCATTTCTTGTGTCCTGCTTTATGGTGTGTGGGTTTTACCGGATCCGGAGGTATTCTGAAGAACCGGTAAGCATTGTTGAAAGCTGCTTCCGCAACTTCGTTGGGAGAGATGCCTTTGATCCCGGCGATCTTCTCCGCTATCAGGTCCAAATACAAGGGGCTGTTTCTTTTGCCACGATGAGGATGTGGCGGCAGGTAAGGACAATCTGTTTCGATCATGAATCTGTCCATAGGTACGATGCGGATGACGTTTTCCAGCTGTGAATTTGCATAAGTGATTGAACCCGTGAAAGACATCATCCAGCCGGCATCAAGGACTTGCTGGGCAAAGATTATATCCCCGGAAAAGCAATGAAAGACAGCTTCTTTGACTTCTTCCTCCCGCAGAATATTGTAGCATTCCTGATGCGCTTCACGGTCATGAATGACGACCGGTAGATCATATTCGACCGCCAGATGCGCCTGATTGCGGAAAACATCCCGCTGGACCGTGAAAGGAGAAAGGTTACGAAAGAAATCCAGCCCGATCTCACCGATGGCGACAACCTTCTTCTCGCGTGCCAAGCGCTTGATGATCTCGGCATCGAAATCGGTCGCGTCATGAGGATGGAAACCTACCGTTGCAAAAATATGCAGATGCTTCTTGGCGAGCTCCAGCGAGGAGAGCGAAGTCTCTTTGTTGAACCCGACGTTGATGATATACTCGATTCCCGAACTAAAACATTTGGTGATGAGGGACTCCCGGTCACTGTCAAAGTCCGGAAGATCCAAGTGGGCGTGAGTCTCAAACAGCTTCATATTCAGGCACTTATCCCCTTTGTAATCTTTGATGCATAGTATCTGCAAGGCTCTATTCTTGTCAAAGACATTTTTTAGTCTTCATCATCACCCGTAAGGTCATGCGGTTTACTTCCGTGTTCATCCACGGGATCGTAAACAAAGTTGTATCCACCGGCTTTGACCAGATTCTTCATCTTGTCAGCCATTTCCTCAACTGCATCGATAAAGTCTATCGTGTTTAAACCGCTAGTGGGATCACAGTTACCTTCCTGGATGGATTTCAGAACTGACTGACGTCCGTTGTAATGCTGTTCGTTGATCCTGCCTTCCAGTTCGATGATCTTGAATGTGCATTCTGAATCAAAATTATCCAGATAGGTTATACTCAGATCCAGCATATAGATCAGCTTATCATTCAGATCGTGAATGATCTTCTCGAATTCCTCACTCATCGGTACTTTCTGAGAGATGATCTGGGTATTTAGTATTTTATTGATCTCTTCCGTAAAATCGCCCATCTTCTCGATATCATTGACCGTGTGCAGCAGAGCAGGTATCCTTTGAATGACGATATCAGAATTGGTTCGTTCATTGACAGCTACCAGATAGAGAGTTATCTCCTTTTGCAAGCTGTCGATGGCGTTCTCGATCTTTGCCACCCGGGTCTGCTTCTTATAGTTCCGTTCCTTATATGCCTCATAAGAGACTGCCATGCTCATCTTGACCAGCTTGAGCATTTCCCGCATCTCTTTGATGGACTGATCGACTGCCAGTTCAGGATCGCTGATCAGGTGGTAATTCAGGTGTTTTGGCTCACCAAGTGAGATGCTGTCAATTGAATCCTTGGGGATGATCTTCTTTGCCATGACAGCGAGAAACCCGGTAAAGGGAAGGAACAGGATCGTATTAAAAACGTTAAAGAGAGTATGAGCATTGGCAAGGTGCCTGGCAATCGCCTGACCTTGGGAAACATCGCCCGGGGTCACCCAATCCACGATCACTGGGTAGATGCCCAGATACGTCAAAGTACCGAAGATGATCGTTCCGATCACGTTGAACATAGTATGTACGACAGCGACTCTCTTTGCCGTATTATTTGCTCCAAAGCCAGCCAACCAGGCTGTGATCGTTGTCCCGATATTATCGCCGAAGATAAGGTAGATCGCTCCTTCGTAGGGGATCAGCCCATTACCTGCCAGAACCATCACGATACCAACTGAGGCTGAGGAACTCTGGATGATCATGGTAAACAATGCACCTGTCATTACGCCCAGGATCGGATTGGTCGAGAGATTCACCATGAGATTATGTGCCGTGACTGAATTCTTCAGAGGTTCGACCGAAGCTGACATTACATTGAGTCCGACGAACAGCAGACCGAAACCCAGAATGATCGAGCTCCATTTCTCCATCGCCCGGCTCTTCTTGATGAAGAGGAACGTGACGCCCACTATGATGATGCCATATGCGAACTTGCCGATGTTGAAAGCGATCAACTGCGCCGTAACTGTCGTACCGATATTGGCACCCATGACCACACCGATCGCCTGATTAAGGGACATGACTCCAGCGTTAACCAGTCCGATCAGCATAACCGTTGTAGCCGATGAACTCTGGATGATGCCCGTCACTCCCATTCCAACGAGTACTCCCTTAAACGGAGTATCGGTGATCTTCTTGAGGATCTTCCGCATCTCGTTTCCGGCAACAGCCTGGAGATTGTCGGACATTTTTGCCATACCAAAGAGGAATAGTGCCAATCCTCCAAAGAGGTTTATGATCTCAATTATACTCATGTGCTTTCTTCATCCCCTATATTCTGTCAGATTGGGTCAGGTTTTACTACTCAGTTCTATGGTCAAGGAAAAAGGCAAGAATGTTTATTAACTGGCTTACTCCCTTCCCCGCTCTTGGTGTCCTCGTCTTTTGAGTCCCCTAAGGCAGACGAGTGGATAGTGAATGCCGGACGCATTCTATACGGGAAGCGTTCAGGAAGCGTTCGAACAGCATACGGCAAGCATACGGTATAGCATAAAGAAAGCAGGGGATATGAAAAGAGGAAGCAAAACTGCTTCCTCATGAGACTATTCTAATATCTTGATTGTGTTATACTTCCGGCTTCATCTGCGGGAACAGGATGACTTCCTTGATGGAATCGTTCTCGGTGAATAGCATGACCAGACGATCGATCCCGATCCCCTGACCACCCATAGGCGGCATGCCATATTCCAGAGCTTCGAGGAAATCCTCATCCACGACGTTCGCCTCGTCATCACCCATAGCTCTGAGCTTTGCCTGTGCTTCAAGACGTTCTCTCTGATCGAGTGGATCATTGAGTTCGCTGAAGGCATTGGCAAATTCATTGCCGGCGATAAAGAGCTCAAACCTATCCGCGAGCAGGAGATTATCCGGCTTGGCTTTTGCCAGAGGCGAGATCTCCTTGGGAAAATCACAGACGAAGGTAGGCTGGATCAGCTTGGCTTCCACATAGTGCTCGAACAGGATGGCTATGATCTTGCCGATCCCTGCACCCTGAGGTACTTCGATCTTATGATCCTGACAAAAGACCAGAGCCTTGTCAAGATCCCAAGCAGAGAAGTCTTCACCCGAATACTGCGAGACAAGCTCTGTCATCGTTGCCCGTCTCCAGCCTTGCGTGATATTGATATCATGACCGTTGTAGCGATAGACATCCTTCCCGATGACCTCAGAGGCTATGTGCCTGAAAAGCTCTTCGCAGATATCCATCATCCCGTTAAGGTCAGAATACGCTTCGTAGAACTCCATCAGAGTGAATTCAGGATTGTGTGTACGATCCATGCCTTCATTGCGAAAGTTCTTGCCGATCTCATAAACTCGCTCAAATCCACCCACGATCAGGCGTTTGAGATATAGCTCCGTGGCGATCCTGAGATAGAGATCGACATCGAGAGTATTGTGATGAGTCATGAAAGGACGGGCATTCGCGCCACCGTAGAGAGGCTGTAATGTAGGCGTTTCGACCTCAATATAGCCATGACCATCCATGAATCTGCGGATCGAAGCAATGATCCTGGAGCGCATTTCAAACACGCGCCTGTGATCAGGATTCAACAGCAGATCAAGATATCTTTTACGATAGCGAAGCTCTATATCAGCGAACTCGTCGTATCTGATGGTTTTACCATCCACGACCTTCTCTTTTACGGCAGGAAGGGGACGGATATTCTTGCTGAGCAGAGTCACTTCATTGGCTTTGATGGAGTATTCTCCGGCTTGGGTGAAGAACATGGTTCCTTTCACCTGAATGAAGTCACCCGCGTCGCAAAGCTTGAAGATCTCGTAGTTCTCGACACCTGTCAGATCCTGCTGAACATAGATCTGAACGCGTCCTGTGCTGTCTTCGATATTCCCAAAACCCAGCCTGCCCTGACGACGCATCGCCACCAGACGTCCGCACAGAGTCACTGCCTGCTCGCTCCCGATCCAGCTTTCCTTATCGGTTAAAACCTCACCGATCATGTGACTGCGTGAAGATTTGATCGGATAGGGCTGAATTCCCAGCGCAAGTATCTTCTGCAGCTTCTCTTTACGAAGCTTGATAAACTGATTCTGGTTGGACTGCATCGATTCTACAGGTCTTTGAAAGGATTGTCGTCGTTGACGGATGATTTCTGATTGGCATATTTACGCCATTCTTCGTCACTGCGTCCACGTCCGCCGCTCTTGCGGGGTCCTCTCGAAGGATCGTAGCTTCTGGATTCGTGTGAGTATTCTTCACGCTGACGAGGCTGCTCGATGACTTCATCGGCAGTTCTGTCAGTGTAATCCAGGGTGATCCTGTGGCTGTCTTTATCTATGGCAGTGACCATGAGCAAAGCCCGGTCGCCTGTCTTGAAATTGTCAGTTTTACGAACTCTGGAACGGGGAAGCAATCCTGTCACGCCATCAGAGATGGTCACGAAGATACCGAAGTTTGTAGAGCTCTCGACCACGCCTTCAAAAGGCTGTTCGATCCTGACCACTTCATCGATCTTGTCCCAAGGATCTTCCTGCAGGGCTTTGAGTGAAAGAGATATCTTCTGAGTGTCCTGATCGATCCTGAGGATCTGAACTTCGACGTAATCGCCTTCTTTCAGAACTTCGCGGGGATGACCGACATTACGGTTACGGCTCATCTCAGAGACGGGGATAAGACCTTCTACACCGGGTTTCAACTCGGCAAAGGCACCAAAATTGTGCAGTCTGAGGATACGGCAGTTGATCGTGTCACCCTCTTTGATCTCGGACATAGCGAGAGTAAAGGGATTCTCCTGCAGGGCTTTCATGGATAAGGAGATCTTGTCGCCCTTGATATCAAGGATCTTTACTTCGACTTCCTGCCCGACCTTGAGCATATCCTGCGGCTTGACCACGTGATGCCAGGAGATCTCGGAAACATGCATGAGACCTTCGACTCCACCCAGATCGATGAACGCGCCAAAGCTGGTCATTCGCATGACCGTTCCTGTGACTGTCGAACCGATCTCGAGCTTGGCAAGAGCGCTCGCTTTCTTTTCAGCCATCTGGGATTCTGCCAGCTGACGATGGGAAACTACAACACGACGGCAGTTTTCAGAACATTCTATCACGAGAAAATCAAGCGTCTTACCGATGAACTCACTGGTATCTTCGACAGAACGAGCTGAGATCTGGGAGATAGGACAAAATGCCCTGGCTCCAAGAATATCAACGTTGAACCCGCCTTTGGTGACAGAATAGACTTTACCGGCGGCAGGGATCTTCTTCTCGAAGGCATCTCTGAGAGATTGCTTGTCCACATATTGTTTGGTAAGACTCTTTCCGACGACATAGCCTTGCTCGTTCTGATCAACGATATAACCCTTGAGCATATCGCCAACCTGAAGGTGCAGGACACCCTTTTCGTCGGTGTATTCGCCGATCTCGGCATAGGCGTCGAACTTCCCGCCCAGATTCACAATGATGTAATTCTCATTGATCGTGGCGATCGGGGCTTCGATGACATCGCCTTTCTTGATTTCTGTAGTGTTTTGAAATGATTCCTCGAGCATCCGAAGATATTCTTCTTTTAGCTCTTTCATTGCAACTTTGTTGCTTGTTTCACGCACCTTGTCTGACATAAGTAACTCCTAACGACTTTTCAAAGCACCACAGTTTTTCAATCCGTGTTTTTGTAAAGCACTATTTTTCATTATCTGTGGCTTTCGGATCGTGAGTGATGCGATTTCCACAAAACCCATCAGTGATTGGCAGGGAATCTATCGACTGAACTGATGAACATGACTTTCAAGGTATGGCCTCCCGCTTTCATCAGATCAGTCTGTAAGAAAAACAGGGGTATGCAAGCAGTAAGAACACAGGACAATCCACCGAACAATCACCTCGCAAATATCGAGACATTCCAGGATAACACTAGGATAACACTAGGATAACACTAGGATAATATCCTATTGTTATGCTGTCGTTATCTTGTGATTATCATAGAGTATCAAAGTATATCAGGGTTGTATCTGAGGTGGGATCGGGGGTTGGTTTCAGGGGATCATGCCCGGGATAGCGGGTGTTTTCTACCTGGGATGGCCTGGGAAAAGATCAAATCATATTTAGTACTTCTGATTTTGGTTGACGCCAAAGCCATCTCTCTCAGACTTGTATGAATGATCATTAATAACAAATGTTGAGGTTATATGAGCTGGCTTTTTGGACGGATCGGGTATATTAAAACGGGAATGGAACTGCGGGAGCGTTGTCCACAACCACCTTTAGTGACGATTGAACTGGCTGATACCTGTATTTATGCCGGGGGTAATTCCAGAACGCTGCTCAGCGGGATGCTGGCATCCGGCGAGCAGTATATCGTTCTTGGCTATCCTGTCCTCATAAACGGTGATTCTTATGAGAATATCAGCCAAATGAATCTGCCCGGTTTATTGCAGACAGAGGGGTTTCATGAAAGGCTGGACGGGCATTATCTGATCCTGATCGTCGGAAAGAATGGCATCAGAGCTTACAACGATCCCCTGGGGAAGAGGACACTTTATATCCATCAACGGGATGGGGAGATATTCTTCACGAGTTCCCTGAGCCTGCTGAAAAGCGTGATTCAGCCGGAGCTTGATTTTCGGAAACTGGGCGCGTACTGGCACACGATGTTCCCGCCTTCGAACGATAGATATGCTCCTACGGATCAGAGCTACTTCAAAGACATCACGATGCTGGGGACAGGCTCTTGTGCGGTATTGGGCAAGGAGTTCAGCCTCAGGAACAAGCTCTTTGTTCCATCTACTCAGAAGAAAGATATCTATTCACTTTTGAAGAGCTTCTGCCTGGTTCCCACCGGTGATTCTTCCCGGGTCGCTATCGCGCTTTCCGGCGGGATGGATATTCGTCCCCTATTGGCTGTGTATCTCAATGCGGGACAAAAGATCAGCGCGATCCATTATGGTAATAAGGACACGCAGGATCACCAAATAGGCAAAGAGATCGCGGAGAAATTCGGAATTCCCTATCGGCATATCAGCTATGAAGAGGCGGAAGGAAGCGATCCCTGGGCTCAGGCGGTCGATTTTATGGGTAGCCGCGGGGTCACTGCCAATCCAGTCAACGCGCCATATCTTGGATACTACGGCAAAGTGGCGGAGGAATTCGATACCTTTGTGAGCGGTTATTTCGGTGAACTGTATCGCTTTAGGTTCTTCGTCGCGCATCTGCTCAGCCTCTTCAAGAGCAAAAAGCTGACCGTAGCAGATCTGAATGCCTATCTTTACCGCATTCCTGCGAAGGTCTTCATCCCGGAAGTCGCGACTCAGTTGCATCAGGGCTACGCGCATCAGATCCGCGAAGTCTTTGCCAAGATGCCTTCTCCCAAAGAGATGCTGAATCCTTTCTGGTTCAATCTCTTGCTCGCACGCTACAGTCCTTTGACGGTGAATATGCCTTCGCTCTCTGATCTGGACTGCGCCTTGCTGGATCATATGCCCTGGCTTCAGAGCGAGATAATCTCCCAGCACTGGCATCAGAGCTTCCCCTTCCAGATGGCTGAAGGAGTTCACCGCACGCTTTTGCGCCGCAACTACCCCGCTCTGGAGCAGTTTCCTCTGGCGGCTCTGGATGTCAAAGCGCCATATCCATACCGGCAATACATGGTTAAAGTCAAGATGTGGCAGCATTACCGCAAGCATCCTTTGACCCGGATAAGCCGCTCAGACCGTTTTCTGGAGATCAACCAAGCCCAAATTCTCGATCTCTTCCACAGTCAGAGAGTCAAAGACTATATTCCCTATGACCGGATATCCCTATCCGATAGCATCACAGCATATTACAGAGGAGACAAGACCAGGCGAGACACACTCCTGAGCTGGCTGGCGATCGAACTTGGCAGATGATTCGCTTGACATTAACGGCGAGTTGGATTGGTGTGGTCATCGGTAAGTAGTATCGATGAAAGATAAGCTCATTCTCAGCCTGATCTGGATAGCCCTCACGGGATTGTTGCTGTGGTCTCAGACTCCGGCACCGGTTGCTCTCATGTCCGCCCTGGATTCACTTTCCGTGGCAGACAGCGTCGTGACGGATTCGCTTTTCTACAGTGCCGATAGTATCAGGTACATTCAGTCTGAGGAGCAGATCTACCTTATGGGCAATACCAGCGTGGAATACGGTAATTCTTCGATCGCTTCGGACAGTCTGCATCTCGATCTGAAGGCAGATCGCGCTTTTAGTCACGGTCCGACAGTGATGCGAGATGGCGCTCAGATCCTGCTTGGCACGGATGTTTCATACGATATTGATACACGAGAAGGGATCATGGCTGCGGGGCAAAGCAAGCTTGACAAAGGCTTCTATAGCGGAGAAGAGATCCGCAAGGTTGCCGATGATGTCTATGATATAGACAATGGAAGGTTTACGACTTGCGACGATCCTGATCCTGATTTCTGGTTTTCCACCCGACGCCTGAGGATATATCGGGGCGATAAGGTCGTGGGAAAGCCTGTCATCGCCTACGTTAACCACTTCCCTGTGTTCTATTTCCCCTTTATCACGATCCCGCTTCAGCGTGGCAGGCATCCCGGATTTCTCATTCCTGAGCCCGGCTACAATTCCACGGACGGCAAGTTCATTCGTGATATCGCCTGGTATTTCCCTTACAAGGATTTTGCCGACTTGCAGCTTTCGCTGGATATTAAGGAGAAGACCGGCTGGAAACTGAACCTTGAGACTGATTACACCAAGCGTTATTCATATACGGGTAATTTCGATGCTTCTTACAGTCACAGCATAGCCGGAGACGTCGTAAACCGGGATTGGGCGATCAAAGCCAATCATCATCAGGAGCTTTGGGACAAGGCTACACTGGACGGTACGATCGATTTTATTACGAATAAACGTATCTGGGAGACGAGCAGCGACCTGGATGAGAGTTTGGCGCAACGGCTATCTTCCTCGCTTTCCTATCGTCAGCCTTTGCTTGCCAGCTATCTGAACGTCGGAGCAAGCTATACACAGGATCTGATCAACGACCGTGTGACGCTGAGTCTTCCCAGCGCTACCTTCTCTATTCCCAGCCGTCCTGTTTACGAGCTTTTCTACAAGACGGACAGATCGCTCAATGCCTGGTGGACTAACTTTGCCTGGAATTACTCGATCCGCTTCGATCATACCGGGCTCATCAACGATCCCAGTCCTTCCTTGAATGACCTGCTCTGGAGCAATCT
>Ga0116170_10002435_pt1 | contig 17949 bp, 16 predicted proteins | sample AD_JPNHW1_MetaG_FD_89797 | JGI IMG/M metagenome (GOLD analysis project Ga0116170, IMG submission 89797) | Active sludge microbial communities of municipal wastewater-treating anaerobic digesters from Japan - AD_JPNHW1_MetaG | ecosystem: Engineered > Bioreactor > Anaerobic > Digestate | place...
CTCGGCGCGAAGGTAGTCCTCGTTAAGTGCGGCGCGAAGGGCCTTTACTTCAAGACCGCGCCCCAAGCCGCCATCGGGCGACTCGAGGCGAAAACCCGGAAACCGCTCGGCGGGACGCCCGGCGAATGGGCCGACCGAGAAGGATTCGAGAGAAGCTACGCGCCCGAACGGGTCCTTTCCGCGACGGGGGCCGGCGACACGACGATCGCCGCCTTTCTCGCCGCGACGCTCGAGGGCTATCCCCTCGGTCGCGCGATAAAGCTCGCGGCCGCGACGGGAGCCTCTTGCGTCGAGGCCTATGACGCGCTGAGCGGACTCAAACCCTTCGCGGAGCTTGAGGCGAAAATCGACGCAGGCTGGAGAAAGGCCTGATACTAAAGGAGATGCATGATGCTGGTAAACTTGAATGACGTTCTGATCCCCGCGCGGGAGAAAAAATACGCGGTAGGCCTTTTCAACGCGGTGAACCTTGAGCTCGCGCGGGGCATTATCGCCGCCGCCGAGAAAAACCGCTCGCCGGTAATAATGGGAACGGCCGAGGTACTCCTGCCGTTCGGCCCGCTCGAGGAGCTCTCGTGGTTTCTCGTGCCGATGGCGCGGCGCGCGAGCGTCCCCGTCGTCATCCATTACGACCACGGCCTCACCGCCGAGCGATGCGTCGAGGCGCTCAAGCTCGGCTTCTCGTCCATCATGTACGACTGCTCGACCGACGCCTACGAGGAGAACGTGCGGAAGACGAAGGAGATGGCCTACATCGCCCATTGCTTCGGCGCGACGATCGAGGCCGAGCTTGGGCACGTCGGCGACGCCGCGGGATCCGCCGAGGGAAACTCGGTCCTTGACGATCCCGCGAAATACTACACCGACCCCGAGCAGGCGCTCGACTTCGCGACGCGTACCGGCGTCGACGCGCTCGCGATCGCGGTCGGGACCGCGCACGGACACTACAAGGCAAAGCCGAAGCTCGACTTCGACCGCATCGAAAAGATCGCGTCCCTGCTATCGATCCCGCTCGTGCTCCATGGAGGATCAGGTCTTTCCGACAGCGATTTCCGGACGACGATCGCGCGCGGCATCAGCAAGGTGAACATCTTCACCGACATCAACACGGCGGCGGCGACCGCCGCGGGCGCCGCGCTCGGGAAGGGTAAGACGGCCTTAACCGATCTCATACCGGGCGAGGTCGACGCGGTCGAAGCCGCGGTTACCGAGAAGATCAAGCTCTTCGGGTCTACGGGCAGGGCTTGAGGAGAAGGCGGCGGCAGTTTGCGGCGCCGCCCATCGCCGCGAGCACGGCTCCGTCAGACTCGAACGCGCCAAGGCTCCTGAGCGAGGAGAGACTCGAAAGGAAGGCGTAGCGTGCCTTGATAAGGGCGCCCTTATTCGAGCTTACGAGCGTGGCGGCGTCTGACAGGTCCGTCACCGACGCGGCCGCGAGTTTGTATTGCTCGAGCTTTCCCTCATAATGCTTTTCCGCGTACTCAAGCGCCTTTGCCGACGAGACGATCGAGCGCGCTTCGGCGACGCAGCCATAGACCGCGGTCGCGAGGTCAATATCGAGGTTTCGCGCGGTCTCGTCGAGCGACATCGCGGATTGCCGCGCGGCAAGGCGAGATTTATCGACCGAGGCCTTCGTCACCCAAACATCCAGCGGGATATTCCCCGTTATCGAAAACTTCACCTGAGGGTCCGAGAGCCCATTGAGCGCCGTGTAATCGAGACCCGTTGAAACCCCGGCCGTCACCGTGGGGAGGTATCCCGCGGCGGTCTCCTTGACCGTCTTGTCCGCCTTATCGCGCGCGAGCCGCGCTGAGGCGAGATCGGGATTATTCGCGTATGCCGCGTCCCTGACGCGCGCGACGATAGAATCGACGGTCGAGTCGTCGCACGCAGAAAGGCTCGCGACGAGCGGTTCGTATACGGAAAAATCCGTGCGCTCGATCTCCGGTATCTTCTTGAGACCGGTAAGGGACGCTACCTTCATCGAGTAGATCGATACGTCGCGCATCGCCTGGCCAAGCGTCGCCCGCGCGGACTCCGCGTTCGACTCGGCCTCGAGGTAGTCGGAAACGGACACCGCGCCGATCTCCCGCCGCGCCTTCGCGATCTCAAGGCTGATCTCGCTCGACGCTATGGATGATTCCGCGCTTTCCTTGGTCGCGTACGCCTCGAGAAGGGAATACCACGCGGCGTCGATCGAGTCGAGAACGCCGTAATACCCCGATCTAGCCTTTTCGCGCGCGATCGAGGTCGCGAGCCGATCGATCGAGGCGAGGATACCGTTCTTCCCGCCCGAGAAAATGGTCTGGGTCACGCCCGCAGAGACACCGGTAGCCGCCGTATCGGCGACCGTGTTCCCGCCGGTGCCCGGCGCCGCGACCGAGGCAGACGCGGAAAGCGAAAGCGACGGGAAGCTCTCATACCGCTGAAGGCGTTCGTCGATCACGGCGCTGTCCGCGGATAACCCAAGGCTCGCCAAGGTTCGCGAGGACGCGAGCGCGAGCTTTCTCGCTTCTGCCAGGGTTAACGCGGAACCCTCGCCCGCCGTCGCCTGATCTTCCGCCGCCGCTATATTTCCCGCGAGCGCGAACGCTAAAAGGCCCGCGCGAAGCGCATTTCTTTTCATGGTAGATCTCTCCTTCTCACTCATAGCGCAGCGCGTCGATCGGATAAAGACCGGCTGCCTTGCGCGCGGGATAGTAGCCGAAGAATATGCCGACGGCTCCCGCGAAGCCCGCCGACGCCGCGATGACCATTGGGTTAATCGAGGTCGGAAGCCCGACGAACGCCGTGAGGACCTTGCAAAGGGTCACCGCGAGCACTATCCCGATCATCCCGCCCATGAGGCTCAGGATTACGGACTCCGACAAAAACTGAAAGAGGATGTCCCGTCGTCTCGCGCCTACCGACATCCTGATGCCGATCTCGCGCGTGCGCTCGGTGACGGACACGAGCATGATATTCATGATTCCGATTCCACCGACGACGAGCGAAACGCCGGCTATCGCGGCGAGGAGCATCGTGAGCGACTTCGAGGTTTGCGAGGCGGTCTTGATGATGTCCGCCATGTTCATCACGCTATAGTCGGCCGTCGCGGTCGCGGATAGCCGATGCGACTCGCGGAGGATCGTGTCGATCTCGGTTTGCGCGCGATCCATGAGGTCGTCGCGAACGACGCTTATCGCGATCATCCCGAGGTTGCGGCTCTTGCTTAAGCGCGCGAGCGCCGTGTCGAGCGGCACCATGATGACGTCGTCCTGATCGTCACCCATCCCGGTCGAGCCTTTCTCCGCGAGTACGGCGACTACAGTAAACGGCGTCGTCCCGATCCTGATCGAAGAGCCGATAGGGTCGCTTTGCCCGAAAAGTTCCTTGGCGACGGTCTTGCCGATCACCGCGACCTTCGACCGTGACGCGAGATCCTGCTCGGTGAAGAACGCGCCTGTGCCGACTCCCCAATTCTTGATGACGAGGTAATCGGGCTCGACGCCCATGACGCTCGTCTCCCAGCTGCTCGTGCCCCCGACCACGTCGAAGCTCCCCCGGGTAATGCCCGATATCGCCTGAACGAGACTCGCCTCGGTCCTGATCTTTTTCACGTCCGCCCTCGAGAGGGTGTTGATCGCCTCGGGGCCGCGCATCGGCATCACGTTGATGAGGTTCGTCCCCATCGACGCGATCTGCTTCGTTATCTGCTTCTGCGAGCCCTCGCCCACCGCGACCATGACGATGACCGAGCAGACGCCGATGATTATCCCGAGCGAGGTTAACAGGCTCCTCATCCGGTTTCGGAAGATGCTCCTAAAGGAGAATTCCACTATCTTAAACGCGGTCATGTCGTCGCTCCCCCCGCGCGCGCGATAAGGCTATTCGCGCGCTTCCATTCCTCGAGCGCGTCCGCCGCCCTCGCGCCGCCGGTAACCGGCTTATCCGATATCATCGAGCCGTCCCGCATCGTGATCACGCGCTTCGTGAACGCGGCGACCTCGGGCTCGTGGGTGACCATGACGATAGTCTTTCCGCGCCCGTTTAGTTCCTGAAAGAGCGCCATGATCTCGAGGGTCATCTCGGTGTCGAGGTTGCCCGTCGGCTCGTCGGCGAGGATGAAGGCGGGATCGTTGACCATTGCGCGCGCGATCGCGACGCGCTGCTGCTGTCCGCCCGAAAGCTGGAACGGCACGTGGTGAAGCCGTTCGCCAAGCCCGACCTCCTCGAGCGCGCGTATAGCGCGCTTTCGCTGATCGCGAGAGGACGTATTCCGCGCGTAGAAAAGCGGAAGCTCGACGTTTTCGATCGCGGTCGTGCGCGAAAGGAGATTAAAGCCCTGAAAGACGAAGCCGATTTTCTCGTTTCGTATCTCGGCCGCCTCGTCGGGATTCGCCTTCGAGGTATCGAGGCCCTCAAGGAGATACGTGCCCTCGGTCGGTTTATCGAGACAGCCGAGGATATTCATCAGGGTAGACTTACCCGAGCCCGACGGGCCCATCACGGAGACGAACTCGCCCTCGTCGACGGAAAGGTCGAGGCCGCGGATCGCCTTGACGACGATGTCGCCGAGCACGTAGTGCCGCTTAATGCCGCGAAGTTCTATAACGGACATGGTCAGTTTACCTTTTCCTTCACGATGATCTTCTTCCCCTCGAGCTCCCCCGACGGGATGACCTCGGTGTTCGTCCCGTCCGTAACGCCGGCCGACACCTTCATCACCGCGAGCGCGCCGCGGTCGTCGAGATACCAGACGTTCTTTATCTCGGCCTTCGCCGCGGCCTGGCCGTTCGCCCCGGCGCCGATGCCAGCTTGGGATCGCGCGCCGTTCCGGGAAGACGCGCCGCCGCGGTTAAACCCGCCGGGACCGCGCGGCCCTCCGCCCATCATAAGCGAAGCGAGGCTCGTCGCTTTTTTCGGTCCCGCCGCCGGAGCCGCTCCCTTCTTATCCTTCGCCGCGATCGCCTTCGCGCGCTCGTCGGGGGAAAGGAGCGAAAGCTCGGCCTCGAAGATCTTATTCGCGATCTCTTCGGCCGTAAGGGTCGAGGGTTCGTAGCGAAGCGCGGCGTTCGGCACCAAGAGCGCGTTCTCGCTCTTCGAGACGATGAACTCGACGTCGGCCGTCATGCCCGGCAGCAGGGTGCCGTCCGCGTTCTCGACCTCGATGATGACGGTATAGGTAACGACGTTGTCAGTCGTCGTCGGCACGAGGTGAATCGTCTCGACCTTGCCGGCGAAGGTCTTTCCCGGCAAAGCCTCGACGGTGAAGCGAACCTCCTGGCCCTTGCTGATCGAGGCGATATCGACCTCGTCGACCGTCGCCTCGATCTCCATCTTGGTGAGATCCTCGGCGATGGTGAAAAGCGACGAGGCGTTGCTGCTCGAGCCCTCGACGACGCTTTGCCCGACGTCGACGCTCCGCGAAAGGACGACGCCCGTGATCGGCGACTTGATGAACGCGTACTGATTTATTTCCGTTTGGATAACCTTGAGCGCCGCGTTTTCGGAAACGTATTCCGCCTGCGCGACGTCGAGCGTCGTCTTCGCCTGCTTCACCTCGTAGTCGGAGATGAGCCCCTTCTCCGCGAGCTTGAGCTGATTCGCGTAGTTCAGCGAGTCAAGGTCGAGCGTCGCGCGGGCCTTCGTGACGGCGGCGCGCTGCTTTTCCTCGTCGAGCTTGAGCATATCCGTGTTGAGCTCGATGAGAACCTGACCCTTTTTCACGTGATCGTTATAGTCGGCGCTAACCCTTTCCGCGATGCCGCTCATCTGCGCGAGCACGCTCACCGAAGACACGGGCTCGAGCTTTCCGCTGCTCGACACGCTTTTTTCTATTGAGCCGCGCGTTACCGCCGCGAACTCGTAGACGGGCTTTCCCGTCCCTCCGGCCTTTTTGGCGCATCCTGAAAAAACCGCGAGGACAATCGCCAGGAAAGCGATCGCGGTGAGCAATCTCTTTGTTGCCCGCATAGGTGCATTCATTGTTTTTATCTCCTATTATTTATAAGCAAAAACCGTGCCATCTAAAAAAAACGCTTCCGAGCGCCACTTTTCGTTCAGTATACACCATTACGCGTGCCTATTAGGCGCATCCGATATTCCGCAATGCGGCAAGTTTTTCCCGTTGGGTAACTTTTTCCCATCGACGCGCGTAAATTCAATTATAACGTTCGTGTTATATTCTGAATCTTGATTGACCAAAGGTCCATAATATAGTTAGATTTCTAACGAAATGAGCGACGGGGATAGCATCAGCATAGCGATCACGAAAACCTTCAGCCTGAAAAACGCCATTTTCCGCACCTTTGCCCCGTCCGGGCTCGTCCCGGTCATAAACAAGACGCAAGGGCAGGTCTTGATGGCGTGCTGGAACCACGGGGGAGCCTCGATGCGGTTGCTGAGCCGCGAGGCCGGACTCGAGAAAGGATCGCTGACGACGGTCGTCGACTCGCTCGAGGAGCTCGGTCTCGTGACCCGCACGCGGCAGGAAGGCGACCGGCGTTCGTTCATCGTAAGGCCGACGGCGAAGGGGCGCGCGCTCGCGCGCAAGATCGACGCGCTTTTTCATGCGCACCTGGACGCGCTCCTCGCGAAGCTCGAGGACGATGAGCGCGCGCGATTCGAGGAAGCGATCGAGACGATCGCCCGCGACATTCCGCGCCTTTTGGAATAGGAGAGACTCTCATGAACGCAAAGGAATCCCGCATCGCGGTGCTGGCGGAAACGCCGCCGCTTAAGGCAATTCTCGCCATGGCAATCCCGGTCATCCTCGGGATGATCGTGCAGGTGCTCTACAACATGGTCGACACCTTCTTCGTCGGCAAGCTCAACGACGTCAACCAACTCGCCGCGGCGAACGTCAGCTTTCCGTTCTTCATGATCATGATGGGATTCGGCGGCATCATCGGCGTCGGCGCGGCCTCCGTCATATCGCGCTACCTCGGGATGAAAAAAACGCGCGAGGCAGGCGAGATCGTCGGGCTCTCGTTCATCCTCGTCGCCATCGTCGGAATCGCCGTCACGGCGCTCTCGGTCGCGTTCCTCGAGCCGATCCTCGCGCTCATCGGCGCGAGGGGCGACGTCGTTCCCCCGACGCGGTCTTACCTTCTCCCGCTCATCCTCGGCTCGACCGCGATCATGGGCAACTTCACCCTCGGCGTCATGATCCGCGCCGAAGGCGGCGCCGTCAACGCGATGCGGGGAATGATCATCGGCTCGGTCGTGAACATCATACTGAACCCGATCATGATCTTCGCGTTCAAGTGGGGGATCGCGGGCTCCGCGTGGGCGACGGTCACCGCGAACGCGGTCGGCATCCTCTGGTACCTCAGGTGCTACGCGCGCGCGTCCATCCTCAAAATATCCTTCGGGCGGCGCATTTGGCGAAGCGCGTATTTCCGCGAGATCTTCTCGATCGGCGTTCCCTCCGGCATTAACCAAGGGCTCATGTCCCTCGCCGTCATCATCGCGAACAACCTCGCGACCGAATACGGGGCCGCGGTACTCGCCGCGATGGGAATCGCGAGCAAGGTCAACAGCCTCATCATCCTGATGCTCATCGGCCTCGCCACGGGATGCCAGCCCCTGTTCGGCTACAACTACGGCGCGGGAAACCGCGCGCGGCTCGTCGCCATCCTCAAGACGAGCATGGCACTCGCGGTGGGCATGGGAGCCGTCCTCTTCGGGGCCTTCGTGCTCACCGACCGCTGGCTCATCTCGGCGTTCTCCGCGATCCCCGAGGTCGTCGACCAAGGATCCTTCATCCTGATCGCGATGGCCTGCTCCGCGCCCGCGGTCGGCGTCATTATGATCGTGATGAACTGCCTCCAGGCGATCGGAAAGGCAATACCCTCGCTCATCCTTTCCGCGGGGCGCCAGGGCGTTTTCTACATTCCGCTCCTCTTCGCGCTCAACGGCCTCTTCGGGTTTCACGGTCTCGTCTTCACGCAGCCGATCGTCGACTTCCTCATGGCCGTCGTCGCGACGCTGATGCTCCGCTTCGTCCTGCGCACGGACTCTACGCTCAGGAAAGGCGCGACCCCGCGAAGCGAAGCGGGACAGGGGCTCACGGCGCAATGACCGAGTTTGCCGAACGGTCAGTCATCGCCCGCTTTTCGCGCGATTCGCTTTTCGTATCGCGCGTTTTTTGTCAAGCGTTGTTGGCCGACGCCTACTTTTTAAAATCTCCAATTTGCCCTTGTCCACCCATCCGCTTTATAGTAGCTTTATGGGCATGAACTACATCGATTTGAGAAGCGACACCGTTACCTGGCCGACGCCCGAGATGCGCGAGGCCATGGCAAAGGCGCCGGTCGGGGACGACGTCTACGGAGACGACCCGACCGTCCGCGAACTCGAGCTGTACGCGGCGAGCCTCGCGGGAAAAGAGGCGGCGCTGTTCGTGCCGTCCGGAACCTTCGGAAACCAACTTGCGCTCTTTACTCACTGCCCGCGCGGCAGCGAGGTTATCCTTGACGAACATTGCCATATCGTCCAGCACGAAGTTGGCGCCGCGAGCGTCATCGCGGGCGTGCAGCTCCGCGCCATCGACTGCGCGGGAGCCCTGCTCGACGCGAAGCTCGTCGAGCCGCGCGTCAGGCAAGGCGACGACATCCATGAGCCGAAAACGAGCCTTATCTGCCTCGAGAACGCGCATTCAAGCGGAAGGGTCATGAGCCTCGCCGCCATGGAAGGGATCAGGCGCGTCGCGGACCGCAACCACATCCCCGTCCACCTCGACGGCGCGCGCCTCTTTAACGCGGCGACGAGCCTCGGCGTCCAGGCGAAGGACGTCACGCAATACGTCGACTCCGTCATGTTCTGCCTCTCGAAGGGACTCTGCGCCCCCGTCGGCTCCATGCTCGCGGGAACGCGCAAATTCGTCGACGAGGCGCGCCGCAAGCGAAAGCTCATGGGCGGCGGGCTCAGGCAGGCGGGCATCCTCGCCGCGGCCGGGCTCATCGCGCTCAAGGAGATGCGGCTCAGGCTCGATCGCGATCACGAGAACGCGAAGGCGCTCGCCGAGCGGCTCGCCACGATCCCGGGCGCGATCGTCGATCCCTCAACGGTCGACATCAACATGGTTTTCTTCGGGCACGAGCGCAACGCCTCGATCGCCGGGGAAGCCTTCGTCGATTTCATGAAGGGAAAGGGCATCCTCGTCAATCCCTTCGACAAGGACCGAAAACTCAGGTTCGTCACGCATTACTGGATAAGCCGCGACCACATCGAGGCCACGGCGGGCGCGGTACGGGAGTTTTACTCATAAAGGGGAACGCAATGGCTGAGGCGAAAGTAATAGACCGGACGGCGATCGTCAGGCGGGCGGCGTTCATAGCGCTCGTCGGGAACCTTTTTCTCGCGGTACTCAAGATCGTCACCGGCCTTACCGCCGGAAGCCTCGCGGTCCTCGGCGACGGCCTCGATTCCTCGACCGACGTCGCCATCGCGATCATGACCCTCGCGGTCGGCTTCATCATCAACCAGCCTTCGGACAAGGAACACCCCTGGGGGCACCACCGCGCCGAGACCCTCGGCACGATCGTGCTCGCGTTCATCATCATGTTCGCGGGCTTTCAGCTCTTCGAGTCCGCGGTCAGGCAGCTCAGGGGCGGGACCGTTACCAAGGCGCCGGGACTCATCGCGCTCGCGGTGACCGCGGTCTCCATCGCCGGGAAGCTCGTCCTCGCGCTCACGCAATACCGTCTCGGGAAAAAATCCGGCAGCGCCATGATCCTCGCGAACGCGAAGAACATGACGAACGACATCATCATATCGCTTTCGGTATTCGTCGGCCTCGGGGCCGCGACCCTTTTCAAGATGCCCGCGCTCGACGCGATTACCGCGCTCCTCGTGAGCCTGTGGGTGATGAAGTCCGCGGTAGGAATCTTCCGCGAGCAGAACCTCGAGCTCATGGACGGCAACGCTGACGACGAGCTCTACCGCTCGCTCTTCGACGCGGTGCATTCCGTGAAGGGCGCGGGCAACCCGCACCGCGCGCGGATCCGCAAGATGGCGAGCTCATGGGACATCGACCTCGACATCGAGGTTGCGGGCAACCTCACCGTGCGCCAGGCGCACGACATCGCCGAGCGCGTCGAGAAAGCCGTCCGAGAGGCGATTCCCTATGTCTATGATATCATGGTGCACGTCGAGCCCGAGGGCAACGGCGAGCACGAGGAACAATACGGGCTTTCCGCGAAGGATATCGCCGGGGGGAAGTGATTTCGTCGGCGCCTCGCCGGCGTCAATTCCCCCGCGCTCGTCAGTTCCCTTTCGCGCGCCGCGCGGCCACGTACTCGATCATGTATTGCTGAACGCCGCCGAACCACCGGTCGGCGAGCGCGACGGCCTCTTTCCCGATATAGCGATAATGCCAGCATTCCCAGCGATACCCGGTCACCGGCTCGAGCCCCTTCGGAAACGAAAGCGACCAACCGTACTCGCCCGCGTGCGCGGCGAGCCATTTCCCCGCCTTCGTCCCGGCGAAGTCGTCGGTGATCGAGCCAAAGTCCACCGCGGTACCGAGTTGATGCTGGCTCTGTCCCGGCTTCGCCGACTCGCGGCTCGCGGCGAGCTCGCCCATCTCGCGGACGTTCCTCTCGTATATCTTTTTCTGATACTCAAACGATCGATAGGTCGAGCTCGCGACGAGCGTGACGCCGTCCGCGCGCGCCGCGCGCGCCATCGCGTCAAGCGCTCGCTCCGCGGGCGAGCGAAGGCTCAATCCCCCGCGACCGACCGCATAGGACTTCCCCTGCGCGAGGGCCACGAGGTCGGCCGGCACCGCGTTCGCGCTGAGCGCGTGACGCTTATCGACGAGCGTGAGGAGCGCGTTTCCCCCCGCGGCGTCGGCCTTGAGGGCGGCGTCGAGATCCGCGTCGAATGCGGCTTTGTTCGAATCGATCCGCGCGAGCATCTCCTTCGGGATCGAATCGGGCGCGCTGAAGGCGGCCGCGTCGGCGGATCCTTTCCCCGCGGCAAAGGCGAAAAACGCGACGAGCGATACGCAAACGAGGCAAACGGTCTTTTTCATTTTGAGAAATCCTTAATGGCCCAGCCTCGGCGGCGCGCGACGCGGCGAAGCCTGAAATCGGGATTCGCGGCGACGGGAAACCCGACCGCCTCGAGGAGCGGGACATCGTGAACGCTGTCCGAATAAAACGAGCAAAGCTGAAGGTCGTTCCCGCTTCGCTCGGCGAAGTCCCTGATGATGCCGTACTTGTTCTTCGAGAACACCGGCACGCCGAGGATGCGTCCCTCGAAGACCCCGCGCGAGTACGCGAACTGGGTCGCGATGACGTCGGAGGCGGGAACCCCGCAGTGCTGCGCGAGCGGATAGACAGCCTCGAAGGGCGCCGAGGTCGCGAGAATCACGCGGATGCCGCGTCTCTTAAGATCCGCGATTTCCCTAAGCGCGCCCGGATAGAGCATGCGCGAAAGGTAGCGCGAGAAAGCCTCGCGCGCCACGCTCTCGAATTCGTCGCGCGTCCTTCCGCGAAGTTTCGGGAGGCTCATCCTGAAAAGGTCTTCCATGCGAACGCTGAAGAGGCGATACATGACGAAAAGCGCGGGCGTCGCGAGTATGTACCACCATTTGATGAGACCGCGCCTGATGCACACCTTGATAAATGCCATGCTGGTCGCACGACGGGAAATGGTGTGGTCCACGTCGAAGAAAGCGATGAGTTCCCGTTGCATACGCCTTACAGGATAATGACTATGGAACTCCTGAGCAAGCCCTTTTTATAGACGATCGACGAGGAAAGGTTTCGGCACATGAGGAGCCCAAGCCCGCGATAGCGCGCCGAGGAGGCCTCGTAATGGGGATGCGCGGACCGCGCGCCGCGTATCATCTTATGAAAGTTCATGGTGCTATAGCGGATAACGATCCTCGGCGCGGACGCCTTCTCGAGCGTGAATGAAACGGGGAATGGGGTGCGCGGCCGCGAATGGGTCACGATGTTATCGAAGAACTCCGTCACCACGAGCGTCGCGCGCTCGCGGTGGGTCTGGTCGAGGAACGGGCATTGCGCGACGAAGCGCTCAAGTGCCGTCAGGTTCTCAAGTCGAGGCGCAAGCCGAATCGAGCAGCGCTGCGTTTTCACGACGGGTCAGATAACTTCCGTTAGCGCGAAGATCACGGTGAACATCTCGCTGAAGCCCGTTGACTCAATCGCGAGCCTGACGACCTCCGACGGCTTCATGATGTACAGTTTGTGGCCGAGCGATTCCCCGTCGTCGACGGCCGCCATGAGGACGCCGAGGCCCGAGGAGGAAAGATTCACGACGCGCGACATGTCGAGCACGAGGTTTGTCTGCTTGATGAGCGCGTATACCTTCGCCTGGAATTCCGTGTAGGTGTAGGAGTTGATCGTGCCGGAAACCTCGAGGAGCGAGTAGTTCGGGCCGTTTTTCTCGACGATCGCAATGTTTTCCATAATGCCTCACCCTCTTACTTTGATAGATATTTAAAGACCAAGACGGTAATGTCGTCTTCGAGCTCGCGCGAGACGAACTCGGTCAAGCTGTCGCACATGAACTTCGCCATTCGCCCCGCGGGATACGAGCGGTTGTCGAGGAGCAGCCGCTGCACCCGGTCCTTGCCAAAACGCTCGCCGCGGAGGTTCGTGGAGTCGACGAGTCCGTCCGTCGTCAACAGGATGATGTCCTGCGGGTTGAGGACGATCTTCTTCACCTTTAGGTACTTCGTGATGTCGCGGACGAAGCCGAGGACCTTTCCGTCGCCCTGAATCTCGATCGCGTTATTATACGCCGCGGTATACAGGAACATGGCGGGCACGCCGCAGTTGATGTAATACATCGTGTTCGAGCCGAAGTCGATGAGCCCGAAGACGCCCGCGAAGAACGTTCCCTTCGGGAGGTTGTTCTTGATGAAGAGGTTAACCTTCACGACGAGCTTCTTGAAGTCGCTCGTCTCGGTGAGGAACGTGCGGAGGACCGACTTGAGGATGACCATCGACATGCTCGCGTTGAGTCCCTTGCCCGAGACGTCGCCCATCACGAACAGGTACTTATCGGGCCCGAGTTTGATGAAGTCGATAAAGTCGCCTCCGAGCTTTCGCGCGGAGCGGGTGATGAAGTCGACGTCGATCTTCTCGTGGTTGATCCGGTCGATGTTCTCCTGGATCGAGGTGATGATCTGGCCCGAGAACTCGATCTCGCGGTCGACGGTGAGGACGACCGCCTCGTTCGCGATGTTCTTGAGGTAGTACAAAACGAGGAAGAAATTCGAATAGAGCTTCGTGAGCACCCGGTAGTCGTAATCGGTGTAATCCGCGCCGTGCCGCTTCGGGCCGAGGAGGATGATACCGACGACGCGATGTCCCTCGCGGATGAGGATGAACGCGTCCGCGTGCGCGACCTCGAATATCTTGAGGAGCTCGGGCTTGATATCGGCGTAGACGTGATTGGTGATCGCCTGCGTCTTCAGGACGATTGAGTCGCTATGGCCGAGCAGGAAGTCGATGGCCTTGTTGTCGATCGCGATCTCGTGCTTCGCCTCGGTCGTCGAGTACACGGTCTTCAGCTTCGACTTATCGTCCGACACGACGATCTCGATCGTGCCCGCCTCGACGTATTGCGTGAGGAGGTTCGACGTGCTCTTAATGACGGATTCAACGTCGGAAGTAAAGTCGATCGCGTCGAGCCCGGATTCGAGCTCGGCGGCGTAGTCGCTCCCGACCCTGATATACCGGCGTATCCAATGCGAGAGCACGTGCCTGAGCGAGAGGAAGGCGACGACGATGACGAGAAGCGCGCCGAGGATCAACGAGTACTCGGTGAGGATTCGGTACGACATCGTGGTCAGGAAACCGACCGCGACGCTCATGATAAAGCTGATGAGCGAGAAGTTCACGACGCTCGCGACGATCAAGGTGCGGTCGAAAAGCGTCGTGACCGAAATCGACTGATAGATCAGGAGGAGCATCACCGCGAGCCCGAACGGGATCAAGGGCATCGCCCACATGTACCCGAGCGAAAGCCGAAAGAGCAGCCACGAGACGACGAAACCGGCGATGACGGAAACGGCGATCAAGAGAAGCCGCTGGCGGTAGATCCTGCTCCGTATGCCGATCGCGCGCGCGAACATGATGAGAACGGCCAACGCCGGGGTCGCGATCACGAACACCCAGGCGTAGAGCGTGGGGCCGTCCATGATCCCATAGAACGGAAGGGTGTCCAGGGTCAGGCGGGCAAAGGCATTTTGGTGGACCCCGGTAATCGTCGGGAAAAGGATGAAGGCGGCAGCGAAGGTGAAGAGCGCGACGACGCCCGAAAGCGCGGGGCTCTTCGGCTGATACGGCATGATGATCGCGTATTTCAAAAGGGAAAGGGTCACGAACGCGACGAGGACGAGGCACACCTTAAGGGAAAGCACGCACAGGGTATATTGACCGGCGTACGCGAGGCTCGCGGAAATGCCGGCGAAGAGGGACACGAGCGCGGAGGCCATGGCGATGCTCGTGATCGAGGCGTCGACCTTCTCCGATCGGGAGTCGAGCCAGTAGGAGAAGAAAAACAGGAATGCGGCAAGTATATAGCAGAATATCAGCAGGCTCATGGTTACTCCTCGACCTTCGCGACGAGCATGGTCACGTCGTCGCGCAGTTTCTTGTCGCCATTGTAGGAAAGGACCAGGTCGGCGATGTCGTTGACGAAATGCGTCGCGCCCTTATGCGCGCTGTTCTTTACGGTGTTCAGGTAGAGGTCGGTGTCGCCGAGCTCGACGCCGGAATCGTCCATGACCTCCGAGACGCCGTCCGACGCCATGAGGATCACGTCGCCGCGGTATAGGGGCATCTCGGCCTGGACGATATCGTCGAGGTCGATGATGCCGACGAGGCTGCACGACGAGGTCAGGGGCTTTATCTTGTAGCCGTCCGGCGCGCGCGTGATGATGATCGGGTCTGCCATCGACGCGTTGACGTAGCGGATCCTCATGGCCTTCGTGTCGACGATGCCGATGAAGAGGACCGCGTACTTGTCCTGGAGGTGCATGCTCTTGATGGCGGTATCGATCGCGCGCACGACGCCGGGAAGGTCTTCCTTGTTCTCGATGATCTTAACGGTGTTGACGATGACGCCCATGATGAGCGCGGAGGCGAGTCCCTTTCCCGAGACGTCGCCGAGGAGGAAGAAGGTCCGGTTCTCGTCGATCGGGATGACGTCGTAAAAGTCGCCCGACACGTTGACGAGCGGCCGGAAATAGGCGGCGATGTCGAGCTTCTTGATCGTGGGCATCGTCTGCGGGAGGAAGGACATCTGGGTCTCGGCGACCATGTCCCATTCCTTCGAGAGTTCGGAGATCGCGGTGAGCTGGGTGATGGTCTTCGTCCGCTTCTGGAAATTCGCGAACTCGTACCGAAGGGAGGAGAAGATGCTCTCGTCGAAAACCTTCATGTACCGGCACATCACGTAGAAATGGAGCTTGCCGTACACGAGGAAAAAGCCGCGCGCGCCCTTAAAGTCGGAAACGAGGCCGAGCCGATCGTCGATGAGGTAGAAACCCTCGGGCCAGGTCTCGGGGAAGTTGCGCGAGAGAACCTCGAGGGTTTCGGGGTCGGTCGCGATGCGCGTGGTGCTGTTATAGATGACGTAGGTGTTCTCGCTGTTGACGTAGAGCACGGAGCAGTCGGCGTCGTGCTCGAGCACCGACTGAATCGAGTCGATCAAATCCTCGATCGTGTAGGAAAAGCGAAGGCGCTCGATAAAGCGAACCATGAGCCGCGTGTCGCCCCGCGCGAAAACGCGATCCTCTTCCCGCGCCCATATCTCGCGCGTGGCGATCGAGGCCACGGTCGCGAGGATGAAGAAAACGATCGATGAGGACACGAACTGCCCGGGGAACTCGAATTCCGGATAGAGAATGAACATGAAAAAAGAAAACACGAGACCGACGATCACGTCGATCGTCAGCTTGGAAAGCCGTTTCCGGGACTGAATCATCCTGATCTACCTCTTAACGGTGAGAGTTTCGGCCGTTTCCGTCGCACGCCGATCGTTCGGAAACGTCCTGAACCGCGCGAAACCGCCCAACTCGCGAAAAGGCGGCTGCCGATTCCCTGACGCTGTATCGCCAGGATAGCGATACACAGTATACCATGATTATGGAGATTTGAGCGAAAAAAAGGCACGTCGCGGGGGCAACGTGGGGCCATCGTGGGGCTATCGCAAGGCGCTGCGGCCCAATCAGGCCGCAGCTACGCCCATTTTAGGAGTGAAGATCCTCGAGGGCAACGGGCGTCGGGGCGGTATTTTCCCCCTCGAGGCGCGAAACCTCCTCGAGAAGCGTTTTCGCCTTCGAGGAAAGCCGGGTCGGAACCTGCACGATGACCTTGATGTAGAGGTCTCCCTTGCGGCCGCCGGCGACGGGGACGCCCTCGTCGCGAATCCGGAGGAGCTTGCCCCCTTGGGTACCCGCGGGAATCTTGAGCTTGAGCTGCTTGCCGTCGAGCGCGGTGATCGTCACCTCCGCGCCGAGCGCGGCCTGGGTGATCGAAATGGGGATCGCGCAGTAGAGGTCGGCCCCGGAGCGCTCGAAATGGGTGTCGCCCTTCACCCGGATAAAGACGTAAAGGTCGCCATAAGGGCCGCCGCCCGATCCTGCGTCGCCCTGGCGGGGGATATTGATCCGCTTGCCGTCCTCGACGCCCGCGGGGATCGTGACGAGGATCTTCTGGCGCTTCTTCTGCACGCCGGAGCCGCCGCATTCGCGGCAGGGATTCTCGATGATCGTGCCCTCGCCGTGGCAGGTCGGGCACGGGGACGCTATCGAAAAGAAGCCCGAGCTATGCCGTACTTGGCCCGCGCCCTGGCAGGTCGCGCACATCTTGCGGCCCGAGCCGCCCGCCGCTCCTGTTCCCTTGCACGCGGCGCATGCCTCGTTGCGGGAATACTGGATCTCGGCCTTGGTGCCGTAGACCGCGTCGTGAAAATCGATCTGAAGGTCGTACCGGAGGCTCGCGCCCTGGGACGCGCCGCCATGGCCGCCCCGCCTGCGGGAACCGCCCGCGGAGCCCCCGAAGAGGTTCTCGAAAATGCCGCCGAAATCCCCGAAGATGTCCTCGAAGCCCTGAAACTGGCTCGGGTCGAAACCGCCCGGGCCTCCCGGACCGCCCATCCCCTCGAGGCCGGCGTGGCCGTACTGGTCGTAGATCTGCCGCTTCTGGTCGTCGGCGAGGACCTCATAGGCCTCGGTGGCTTCCTTAAATTTCTCCTCGGCGGCATGGTCGCCGGGATTCTTGTCGGGATGGTATTGAATCGCGAGTTTCCGGTACCCTTTCTTGATCTCTTCTTTCGTCGCTGTCTTGGATACGCCCAGAACTTCGTAATAATCTCTTTTCGCTGCCACGGGAAACTCCAGATACAAAGGATAACGAGCGGTATACGGCAAAAATCCGGAACGGGGAAAGGCCCGCCCGGCGCGTCGCGCGCCGGAGGAGCCTCATGCCCAGAATCCGGATTTTGTCCTTCAGTCGCGGATCTTACTTCTTGTCATCGTCGTTGACCACTTCGTAGTCAACGTCGTCGGCGGAACCCTTGTTGGGGCCGGAGGTCTTGCCAGAGCCCGCGAAGCCCTCGGGTCCCGCGCCGCCCATATCGGGGCCGGCACCCTGGGGTCCCTGGCCGGCGGCGCCCTGCTGCTTGTACATCTCCTCGGCGATCTTGTAGGAAGCCTGCTTGAGCTCCTCGGTCTTCGCCTTGATGCCCTCGAGGTTGCCGCCCTCGAGCTCCTTCTTGAGCGCCGCGATCGCGGCCTCGATCTTGTCCTTGTCGGCCGAGCCCACCTTATCGCCGAGTTCCTTGAGGGTCTTCTCGGTCTGATAGATCATCGCGTCGGCCTCGTTGCGGGTGTCGACCTTCTCGCGCTCGGCCTTGTCGGACGCGGCGTTCGCCTCGGCCTCCTTGACCATGCGGTCGATATCGCTCTCGGAAAGCCCC
>Ga0116170_10002437_pt1 | contig 17938 bp, 17 predicted proteins | sample AD_JPNHW1_MetaG_FD_89797 | JGI IMG/M metagenome (GOLD analysis project Ga0116170, IMG submission 89797) | Active sludge microbial communities of municipal wastewater-treating anaerobic digesters from Japan - AD_JPNHW1_MetaG | ecosystem: Engineered > Bioreactor > Anaerobic > Digestate | place...
GGACAAGCCTCTCGGAGGCGGTTTCATAAGTCAACCCCCCAACCGGGATGCCCGCAATCCTTAAACCGGTGGGGAAAGTGGCCCGCACACGCGCGTAACGCACCAGCTCCACGATGGTGAACAGGACAGCCATCATGGTAAATCCTATTGCTATCCAACTGATGAGAGAACTTTTCCTACGGTACATACCTGCAGATTATAACTGCGATTTTTGCATTGAAATTCCATGCAAAGATGCTTTGACAACCACCCGAGGGGATGATAAACTAAATTGCAAAGAGACGCCCTTTGCGGCGTCTTTTCGCGCGTATTTCAAGAAGACTTACTGACAGGCAATCGCAAGTTGCGATTTACAGCACGTCCAAGGGATCAAAGCCCTGGAAAAAGATTGATTTGAGAGAAAAAAGGAAGAGCCAAGCATGAAAGCCATCCTGACAGGTTCCATCGCTTACGATTACTTGATGAAGTTTCCTGGCAAGTTCAAGGACCACATCCTACCAGAGCACCTGGACAAAATCAGCCTATCCTTCCTCGTGGATGACATGGTGCGTTATGCCGGTGGCGTGGGTCCTAATATTGCTTACACGCTGGCCATGCTCGGCGGAGATGCTTACCTCTACTCCGCGGCAGGCCAGGATTTTCCTGAATATGGCAAGCGCTTGCAGGCACTTGGCATTGAAACGAGTGGCGTAAGGATTATCAAGGACAAATTTAGCGCTTCCTTTTTTGTCACCACTGACCAGGCCAACGGTCAAATCGCTTCGTTCTACACGGGCGCGATGGCAGACGCGGCCGATATGCCCCTGGCTGAGGCTGATTATGCCTCTGATGATTTCGTGATGGTCTCCCCGACAGACCCGAGGGCGATGCAGCGGTACATTGTTGAAAGCGAGCAACTCGGACTCAGGATGCTGTTTGATCCCGGACAGCAGGTGGTACGCGCGGACCCTTGCATTTTAAAGGACGGCATACTGAACGCGTATGGCTTGTTCGTCAACGATTACGAGTTTGAGCTTCTTCAAAAATGCACTGGTCTCAGCGCCGAACAAATACTTTCCGGGCCGGCGATTAGTGTCATCACGCTTGGGAAGGATGGCGCCAGGTTACACACTGCAGACGAGGACATTCATATTCCCATCATCCCCAACGTCCAGGTTGTGGACCCGACGGGTGTGGGCGACGCGTTCCGTGGAGGCTTCCTGCGCGGATACATGGCCGGGCTGAGCCTGCGCGTGTGCGGGGAGATGGGCACAACCGCGGCCGCGTACTGTATTCAGCATAATGGCACACAGAATCACAAGTTCACCTGGCAGGAATTCAAGGATTACTACCGGTCAACTTTTAACGATATGGGTGAATTGGATACAATTGACCCAATTAACAAGTAATGTAATGGAGAATGCAAATGAATAATTACAACATCAGGGACTTAAACCTGGCCGAAGGCGGCAGACGCCGTATGGATTGGGCGGCGCGTGAAATGCCCGTCCTCTCCTCACTTGAGGAACGTTTCCGCAAAGAACGCCCCTTTGAGGGGATTCGCATGTCTTGCTGCATGCATGTGACGACTGAAACTGGCAACCTGCTGCGCACCATGCAGGCTGGTGGCGCCGACATCGTCATCACCGCCTCGAACCCGCTTTCAACGCAGGATGACGTTGCGGCCGCGTTGGTTTCCCACTACGAAATCCCGGTCTTCGCGATTAAGGGTGAGGACGACCAGACCTACTACAAGAACCTCCACGCGGCGCTCGACCATAAGCCGCACATCACCATGGACGATGGCGCCGACCTCGTCAGCACAATCCACAAGCAGCGCCGGGATTTGCTCCCTAACATCATTGGCGGAACGGAAGAGACCACCACAGGCGTGATTCGCCTGCGCGCGATGGCCGCGGACGGCATGTTGGAATTCCCCGTCATGGCTGTTAATGATGCCATGACCAAGCATTTCTTTGACAATCGTTATGGGACCGGGCAATCCACCATTGATGGCATCATCCGGGCAACGAATATCCTGCTGGCTGGAAAAACCTTCGTCGTGGCCGGCTATGGCTGGTGTGGGCGTGGCCTGGCCATGCGTGCCCGCGGCATGGGTGCCAACGTGGTTGTGACTGAAATCGATCCCCTGGTGGCGCTTGAAGCCGTCATGGATGGCTTCAGGGTGATGCCGATGGCGGAAGCTGCCGCGATTGGCGACATTTTCATCACCGTGACTGGTGACCTGAATGTGATTGACCGTCACCATTTTGAGGTGATGAAGGACGGCGCGCTGATTGGCAATTCCGGCCACTTCAACTGTGAAATCAACATCCCGGCCCTGGAGGGCATGAGCACCGAAAAGAAACTTGTGCGACCTTTCGTGGAATCCTACAGGCTCTCTGACGGCCGTATCATCAACATCCTGGGCGAAGGCCGCCTGATTAACCTTGCTGCCGCGGAAGGCCATCCAGCCTCCGTGATGGATATGTCCTTTGCCAACCAGGCACTGGCCGCGGAATACATGATTCGCAACTCGGGTCAACTCCAAAACAAGGTATATAACGTACCTGAAGCGATTGACCGGGAAATCGCGCGTCTCAAGCTCGAGTCCATGCGGGTCAAGATTGACGTCCTCACGGACGAGCAGGTGAAGTACCTGAACTCCTGGGAGGAAGGTACATAGGCCTAAGCGCTTGTTTTATGAGAAATTAAAAGAACCCGCTGAAAAGCGGGTTCTTCTGTATTTATCAACCAATGGCTAATATTCGGATGTTTCTTCTTCGTTTTCGCCATCCGAATCAAAGCTGCCAGCCAGCTGGTCCACAGTGCCAAGGCTGCGGACGGCCTGTTCAATCTCGTTCATGATGGTTGGATTTTGCTTCAGGAATGTCTTCGATGCCTCGCGGCCCTGGCCAAGACGGCTGTCTTTGTAAGAATAGAAGGAACCGCGTTTTTCAATGACTTCCAGGGTTGTGGCAAGATCAAGGATGTCACCTGCCTTGGAGATGCCTTCGTTGTACATGATGTCGAATTCCGCGGCGCGGAAGGGAGCGGAAACCTTGTTTTTCACCACACGAACCCGTGCCCGATTACCCACGATGTCGGCCCCGACTTTGATGGATTGCACCCGGCGCACATCCAGTCGGACCGAGGCGTAAAACTTGAGCGCGTTACCACCGGTGGTTGTCTCTGGGTTGCCGTACATATTGCCAATCTTTTGGCGTAATTGGTTCGTGAACACTACGGCTGTCTTTGTTTGACTGATCGCGCCGGAAAGCTTGCGCAGAGCCTGGGACATCAACCTGGCTTGCACACCCATGGTTGGGTCGCCCATATCCCCTTCAATTTCCGCGCGCGGAACGAGGGCAGCCACCGAGTCCACAACGACCAAATCCACCGCGCCGGACCGGACCAGTGTCTCTGTGATTTCCAACGCCTGCTCGCCGGTATCAGGCTGCGAGATAAGTAATTCCTCTATATTCACGCCGCAGCGGGCCGCGTAGGCAGGGTCCAGGGCGTGTTCCATGTCAATATAAGCCGCGGTGCCACCGCGGGCCTGGCATTCCGCCACGATATGCTGGCAGAGTGTCGTTTTCCCCGAAGACTCCGGGCCAAAGATTTCGGTGATGCGGGCTTTTGGGATGCCCCCAACGCCGATGGCCATATCAAGCGAGAGCGAACCAGTCGGGATGGCTTCAACGGCCATCTGGTGGGCCTCGCCTAGGCGCATGATGCTGCCATCGCCGTAACGCTTGAGGATATCGTGCAGGGCTTTGTCAAGAACAGCCTTTTTGGCTTCCTGCATGTTTTGACCAGCGTCCTGGTCTGAAGGCGTGGGGGTGGTTTTCTTTCCTGCCATGGGTTTCTCCAGTATTTCTATTCGCTAAACGTGAATTATTATAGCACAATTGTTCGATTGTCAATATGCTGTCTCAGGCGCTGATGCGCCGGCATTCCATATAAAAACGCTTGTCCTTGGCGTGACCCATCGAGAAGGTCTTGCGTGGCAGGGCTCCGTCAAGGATGACTGTCTTAAAGAAAGAATCCTTACCAATAGGGGGGAGGTAGAACCCGACATTGCCGGGTTTGCGACCCAATTCGTCCACGATTTCGTCGCCATGCACGTAGTCGATGCTGATGCCCGGATGGGAGGCCAAGTAGGCATCCAAGAACTCCTGCAGATTGCCCACCGGCAGGTTCTGTTTTGGGCTGGTGAGCTCAACCACCGCGTATCCCGCGGGGCTGATGACCCCGAAACGCTGGTTCGGACTAACATTTTCATTGACCAGCTGGCTGACCTCGGATAAATCACAGGCTGCCAGCAAGCGCAGATTGGGTGAATTATTTTCTCTTAGCTCCGAGAGAAAAGTTTCAGGGGTATTGAAGAGAACACGATGAATCGGTTCAAATTGCAGCGAAGGATCGTGCAAGTTGACCAGTTCAACGAGCGCGTAGCGTGCCGGATGGTCCATCCCGACCGTTGGCTTGAGCTCTTCCCAAATGGCTTTGGCGGTTGCGAGGGAGTGGTTTCCGTCGCCCATGGCAAAAAGCAGCGGTGCCGTGCCTTCAGGGAGATCGTATTTGGGGTCGTAAGTGGCCGGTTCAATCAGTGCCGAGAGGGCGTTTTGGACGGAATCCAGCAATCGCTCTTCCTCTACCCGGTAACCCTTGAGGTGCCCACTGCCCTCCATCAATTCAAAATCGTAGGCTTGGGGGAGCACCGCCTTGGCAGCCAATACTTCACTCAAAACACGCATGCACGGGTCATCATATAGTACGAGGATGTGTGGTAACTCTAAAGGGGCGCCGCGTCGGACTTGCATGCGCGGCGGCAGCCTGTTCAGGATGGTGCCTTCCGTTGCGCGGATGAGGGTTTGGGCACCTTTGGTATAGTCATATGCCTCGAGGTCAAGGGCCACAACCAGGCCGGTTTGCTTGCGTTCTCCGATGGTCCGTTCGACCAGTACAAAGCCCTTGAAGTGGTCAAAGATGCCGTCATCAAGGTACGCGCGCATGGTTTTTTGGGTGGCCGCGATGCGTTGTTGAATGTCTTCGGAGTGCAGCCAGACCTCCGGCAAAATCATGTGAAACGTGGAGGGTGCTCCGTCCACGTAAGCGGCCACGCGCTCCCAGTATTCTGGCTGGGAAGTAAACTGGTCGCAGGCAATGACTGCCCATTTATTAGGGTCAACCGAGGAATTTGGGAGGTAAATTTCAGGAACTGCCAAACCGATGTTTTCGATCCGGGTCATAACGGAATCCTTCCTAAGGTGAGTTTGGCTAATTGTATCAAATCAGGCCCACCCACGATAGGAAAGGACCGAAACCCCAGGGAAGTTGCTCTCCAACAGGAGAGCCGGTTTTACTTCTTGCTTTTTAGATAGACCAGGCCGATCGTTCCCGGGCCCGCGTGCGTGCCAATGACCGGGCTAAGGATGCCACGGATCACCTCATGGACGTGAAAACGACCGCGCGCCGATGCCAGGAGCTCTTCCGCCAACGCCGGATTGTCCGAGGAAATGACACCAATGAATTCCAGCGAGCCCTGTTTGCCGGCGTCTTCTTCAGCCAACTCCAAAACCCGTGTGAGGGCTTTTCGCTGGGTCCGGATTTTCTCCACGGCCACAACAGTACCTTCCTTGAGTTCAAGAATGGGTTTCAGGTTCAGCGCGGAACCGAGAAGCTTCGCGGTGGTGCCAATCCGGCCACCTTTGTGCAAGTATTCAAGCGTATCCACAACGAAAAGTGTTCTAAGCCGCGCGGCGTGGTCTTTAACCAGGTTTGTCACTTCCAGGAGCGAGGCGCCTTTTTGTGCGGAACGGGCGGCGATGATGGCCAGGATAGCCAGCGGGAGGGAAGCTTGCAAAGTGTCCAGGACCACAACCCGGTCGGCCGGGAATTCCTTGCTGGCCTGTAGCGCGGAGTCGTATGTGCCCGAAATCTTGGAGGAAATCGGCAACACCAGGATATCGTACCCGTCCGCGATAAGCGGCCGGTAAACTGCTTCGAAAGCGGCCACGCTGGGCTGTGACGTGGAAGGGATGGTCGAGGAAGCCATCAGGCGCCCATAGAATTCCTCCGGTTTGATGTCTATCCCATCCAGGTAGGTTACCCCATCCCAAATTAAGTTCAGGCGCACGATGGTGATGTTCAGCTCGCGCACGGTTTCTTCTGGCAGGGCAGTTGTGCTATCGGTGATAATGGCAGTTTTTGACATGGACAATCCTCTTTTCAATGAATAGTTCTATCTGAATAGAAAACACCGAAATCCCGGACTGGTTGCGTGCTGGCTTCGCGTTTGATTCGCATGCGCGGGGAACTTAAGGTATCATACGTATCCGAAATCGAGAGACCTGCGTCCGTCAGGACAAACCTTTTTGAGTAAAGTCGGAAAAAATGTTTGAAAACCTAAGTGAAAAATTAACCGGGATTTTTGAGAACCTGCGCCGGCGTGGCAAACTATCGGAAAACGATGTTGAGCTGGTCATGCGCGAAGTTCGCTTGGCCTTGCTTGAGGCGGATGTCAATTATGGCGTTGTCAGGTCCTTCACCAATCGCGTTAAAGAACGCTCCATCGGCGCGGAAGTTTCCAAGGCGCTTAACCCTGCCCAGCAGGTTATCAAAATTGTCAACGAAGAACTTATCAAAACACTCGGGCAGCCCGAACCGCTCAACCTGAAGGGTGAAAAACCCTACGTTATCATGATGGTTGGCCTTCAGGGCTCTGGTAAGACCACGGCGGCTGCCAAGCTGGCGCGGATGCTGCGTGGGAGAGGCGAGCGGGTGATGCTCGTAGCCGCGGATATTTACCGGCCGGCTGCCATCAAGCAGCTCCAAACCCTGGGCCAAAGGATTGACGTGCCGGTGTTTTCCCTGGATGGCGAAAAACCCGTCCAAATTGCTAAAAAAGCGTTTGAATCGGCACGACTAGGCGGTCACTCAGTCCTTATTCTCGATACCGCCGGCCGTTCACAGCTGGACCAAAACCTGATGGATGAGCTGGTGGGCATTCAAAAAGTTGTGCGGTGCAACGAGACACTCCTGGTGGTGGACTCGATGATAGGCCAGGAAGCGCTCAACATTGCCCAAGGTTTCCGGGGCGCGGTACCCATCACAGGTTTGTTCTTCACCAAGATTGATGGTGACGCGCGCGGTGGAGCGGCCATCTCCATCCGGGAAGTGACTGGCATCCCCATTAAGTTCCTTGGCACTGGCGAAGGCTTGGACGCGATTGAAGTTTTTGATCCGTCCCGGATTTCATCCAGGATCCTCGGCATGGGGGACATGCTCGGCTTGATTGAAAAAGCGGAAAGCGCCTTTGCCGGAAAAGCGGATGAAACAGACGCCGCGCGCATGATGAGCGGCCAGTTCACGCTGGAAGATTTTGCCAAGCAGCTCAAGCAGATTAAAAAGATGGGGCCGCTTTCCCAAATCCTGGGCATGCTGCCGGGGCAGATGGGGGCCGTCGCGAAAAACGTGGACCCACGGGACGCGGAAAACCAGCTTAAATCCGTGGAGGCAATTATCTCCTCCATGACGCCCCAGGAACGACGTGACCCACGCATCTTGAACGCCAGCCGGCGGAGAAGGATTGCGGCAGGGTGTGGTAAAGACGTCCAGGACGTGAACCGCCTGATGAAGCAATTCCGTGATATTCAAACATTAATGAAACAGTTCCAAAAAACTGGCGGACGTGGTAATATTAATAGGTTATTTGGATAAACTTGTGCCAGAGGGAAAGGATGTACCCTTCCAACATTCTCTCAACCTTTGCCAAAGGCCTTGTCATTTTAAGCTAAACAATGATTAAGGAGTATTAAGTTCGATGGTACGTATTCGATTACGCCGTGTTGGTTCAACGCATCAACCTCATTATCGTGTGGTGGTCGCTGACAAGGAAAGCCCCCGCGACGGGCGCTTTCTTGAAATCGTGGGTCAATATAACCCCAAAACTAATCCTGGAACAATCCAGTTCGATGAAGAGCGCATCTATCACTGGCTGAAAGTTGGCGCCCAACCCTCTGAATCTGTCCAGAAGCTTTTCAAAGTCGTGAAGTTGGATGACCGTTACGCCCGTCTGCAGGCTGGCGAATCCATGGAAGCCCTCCTGGCCGAAGCCAAAGCGCTCTATGAGAAACGCGTCACCGATCCCAAGACCACGGGCATCATCAAAACCAAGAAGGCATAGCCTGTAATGAGCAAACAAGATTTGCGCGGTTTGCTGGAATACCTGGCAAAATCGCTTGTTGATCATCCTGAAGAAGTGGTGGTTGAAGAGTACCACTCTGGTGGCCAGGTCCAACTTGATTTGAAAGTGAGTCAGGAGGATATTGGCCGGGTGATTGGCAAACATGGACGGGTGGCGAATTCCCTTCGTGCACTGCTAAAAGTGGTGGCCGCGCGCAATGGCACGCGGGTCGCCATGGATGTTGTGGACCTGGAATAGTCATTTCTTCCTGGAAATGAATTCAATCGATTCTACAAGAGCAGGTTCTTCTCCGCGGAGAGAACCTGCGTTTGTTTTGTTGGGGGTTCTGCAAAAGCCGCATGGCATTCGCGGTGAAATCGGTATGCGGATTGCCACGGATTTTCCTGAACGGCTGCGTGTAGGACGCACGGTCTACCTGGGCGATGAGCGCTTGCCACGCAAGATTGTGGGCATCCGGTATAAGGCGGACCTCTTCCTGCTCCTGTTTGAAGGCATCTCCCAGCGTGAAGAGGTGGCCGCATTGACCAACCAGGAGGTCTTCGCCTCTGTGCGGGAACTGCCATCCCTACCCGAGGGACGCTATTATCATCATCAACTCATCGGACTCGAAGTCTGGGAAAAAAATACCCTGCTGGGCGAGCTGATGGAGATTTTGAGCACTGGCGCGAACGATGTTTATGTCGTCCGGGAAACGAATGGCAAAGAACTACTGCTGCCGGCCATCCCCCAGGTCATCCTTGAAACCGACCTTGAACGCGGGAGAATCAACGTAGCCCTGATTGAGGGTTTGCGCACATGACGGCGGACACGCCTTATTGGCTGGCCTTCAGTGCCATCAAAGGGCTTGGCGCAGTACGCTTTCGGAAACTGCTGGCATATTTCGGCACCCTGGCCAATGCGTGGGCAGCCTCCGAGCTAGCGTTGCAAAGCGCCGGTCTTTCAAGCAAAATTACCGCTCAAATTGTTGAACAGAGAAAAAGCACAGACCCCGAAGCGCTGCAGGGGATCCTGGAAAAGAAGGGGATTTCCGTCCTGACCTGGGAAGATAACGCCTACCCCCGCTTTTTGCGTGAGATTGACCAGCCACCGCCAGTGTTATATTACAAGGGAACCATCACACCAGAGGATGAACTGGCTGTCGCCATTGTAGGCACCCGCAATGTAACCGCGTATGGTCGGCAGTTGACCAAAGACACAGCCACATATCTGGCAGGGAACGGTTGCACCATCGTTAGTGGCCTTGCCCGGGGTGTGGACGCAATCGCGCATAGGGCGGCCTTGGAAATCTTGGGTCGCACCCTGGCTGTGCTTGGCTCAGGGGTGGACGTCATTTATCCACCTGAACACCGCGAGCTGGCTGAAGCAATCGCGCAACACGGGGCTGTCATCAGTGACTATCCACCAGGAACCAAGCCCGATGGCATTAACTTCCCACCAAGAAATCGCATTATCTCCGGTTTGTCGCGCGCGACCGTGGTCATTGAAGCGGGTGAAAAGAGTGGCGCGCTCATCACCGCGAAGTTCGCCGCTGAACAAGGCAGGGAGGTTTTTGCCGTTCCTGGCTCTGTGCTCTCTCCCATGAGCAAAGGCACGAACAACTTGCTTGGCGCAGGCGCCACTCCCATGACAAGCCCAGCAGCGGTTTTGACCGCCTTACAGGTCCCCATTCAAATGGGCCTGCCTCAAAACAACCGCCCCACTCTGGAGCCATTCCAGCAAAAAGTGGTCTCACTCCTCGGTCATGAAAGCATGCACATCGACGAAATCTGCAACCGATTATCGATATCCATTGAGAGACTGACCGCTGAACTGACCATGATGGAACTTAGTGGCATCGTAGAGCGCGCGGAGGGCATGGAATACCGCGTGACACGCACCTGGAAGATTTAGGATTGCGCAGAAAACTGATTAAATTGCGTAAAACTGGGGTATAGCCATTACGCAACCAGCGTTGACAAAAAATTGATTATGGTATTATTTGGCGTGCTCCGCCCCGGAGCGCGAGATTGATTATTGGAGCAATGATGATTACTTACTGTTTAACTTGCCAGGCAGACCGCGAAATCAAGGACCCCATCGCGTGTTACTCTGAAGCTGGATTCCCGATTACAACCGGCGAATGCCCGGTGTGTGGTCGGAAATTGATGAAACGCGGAAAAACTGAAGCCCACGCCGGGCTAAGTAAAACAGCGCAGGTGAAAACCGTGTCTCCGACTGTTAAGCCAGAGGAAGACGCTTTAAAAGAGAAACAACCGAAGGCCAAAAAACCGGGCGCCCAATCCAAATTGAAAACGCGAGTGACGAGTAAACAAAAAAAGTCATCGCCCCAAAAAAACCTGGACCTCCCGGAAGATGCCGGGCCAATCATTATTGAAAACCCGACCGGAAAGCCGCTGGTTATCGTGGAATCACCCGCCAAAGCCCGCACCATCGGCCGTTTTTTAGGAGACGATTACCATGTAATTGCCTCCGTTGGACACATCCGCGATTTACGAAAGAATCAACTGAGCATTGATATTGAAAATAACTTCAAACCTTCCTACCAGGTTCCAGTCGAAAAAAGAGCGCTTGTATCCCAAATAACGGAGACTGCTGCGCATAGTATTAAGACTTATCTCGCGACAGACCCTGATCGCGAAGGGGAATCAATCGCCTGGCACCTTGCGGACGCGGCCAGGATTAACCCCAAAAGAATAGAACGGGTTGTGTTTCATGAAATCACGCGCGACGCAGTCGCGAAGGCATTTGCTAATCCGCGGCAAATTGACATGGACCTGGTGGATGCCCAGCAAGCGCGACGCGTGCTGGACAGGCTGGTGGGTTACGGCCTGAGCCCTGTGCTATGGGAAAAGGTCCGTGGTCAGCTTTCGGCCGGCAGGGTGCAATCGGTGGCTTTGCGGTTAATCGTGGAACGCGAAAGAGAGATTTCAGCGTTTGTTCCCGTTGAATTTTGGAACATCCATGCCCTATTCAACCCTGAGAATTGCGACCAGGTGTATCGTGCCAAGCTGGTTAAAATTAACGGCGAAGAACCCAACCTCGTGAACAGTGAGCACGCGGATAGAGTTGTCACCGCGATGCGAAATGGGACTTACGCCATTACACGCATTGGCAAATCCAGGAAGAAACAGAACCCCTCTGCGCCATTTATCACCAGCACCATGCAACAGGAAGCTTCCCGCAAGCTTAATTTCCTCATCAAGCGCACGATGGCCATCGCGCAGCAACTCTACGAGGGGATTGACCTTGGCAAAGGCGAACAAACCGGCCTGATTACCTACATGCGCACCGATTCGGTGCATGTGGCAGCCCAGGCAGTCCAGGAGGCCCGCGCGTTTATCTCGAAGAAGTACGGCGATGGTTTCCTGCCCGAAAAACCACCGGCTTACAAAACAAAATCAACATCCGCCCAGGAGGCGCATGAGGCCATCCGGCCTACCTCAGTGATGCTTGAGCCTGAGAGTATCAAGCACTACCTGACCCCCGAACAATTCAAGCTGTACCGCTTAATTTGGCAGCGCTTTGTGGCGTCCCAAATGGAAGCGGCAGTGATTGAGACCACCACCGTGGGAATTCAAAACAATGAACGAGGCGATACATACCTGCTGAAGGCATCGGACCAACGGGTTATCTTCCAAGGTTATCGCATGATTTACCAGGAAACCGAGGATGAAGGCAATACTGAAGAAAACGTATACCAGGACCTTCCATTGGACTTTATGGCAGAGGGTCAGCACCAAATCCTGCGGGACTTGGAACCCTCCCAGCATTTCACGCAACCCCCGGCGCATTTCACCGAGGCGACGCTTATCCAGGAATTGGAGAAAAACGAGATTGGGCGGCCTTCCACCTATTCGCCGATTATTTCCAATATTCAGTCGCGTGGTTACGTCCGCAGGGAGATGAAACGCCTTGAACCGACTGAAATCGGATATGTGGTCAATGACCTGCTTGTGGAATACTTTCCGGAAATTGTCGACGTTGGCTTTACCTCCGAAATGGAAAAAAAGTTGGACAAAGTCGCCGACGGAAAAATGCCCTGGGTGAAAGTCATCGAGGAGTTTTATGGGCCATTTGAGGCAAGCCTGGCGCACGCCAAGGAAAATATGCCCAAAACGCCTATCCTTCCTGAAAAACTCGGCCGGCCATGCCCGAAATGTGGCAACGAGTTGGTTCTGCGAACCGGCCGCTATGGGAAGTTCATTAGTTGCAGCACCTACCCGACGTGCACCTATCGTGAAAAGGCGCTGGTAAAGCTTGATATTGCCTGTCCAAAATGTGGCAGCGGCGAGATTGTGGAGCGTTCAACCCGGAAAGGTCGTAAATTCTATGGCTGCTCCCGTTACCCCGATTGCGATTTTTCAAGCTGGAATCGGCCCATCAAAACGCCTTGCCCTGATTGTGGTGGCTTGCTGGTTTCCATCAATAAAGAACAGGTTCGTTGCATGGCATGCCAAGCCGTCTTCTCCGCGAAAGAGCTTGAAACAACTGAGGAATAGTTTGGTATAAAACGTGCACCTCGAATATTGATTTTAATATCAGTATGAGGTGCACCCAATGGAAAATATTCTTTCTCTACTAAAAGAAAAATTAAAAGACCCCCGCTGGCTGGCTATCAGTTGCGCGGTCGGCGGCTTAATCCTGGGGCTGATTGTTGGTTGGGGAATTTGGCCAGTGAAATGGTCCAGCGCCTCAGCGGAGAATCTGCGCCCTGATCTCAGGCTGGACTATCTTCGAAACGCGGTGACCACTTACACCCTGACCGGCGACCAGATGAAGGCTGCCCAGGCCTATGGTGAACTGGGGAAAGCCGGCGAATCAACGCTGGAAGAGCTCCGCGCGGCACCTGGTTTTCTCAATGAAGAACAAATAAACCGTTACGCGGCAGCCCTAAAGTTGCCCGCGGCAGCGGTTTCGGAAAACGCGACAACCTCGCCCACGCAGCCTGCTGCTGTTGAGGAAACGCCAGCCGTCACGACGGAAACGGGCAAAAAGTCCAACGGCTTGTTGACGCTTGGGCTGGTGCTTTTGGGCATCCTGGTTGTGGGGGCCTACCTGGTCTATCGGTTCTTCTTCAAAGAGCGCGCGGAAGGGGATACCAAACCGTTACCTGAAGCAGCCGCGGTGCGGGTTCCAAACGTGGTGCCCATGCGCTCTCAGGCAAGCCAGACCACACCACGACCTGCCGCCGTTCCCGCAGCAGATTTTGCGCAACCCGTCCATGAGGAACCTAAAAAGACGTCAGCGCCTGCTTCAGCCATGGGTGGGCAGCCAATTGCCCAGTTTATGACGACCTATTCATTTGGGGATGACCTCTACGATGAATCTTTCACCTTCGACGCGCCCAATGGTGAATTCCTGGGTGAAAGCGGGGTCAGCATTTCCGACCTGATTGGGGTTGGCGAACCAAAGAAGATATGCGCGTTCGACATCTGGCTGTTCGACAAAAACGACGTCCAGACTGTGACCAAAGTGCTGATGAGCACGCATGCCTTCAACAACGCCGCCATTCGCCAACGCCTGGAACTAAGGGGGGAACCCATCCTGGCGCAACCCGGCAGACAAATCGTCATGGAGACCGCCACGCTCAGACTTGAGGCACGCATTGTTGATGTGTTGTATGGGGACCTTCCCCTGCCTGAAGAGAGTTATTTCAAGCGTTGTACAGTCGAATTGGCAATTTATAGAAGATAAGAAGACGATGAAAAACGCTGAGGTGAAAACCTCAGCGTTTTTTATATCTCTTCACGCGCATCAGGCAATCTTAAGTATTCTGACCTTACGGGTTGATTTATTGGGTAGAAGTATCTCAACAACATCACCCTTTTTGTGATTCAGCACAGCCGACCCAATTGGCGAGACGTAAGAGATTTTCTGTTCACGGGGATTGGCTTCGTTGGCGCCAACAATCTGGTAGACCTCTTCTTCATCGCCATCCTCAAGAATGGTGACCGTGCTGCCAATTTGGACGACTGAATTGTCCGTGACGGCATCATCAACAATAATCGCGTTGGCAAGCGTGCTTTCTAACTCCAGGATGCGTCCTTCCAGAAAACCCTGGTCTTCTTTGGCAGCCTTATAATCTGCGTTTTCAGAAAGGTCGCCCATTTCAATCGCGCTCTTGAGACGTCGCGCAATTTCCAAACGTTTGACGCCCTTTAGCTCGGCCAGTTCGGCCAGGATTTTCTCTTTACCCGCTGTAGTTAGTATTATTTGATCGTTCATAAGGCCTATGGTAACACATCCGCTGAAAACAGGCGGTTATATTCATCAATTGCGAACCGGTCCGTCATTCCGGCGATGTAATCACAAACAGCGGTCTCCAGGCCGCGTTCATCCACCAGCGCCTGTATCGATGGCGGGAGCGTGGCCGGGGTGTCGTGATAAACGGAAAACAGGTCGGCAATAATTTTTTCGGCCTTGGTTGACATCCGGACGACTCGATAGTGACGATAGAGGTTGGTGAATAGAAAATCCTTAAGTTCGCGATTACGGCGGTACATATCCTCGCTGAACCCCACGAGATTATAAGGGAGTTTCTGGACCTCCAGGGCGGAGGAGACCGCGCTCTTGCGCAGATAACGGTCCACGGAATGGATGAGGTCGGTGATTTCGAAATTGATAAGCCGGCGAATGATTTGATGGCGGGTCAATTCGTCTAGTGTTTCAGTTTTTCGGCGGCCGATGGATTCGTTGACAATCTCCCATATCGCGATGCCATCCAGCTGGTTTGGGGTTATCATACCGGACCTCAACCCATCATCAAGGTCATGCGAGGTGTAGGCCAATTCATCCGCCACGTTGGCAATTTGGGCTTCGAGGTGGCCGCGCAGCTCCGGGTTGAATTCCTTAGCCTCCGAGATGTCGTAATCCGTTTCGTGCTTGACCATGCCCTCAAGCACTTCCCAGCTGAGGTTCAGGCCGGGAAAATCAGGATAACGGTTTTCAAGCAACGTGACGATGCGCACGGATTGCGTGTTGTGGTTGAATCCGCCCTGGTCCCGCATCAGGCGCGAAAGGACTGCTTCACCGGAATGCCCAAACGGGGGGTGCCCCAGGTCGTGGGCCAGGCATATGGTTTCCACCAGGTCCTCGTTCGCGCCCAGGGAACGGGCCACCGAGCGACCAATTTGAGCAACTTCCAGCGAATGCGTGAGCCGGGTACGGTAATAATCGCCTTCGTGGTTAATGAAAACCTGGGTCTTGTATTCAAGGCGCCTGAATGCCGTGGTGTGCAGGATTCGCTCCCTGTCGCGTTGAAAGCGGGTACGGAAGTCAGCTTCTTCTTCAGGGTATTTGCGTCCCTTTGAATCCTTGCTGTGAATGGCGTAGGGTGCCAGGGTCTGGTTTTCAAATTCTTCAAGTTGTTGGCGTGTGAATATCATCTTATTCCTTATAGGTCCGGGCTAATTGTGTTCAACCGGGTCGGGTCTATTGGCATAATGGATGAGGGTTCCAAGTGGTTCACCCTCCAGCGCGGCACGCATTTGGTCTGGGTTCGTGGCGGAGAAAATCCGCACTTCCGTACCTGGGTTTTCCAGGCAAATTTGCTGGGCAATGACCAGCTTGGCACGCATCCCACCGGTGACATCGACAAAACCAGATGTGGTGACGCTTTCATCAAGCCTGGCATTTGCGGGGATGGATTTCAGCAGCACCTGGTTTTTTGGGTAATCCGCGAAAACACCTTCCTCAATCCCGGCGAGCAGAACCCGCGCGGGCTTGAATTGACGGGCAAGGTGCAGGAAAAGGTCCTCTGTCGAAAGGATTGTTCCTCCAATCGCGAGGTCGGTGACCACATCGCCATAAACCAGGGGGATTAATCCATGTTCCAAGGCTGACTGGATGGGTTGCGTATCCCAGGTTTGGATGACATGCTGCCTGGTTATCACCATGGCCGATGGAGGGAAGCTCAAGAGCGGCAGGGAGAGACGCGTGCCCAATTCCAACACAATTTGGTTCAACTGGCGGGCATGCCACCAGACTTCCTGGTACCCGGCCCATTCCGTGGGGGTGTAGACGCCATCCCGGGTGCCATAAACGCGCGCGGGCATGTGTCCGAAGGAGCCCGAACCATGTCCGAGAAGAATTTTTTGGTCTGGATTGTCTTTTACGAACGCGGAAATCTGGCCGAGGAGAGCATGGATTAATTCCAGGCGGGCGGTGTCAGCCTGGTCTTTTTGGCTAATCAGGGAACCACCCAGTTTCAGGAAGGTGAGTTGGAAATCTTGCATGGCTTTCAGGCTCTTAGGCTTTTTCAAGGCGAGTGGTGTAAATAGTTTTCGCACCGGCATCCAAAAGCGCTTGCTGGATTGTGGAAATATCCGCTTCGTTTACCAGGGCAATCATATGCCCACCCTGCCCACCGCCCGTCAATTTGGCGCCAAGCGAACCCGCTTCCAGCGCTTTGTTAATAAGCGTATCCAACTCAGGGCTGGAAAGCCCCAGTTCGTGCAGGTAACCTTGGTTATCAGTCATCGCGAGCCCCAAGGCTACGTTGTCGCCTGAAAGAAGCGCCCTTGAACCAACCCCAACCAGGTTGCCGATTTTCAGGATAACTGAGTCAACACGCTGTGGGTGTTCCAATCGGTGCTGGGCCAACTGCGCGACGGTCAGTGCAGTGGACTTCTTCACGCCAGTATCCGCAACAATAAAGTGGAAGGTATCCCCAGGCATTACAAATTCCACCGGGAAACCTTTGGTGAAGACCAGCGGACGTTCATAGGCAATCACGGTGTTGTCGATCCCCGACGGGTTGCCGTGCATCAGCTGCTCGGTTTTGAAGGCGATGGCGTTGACCTCTTCCACCGGGAGTGGGTGACCAACAAAGCTGGAAATTGCCCTGGCGATGGCGATGGTTATCGCCGCGCTGGAGCCAAGCCCCGAGGCAAACGGAAACGAGGAATGGATGCGCAGCACGCAGGTGGGGCGCTGGGTAAGCTCCAGGGCTTCCAGCGAAAGGGTGAGCGCCTGCGCGATGAGATTATCCTCGCTAAGCTCCTCCAAGGGTGTATCCAACCCCAATTGAGGAGCAATGATACGGATTAGGCCGGATGGAGACCCAATCAGCGGTTCCACGGTTGCCTTGATGCGTTGGCTCGAAAAAGGGATTGCCAGGGCGGGTTGGCCGTATACCACGGCATGCTCGCCAAGAAGAATCAGCTTGGCACAGGCACTACTGGCGATATTTGGCATGGTTTCCTCAATAAACGATATATAAGATGGCCATCACTGCCAGGGCCCACAGCACGATGGTAATCTGCAGGGGACGGTCCCGCAGTAACACCTCTTCAGGGGAAATCGCGTCTGTGGAATTGTTCAGGATGGCCAGGTAGTGGAAAAACCCGTAAAGCACGAAGGGGATGGTGAGCATCATCGTGTAGCGGGTGCCCAATGGGTGGGCGGTGAACGTGTAGAGGCTGTAGGTGATGATGATTGCCGTCAGGACAACCAGCAGGTATTGCTGCAGCAGGCTTTCGGTGTAACCTGATAAAACCTTGCGGTAATTACCGGCTTCAGTCTCCAACAGTCGAAGCTCAGAGAGACGTTTGCCGAAGCCAAGGAACAGCGCTAAAAGCGTCGTGAGTACGAAAAGCCAGGGGGATACGTAGTTGACACTGATTACCGTGATGCCCGCGAGCACTCGCAGGACAAAGCCGAGCGCGATGACCATGACGTCAATAATCATCACCTGCTTTAGCCATTTGGAATACAGCAGCATCAGGGCTGTGTAAGCGAGGCAAACAA
>Ga0116170_10002440_pt1 | contig 17918 bp, 8 predicted proteins | sample AD_JPNHW1_MetaG_FD_89797 | JGI IMG/M metagenome (GOLD analysis project Ga0116170, IMG submission 89797) | Active sludge microbial communities of municipal wastewater-treating anaerobic digesters from Japan - AD_JPNHW1_MetaG | ecosystem: Engineered > Bioreactor > Anaerobic > Digestate | place...
CGAAGCTGACAAAAATGCAATCGAATCTATGGGTGAGGAAACCAACGAAACTGTTGAAATAAACAGTAATGCATCTGAAGATGTAAATGAGCCTTCAGAGGCTGCCGATTCAGAATCTTTCGAATCTGTTGAAGACAGCGAAAAGGCTGAAGAAAAAGTACCGGCTGAAGATGATTCTTCACATGAAGATCATAAGCAGGCTGATGATGTTGTTGAACACGAGGAGCAATCCGGTGAATCAATGCATGATCTGCATGAACTTATCAGTTATGAGGACATCGTTCTTCCTCCTGTCGATTATTCAGGTTATACCCGAAAAGAACTGGTAGACACCTTGTCTCTTATTGTGGAAAACAGACCTCCGACCGAGATACAGGAAGATGTAAGCAGGATCAAGGAGCTTTTCTACAAAAAGACCAAGACTGAAACAATCGAAAAACGTCAGAAGTTTGTAAAAGAGGGTGGCACCATTGAAGATTTTGTTGCAGAGCCGGATGAGCTTGAAACCCAGCTGAAGGCTTCCCTTGAAATTTATCGCACAAAAAAGAACGACTTCAATAAGATACAGGAAAGCGAAAAATATGAAAATCTGAAGCGCAAGCAGGAGATTATTGAACATATAAAGGAACTTGTAAACAGGGAGGAGTCAATAAACAAGACATTTCAGGAGTTCCGTACTCTTCAGAATGACTGGAGAGCAACCGGCATTGTACCTCAGTCGGCATTGAAAGACCTGTGGGAGAGCTATCACCACAGTGTTGAGATGTTCTATGATTATATAAAGATAAACAGGGAACTGCGCGACCTTGATCTGAAAAAGAACCTTGAGGCAAAAATTGCACTCTGTGAGAAAGCCGAGGAGCTATTCCTCGAGCCCAATCCGGTTAACGCATTCAGGGCCTTACAGGACTATCATAACCAGTGGAGAGAGATCGGACCTGTTTCACATGAAGCAAAAAATGATATTTGGGAGCGTTTCCGCGAGGCAACATCAAAGATAAACAAACGTCATCACGAGTTCTTTGAAAAACAGAAGGATGATCAGAAAAGAAATCTCGATGCCAAGATAGTATTATGCGAAAAGGCTGAAGAGATTGCTAATAGTGAGGTTCTCACATTCAACGATTTCAAGGAAAAATCCGATGCAATTCTGGAGTGTCAGAAACTGTGGAGAACCCTTGGTTTCGCACCAAAGAAATACAATAACAAGATATACCTCAGGTTCAGGGCAGCGTGCGATAAATTCTTTGAGAAGAAACGCACTTTCTTTGCCGAAAGCAAAGAGGTACAGATGAAAAATCTTCAGATGAAGACCGATCTCTGTATTCAGGCCGAGACACTTCAGGAAAGCACTGAGTGGAAGGAGTCAACTGATACTCTTATCAGATTGCAGAAGGAGTGGAAAGAGATAGGACCTGTTCCAAAGAAATATTCGGAAAAAGTCTGGAAGAGATTCCGCAAGGCATGCGATACCTTCTTCGCCAGAAAATCGGAATATTTTGCCGGAAGAAATACTTCATATGAAGATAACCTTAATGCCAAGCTGGCAATTATTGAGGAGCTGGAAGCTTTCACTCCAACTGACGATATGAAGGCTGGGTTTGAGGTTCTGAAAGACATCCAGAAGAGATGGGCAGAGATAGGTTATGTGCCATTCAACAAAAAGGATGAGATTTCAAAGAAATACAAGGATGCACTGAATAAGCAGTTTGACAAGCTCAAACTTGATGATGAGGATAAAAATATCCTTAAATTCAGAAACAAGGTTGACAGCGCAATGTCAAACCCGAGAGCTGCCAGAAAAGTACGCAATGAACGTGAGAAGTACTTCAGCAAGATCAAACAGCTCGAGAGTGATATTGTTTTGTGGGAGAATAACATTGGATTCTTTGCCAAATCAAGCAATGCCGATACCATGATTAAAGAGGTAGAGGAAAAGATAGCCGAGGCTAAACGCACTATCAAGATGCTGGAAGAGAAAGTCAAGGTTATTGATAAAACTATGTTGGAAGAAGAGTAAAAACAATAAAATTCTGAATAAATTTTTTCTGCTTTGGCTGATGTAAAATATATTTTCGTTACAGGAGGAGTAACATCATCCCTTGGAAAAGGGATTATTTCTTCATCCGTTGCAAAGCTTCTGCAGGCACGTGGGTACAGTGTAACCATACAGAAGCTTGATCCGTACATTAATGTTGACCCGGGAACGCTCAACCCATATGAACATGGGGAGTGCTATGTGACAATCGATGGGGCGGAAACCGACCTTGATCTTGGTCATTATGAGAGGTTCCTGAATGTTCATACAACCCAGGCTAACAATGTTACTACCGGCAAGATTTATCAGTCCGTTATAAACAAGGAACGCCGTGGCGATTACCTCGGAAAGACGGTACAGGTTATCCCTCATATAACTGATGAAATAAAGAGACGCATTAAGCTTGTTGGCTCTGGTGGCAAATATGATATCGTTATAACAGAGATTGGCGGAACGGTTGGAGATATTGAGTCGTTGCCTTATATTGAATCTGTAAGGCAGCTCAAATGGGAGCTTGGTCCGCGTAACTGCCTTGTTATTCATCTTACCCTGGTCCCTTTCCTTTCGGCTTCAGGCGAACTGAAAACAAAGCCAACCCAGCACTCTGTAAAGATGCTCCTTGAAGAAGGTATTCAGCCAGATATACTTGTTCTCAGAACTGAAAAAGATCTGAGTGAGGAGATCAGAAAAAAAGTAGCACTCTTCTGTAACGTTGAGCCTGCTGCTGTTGTACAGTCTATTGATGTCTCGACAATATACGAGGTTCCGATAAGGATGCATAACCAGTATCTCGACAGTACCATTCTCCGAAAGCTCGATCTGCCGGTCGATACAGAGCCGAATCTTGATAAATGGAAAGACTTTCTGAGAAAACTGAATAATCCAAAACATAAGACAAGAATTGCACTTGTAGGTAAATATGTTGAATTACCTGATGCATATAAATCCATTTCTGAGTCTTTTATTCATGCAGGTGCTGCAAATGAAACCGAAGTGGACTTATGCTATGTTCATTCAGAGGAGATAACCGAACAGAATGTAAATGAGATGCTGGCTGGATTTGACGGTATACTCATTGCACCTGGATTTGGTTCAAGAGGCATTGAAGGCAAGGTGGCAACTGCAGGTTATGCCCGCAGAAACGATATACCTTTCCTCGGCATTTGCCTGGGCATGCAGTGTGCAGTAATTGAATTTGCACGTAATGTACTTCATCTTGACGGGGCTCACTCAACCGAGATAAACCAGAAGACGAAATTTCCTGTAATTGACCTCATGGAAGAGCAGAAGAGCATTATTGAAAAGGGAGGGACAATGCGCCTTGGCGGATACAAATGCATTCTTTCCCAGGACTCTGTCGTCTCAAAAGCTTATGGAACCACTGAGATAGTTGAACGACACAGGCACAGATACGAATTCAACAATAAATATATTGACGACTTTAAACAGGCCGGAATGATCCCTACAGGTATCAATCCGCAGTCAAATCTTGTTGAAATAATTGAGATTCCTTCTCACAGGTGGTTTGTTGGTGTTCAGTTTCACCCCGAGTACAGTAGTACGGTGGTAAACCCTCATCCTTTATTTGTTGATTTTGTAAAAGCCTGTATCTCAGGTAAATAAAACTCTTAGAAAGAAAAAGAATGGATAAAAATTCTATTATCGGAGTTGCTTTGATTTTTCTTGTCTTTATTGGCTATGGTATTTATAACAATAACCGAAACGACAAGGTATTCAAAGCTGAAGTACGATATGCCGATTCGCTTTATAATGCTGGAAATTACAACGACTCACGCACAGCGTACCTGACTGCTTTGAGATACAAGCCCAAAGATCAGCATGCTATCAGCCGTGTTACAGAACTCAACGGAAGAATAACCGTACCTGAAAAAGAGACTGTAGCAACTGATTCAACAGTAGCACAAAATGCAACAGCCCTTGCCTCACCAAAAAAAGACTCTCTGGCATACGGTGCATTTAGTGGTGCAATTAATGGCAAAGACAGCATTATAACAATTGAGAATAATAAAATAAGGCTTGAAATATCTGCTAAGGGTGGGCGGGTCTATTCGGCAGAAATAAAAAACTATACTACATACGACTCACACCCTGTAAAGTTGTTTGATGGAGACTCAACCATTTTCGGGTTTAATTTCTTTACCACGGATAACAAGGCCATCAGCACAAATAATCTTTATTTTGTGCCTGTCGCCTCTTCGCCTCATGTAATGGTGAAAGACAAACCTGAAAGCGTAAGCATGAGATTACCGGCGTCAAACGGTGGGTATATTGAATATACCTATACGGTCTACCCCGATAATTATATGATTGACTTCAAAACCAAATTTGTCTCTCTTTCTGAAGTTATGATGTCAAACACTTCCAGCATTAACCTCGACTGGAAATTGTATGTGCCGCAGCAGGAGAAAGGAAGGATAAATGAGGAAAATTATACATGGCTTAAATATAAAGTCTATCAGGATAAGGTGGAAGGCCTTTCAATGCGTCAGCGCAAAGATGTTGAGTCAAAAGAACTGATGAAACTTAACTGGATTGCATATAAGGACCAGTTCTTCTCATCAGTTATTATTGCCGACAATTATTTCCTCAATGCAAATGTCAGCTCAACCAAGACTGATCCTACTTCAAAGCTGATAAAGTATTACGAGTCTGAAATCGGAGTTCCTCTTGTTAAGGAGGAAAATCCATCGGTTAACATGAAATTCTATTTTGGCCCGAACCATTTCACCACTCTTAAGAAATACCACATGGGTCTTGAGGAGCTGGTATTCCTTGGACGGAATATTATCAAGTGGATAAGCCAGTTCATGATTATTCCGGTGTTTAATTTCCTCGGGAAATATATTTCGAATTATGGTATTATTATTCTTATACTTACCTTACTCATTAAGATAGTTCTTTATCCGCTTACTCACAAGTCCTATATCTCCATGGCAAAGATGAAGGCCATGAAGCCAATGGTTGACGAGGTTACAAAGAAATTTACCAGGCCGGAGGATGCGATGAAGAAACAGCAGGCCACCATGGATCTGTACAAAAAGGCCGGTGTCAGTCCTATGGGAGGATGTCTGCCACAGTTGCTGCAGATGCCTATCCTTTTTGCCATGTTCCGACTGTTCCCTACTTCAATTGAACTAAGGCACCAGTCGTTCCTGTGGGCTAAGGACCTTTCAACCTACGATTCAATACTGCAGTTGCCATTTAACATCCCGATGTATGGAGACCATATAAGCTTGTTTACAATCCTTATGACGGTTGCAACAATTATCTCCATGAAGATGAGTGACACATCGGGTCAGGAGCAGATGCCGGGTATGAAGGCTATGATGTATGTAATGCCTGTGATGTTTATGTTCATGCTTAACAATTTCTCATCAGGATTGACATATTACTACTTCCTTACCAACGTAATCGGTATTATCCAGACACAGGTTTCTAAACGTTTCGTCAGTGAAGAAGAAATACTCCGCAGAATTGAGGAGAACAAAAAGAAACCGGTTAAAAAATCTGCCTGGCAAAAGAGGCTTGAAGAAGCTCAGAAACAGGCTGGTCGCAAGCAGGTAAAGAGATAATCGGAAAAACATTTGTGTTTTACACAGGCTGCCGTAAGGTGGCCTTTTTTTTTGTTAAAAAAAGAAAAACAGCTTCTCAAACTAAAATTTAGTAATTTCTAATAACTAAATTAGCTTGTTAAACTTTTTTTAAAAATGGGGAAAAAATTAAAAAACAAAGACATTGCTGCCAGGCTTGGTCTTTCAGGCACACTGGTATCGCTGGTTTTGAATAACAAAGCCGATCAACATGGAATTAAACGGGAAACACAGGACAGAGTAATTGCTGTAGCCAGACAAATGGGGTATTTCGACACAGCACCGGGTCAAAAGAACGAGCCACCCGCTGTTGAAGAAAAGCCTGGCGTTATAGGAATGATTGTACCTTCGATGAATGACCCGTTCATTTATGAAATAACACCTTACCTGCAGAAGGCATTTGCCAGCATAGGGCTTGGATTCTCAGTATTTACCAGGGATCCTGATGACGACAGGTTCAACAAACTTACCGGATCGTTGCGGAAATTCTTTAGCGGAATGATACTTGTCGGAGAAGCCGCAGATGAAAACCTGGTCAGATCCTTAAGCAGAGACGAATATCCAATAGTTCTGGTTGAGAAAAACATTAAACGCCTTCGCCTGAACTCTGTTTGTTCAGATTATCTTGCCGGGGCCGGAATAATGACCGAACATCTGGCTTCTTTAGGTTATAAATCAATTCTCGTAGTAAGCAGAGAGTCTTCTCATGATGCTGATAAAGAGCTTATTGATGAGCTAAAAGGAGCAATGAAAAAGAACTCTCAACTAAACGATGTTCAGTTTATTACAGTCCGTACTCCAAGGGGTGCAGATAAATTTGAATTTCAGCAGGTTGAGCACTTCCTTCGCCCTCAGTACCGCTGTGATGCAATTGTGGTTCTAAATTCAGAACTGGTATTTCCACTCTTCACGGCTCTCAAATCTAAAAATTTCAGGATACCACAGGATGTTGCTCTCGTATCGATGGAAGACGGTATCGGATTTGACCTTATTTACACCCCTGTAACGCGCCTGAGAAGACCTCTGTCAGGGATGTCTCTTAAGATTGCGAATATTTTGTGGTCAGAGATAAAAAATAATGGTAAGAGTAAGTATAAACGACAGGTAAATCTGCCACCTGAACTGGTAATCAAAAGCAGTTGTGGCTCATACCTGAGATGAAAATTAATATGTACAGACATGCAAATGTGCTGACAGCATTAATGATAATGCTGCTGTGTTCCTGCAATTCTAAACATCTTATCAATGATGAAATGTTTAGAAGGTCAGTCTTAACTGATTATTCTCAACGAAAAGCAGTCTTTGGCAAAAATGTCCCTGACATTTTTGCCAATGCAGATCAGGAGAAAGACATTGCGAAAAAAGAGGCTCTGATGTACCTGGCTGCTTATATGCCTCTCAACGATTTTGCCGATTATCCTTATCCAACGCTTTCAGGAGCTGTTGATGCAGCCTTGAGAACAAGATCAGAAATGCCCTGGGGTAAAAATATCCCTGATGATATTTTTCTGAGTTTTGTGCTGCCGCCAAGGATAAACAACGAAAATCTTGACAGTTTCAGGATCAGATACTACAGTGAAATATCGGACCGGGTGAAGGGTATGAATGAGGCTGACGCTGCACTGGCGATTAATCACTGGTGTCATGAAAAAGTATCATATCAGCCATCTGATAGCAGGACATCGGCACCAATGGCAACCATATTATCAGCCAGGGGCAGATGCGGAGAAGAGTCTACCTTTACTGTATCGGCACTGAGAACTGCCGGTATCCCGGCACGGCAGGTATATACTCCCAGATGGGCGCATACCGATGATAATCATGCCTGGGTTGAGGTCTGGGTAGATGGACGATGGCATTATATGGGTGCTTGTGAGCCGGAACCGATCCTCGACAGAGGTTGGTTCACCGAACCGGCAAGACGAGCCATGCTCATTCATACCAAAGCGTTTGGTTATTATAGAGGAAACGAAATCAAAATCAGGTCTGATAAGTATTTCTCAGAGGTCAATTGTCTCCCTGAGTATGCCGTCACAAAAAAACTCAATGTTTCTGTAAACAATTCAAAAGGAGAAAAAGTCAAACATGCTGTTGTTGATTTTCTTCTTTATAATTATGCCGAGCTTTATCCTCTGGCATCTGTTGAAACAAGCGATAGCGGTAAATGCCAGCTTGTTACAGGTATGGGCGATCTGGTCATCTGGGCACATTCAGGGAATGAATTTGGCTTCTCACATGTCAGCGTGGCGGGAACCGATAGTGTAAACATTACCATTGCTGAGACAAACCTCTTCGGGAAGATTGCTTTTGACCTTAAGGCGCCGGTAGCAAGAACTCCCTTACCCGGACCTGATCCTGAACTTACCAAGAAGAATAGCCTGAGGATTAGTCATGAAGACAGCATAAGGCAGGCTTACATTAATTCGTGGAAGAGCGGGGAATCAATACGGGAGATTGTCGCCAAAGTAAAGCTTGATGAAGCGGAGGTGCGTGATGTTATTACCAGGAGTATGGGAAATTATGCATCCATCACCCGGTTTCTTATCAATTCAGGGGATAAAGCACCGCTTGCATTGCGCATGCTGAAAAACATTTCGGAGAAAGATCTTCGTGACGCAGAGAGCGAGATCCTTACAGATCACCTTTTAAAAGCTCCTGAGCAGGGAAAAGGGCTTGATGATGAGATTTACAACAGATATCTGCTTTCTCCCCGCGTGGATAACGAGAAACTTTCACCCTGGAGAACATTGCTTCCTGATATTGTTTCAGCAGATATGCTTCATCGTTTTATCAAAAACCCGGTGGAAATATCTGACTGGATTGATTCCGTAATGATAATCACTGCAAAAGAGAATTATTATAATGTGCCTTTTACCCCGGCTGCGGTGGCAAAACTGAGGATAACAGACAGTCACTCCGGGAAGATATTTTTTGTTGCATTATGCCGTACAATTGGAATACCGGCCAGGATAGATCCGGGAACAAACAGACCTCAGTATTACCTGAATAATGTTTGGAATGATGCCTGGATTTTGGGAGAAAAGAAAACAATGCAGGAAAAAGCATATGTTACTTTTACCACAAAAGATGTTGCACCTTCTCCGGAATATTATTCTCATTTTACACTTGCACGCTTTGAGGATGGACGGTATCACACTCTGGAATTTGATTATTCAGGTAAAATAGGCGACATGCCACACGATATACCTGTCGATCCGGGGAGGTATATGCTGTTTACAGGAAACCGGATAAGTGATGTGACCGTACTTGCTGAGGCTTTCTTCTTCGATCTTGGTGCTGGTGAACATAAGACACTGAATGTTTCTCTCAGACACACCGGTGAGTCTTTTGAAAAAACAGGCGAGATAAACTATAAGGCTAAGCTTGTCACTATTGATGGTAAAACAATATCGCTTGAAGATATCTCTGACAAAGGTATTGTAGGCATCTGGATTGCGCCGGGAACCGAACCCACAAACCATATATTGAATGATTTGCCATTATATAAAGACGAGTTTGATAAATGGGGCGGATATTTTGTGTTGTTTACTGACAGGAATACCTCCACCTCTTCTGCAGATGCCTTAAAGCATGACGGTCTGCCGGTGAATACCATCTTTGCAGGCGACGATGATTATATGATGCTCAAATCATTATTTACCCAATTCGGGACAAGAAACGCACAGCTGCCGGTGGTGTTTTATGCCGATAAGAAAGGTGATATTTACTATTTTTCAGAAGGTTATAAAATAGGAGCCGGAGATCAGATCCTGAAGAGAATTAAATAACTAAATCAGAAGATGAAAAATATCTTACTGCTTTTGCCGATAATAGCAGTTACTGCATCAGCATGCAGCAAAACTGAAAAGAGTGATCTTACATCCAAAGTTGATGTGTTTATCGGAACCCTGCCTCACGGACATGTTTTCCCGGGGGCAACCACTCCGTTCGGGATGGTACAGATGAGTCCTGATAATGGAACTTCGGGATGGGACTGGTGTTCAGGATATAACTATTCAGATACGGTTATTGCCGGGTTCAGCCACACTCATCTTAGCGGGACAGGCATCGGCGATCTTTGTGATATCCTTTTTCTTCCCTCAATGAAAGCTATTTCAACTGAGCTTCCAGCTCCGGGAGAGTCAGTGGCAAAGATAAACCGCTCAACATTCTCACATAAGAATGAAAATGCACATCCGGGTTATTATTCAGTGGCCCTTGATAACGGTGTGATTGTTGAGCTGACAGCAACACCACGGTGCGGAATACAGAGATATACAGCATGCAGCGACGGAGTGATGAGCGTAGTTGTAGATCTTGGCTTTGCCATAAACTGGGATGCTCCTGAAAGTTGTTCCCTTAACTGGAACGGGACCTCCCTGACCGGGTCAAGAATATCGCATGGGTGGGCTGACAGGCAATATGAGTATTTTACTTCGCAGTTTTCAAGGAGCCCTGTGTCTGTTAAAATGTTCAACGAAGGGAATGCCGCAGATTCTATGGGTGTTAGCGGAAAAAACATCTTCTGCATATTGTCATTTGCAATGAAGAATGACGAGAGTCTTATTGTTAAAACAGGACTTTCAGCTGTAGATGCCGATGGTGCGGCAAACAACCTTAAGACAGAAGTCCAGGGATGGGATTTCACGGCAAAATCGGCAGAGACGATGGCATCATGGCAAAAAGCTCTTGGCGTGATTGAGGCCTCCTCAGCCGATATTAAGAATGAAAAGGTGTTCTATACTGCACTATATCACTCAATGATAGCACCCAACCTTTATAATGATGCTGATGGTCGCTACAGGGGCACAGATGGTAAAATTCACATTGCAAAGAACTTTAACAACTATACAGTTTTCTCTCTCTGGGATACATACCGGGCTGAACACCCTTTGTTTACAATAATTGCACCCGAACGTATTCCTGATTTCATAAATACATTCATTAATATTTACAGGGAACAGGGCAAACTGCCGGTATGGTCCCTTGATGGCAATGAGACGAACTGCATGATAGGATATCATTCGGTACCCGTCATTGCCGATGCGATACATAAAAAGTTCAAAGGTTTTGACTATGATCAGGCCTGGGAAGCTTCAGTTCATTCTTCAAACCTTGACTTTATGGGACTTAAGCTCTTCAACGAACTTGGATATATACCCTCGGAACTTGAAAATCAATCGGTGTCCAAGACCCTTGAATATTCGGTTGATGCATGGTGCATGCATCAGATGGCTCTGGATCTTGGCAAAAAAGAAGAGGCCGACCTTTACCTGGGGAGATCAAAAAACTATAAAAATGTATTTAATCCAGATCTGGGGTTTGTAAGAGGAAGATTAAAAGATGGCAGCTGGAGAGGTGACTTTGATCCGCTCTATTCAAATCATGAGCAGTCTGACTTCACCGAGGGAAATGCATGGCAATATACATGGCTTGTACCTCATGATGTGGATGGCCTGGCATCTCTCTTTGGCAGTAAGGAAAAGTTCCTCTCACGCCTTGACTCCCTCTTCAATATTAAAGAGTCAGTAAGAGGCGAAAACGCATCGGCAGATATTAGTGGCCTGATAGGCCAGTATGCACATGGCAACGAGCCTTCCCATCATATAGCTTATCTCTTTGCCATGGAGGGCCAGCCTGAAAAGACAAGATACTATGTTAAGAAAATAATGAATGCGCTTTATTCCGACGGGAAAGATGGCTTATGCGGCAATGAAGACTGTGGTCAGATGTCAGCCTGGTATGTGCTTTCTGCCATGGGAATTTATCCGGTAAACCCTGCTGACGGAAAATTCATCCTCGGGTGTCCGGCACTTGATAAGGCTGTAATAAATGTTCCGGGAGGTAAATCATTTACAATTGTCGCAATTAACAATGGCAGGGATAAATACAGGGTCAGGAGGATCCTGCTTAATAACAGGCCTGTTGACAGAAGCTATATAACATACGACGAGATTATGGCAGGAGGAGAGCTTAAATTTATAATGGAATAACATCTGCTAACAGTTATCCTGCCTTATCCATCAGGCATGCATCTGAACCATTTATCAACATGCAGTTGATAAATGAAAGACCATGTCTTACAAAAATTGAATATATTTGCATCGAATTGGTGCTGCAATTCACTTTTGGATTGCACTGAAAAGGGAATCCCGTTAAAACCGGGAACAGTACCCGCTGCTGTGAAGCCCGGTCAGCCGAATGGCTGATCAAAAGATCAGGAGAAAAAAACCACTGTCAGCAATCAGGCTGATGGGAAGGATCTCCCGATCGGGACAAGTCAGAAGACCTGCCAGTTATTTTCCAGTATTTGGAGCTTTCGGGAAGTAGAGCGATGAATCACTTTTAGCATTCACACTTTGTTATTCCTGGTTAGCCTTAAGTATTGGTTGTGTAATATCAATCAAATACCGATGCGTTTAACCATTTATATTAAAGAACACGGATTAATGCTCAAAGAGGGAGGACCAGGATATGAAAACTCTTTCCCTCACGGAAATCATAAAGTCCCCCATGGGGGATTTAGGGGTAGTTTTTTAATCAGGAAGCTCTTTCTGTGCCCTGCGTTCTGCCTTATTCTCCAGTGCCTTCCGTCCATTTTGATGGCGAAGAGCACTATAACCATCCCTGACACAATTAAAGTAAACACCGTGACTGTGACAGCAATGAACCGTACACGCGAGTTACCTTTTTCATGTCAGATAATTGACTCGTCGCTTATAGTTTCTGAAAGTAGCTCGGATATAGGAAAGCTTTTGCAGTACTCTTCTCCTGTTGTCATTAAACGATTTGGGACCGATGGGCTCTCTTCGCTGATAATAAGGGGAATGAGCGGTATACATACATCATTAGTGTGGAATGGGATTAAGCTTAATGCACCGATGAACGGACAGGCAGACTTCACCCTGCTACCGGTATTTGTTATAGACAGGATAAGTGTTGTACCAGGCGGAGCTAACCTGTCAGAGTTATCGGGAACAATAGGGGGCAGTGTTATTTTCTCTTCAGATGAGTTGATCGGAGACGGCATCTCCTCAAAGTGCTTGCTCGGAGGTGGAAGTTATGGCAATAATACGGGTGGAGTCTCTTTCAGTGCCGGAAACGGTAAAATTGAAAGCACCTCCAAACTCTGGTTCAGAAACGCCATGAACAACTTCTCATTTGTGAACGAGAATGCGCCAGGGGGACCACAGACCCTTCACAGGGTAAACGCCTCTTCTCATATGCGCGGAGTGATGCAGGATATTTCTGCGTCTGTAAAACGCCAACGCATCTCAGCTCACCTGTGGTTCAGTGACGCAAGCCGGCAACTGCCATCGGCTGTTACAACCGTGCAGCAAAACCTGGGCGAAGCGCAACAGGATCGGTCACTAAGAGCCGTACTGAATTACAAATATATTGGCGAATCTCTGAAGACAGACCTGACATCAGGATACGTTAACGAGGTAAACATTTATGATTATCGTCTTGCCAGTATACACAGCAATAACAGATCAGAAACATATACACTGAAATCCTCTTTCAGGCTGCCATCTTTAGGACGGTTCAGATTTACAGTTAATATGGGGGATGAACTGCAGAAGGCATCCTCCCTCTCATTCGCCAAGACACACTTAAGAAATATGCTGTCGGTCTCTGCAATATCTGATATAAGTATAAATGACAGACTGTTATTACAGGCACAAATAAGGGATATTGCTGCCTCGGATGAAAAATCTGTCCCTGAGTTTACTTTTGGGGCATCATATAAGACAGACACCAGAGGGCAGAATATCATAAAGGCCAACATCAGCCGAAATGTAAAATATCCTTCATTGAACGACTTATTCTGGAGCCCCGGGGGCAATCCCGGGCTTAAACCTGAAGTGAGCACAGGCGGAGAGATAGCTTTTTCACATTCGGGCGAAAGTGAACATACAATTTATTCGGTTTTTTCTGTTGCATTGTTTGATTCCCAGGTTACAGATCTCATCCAGTGGGCTCCTGGAAGCTACAGCTATTGGGAAGCTAAGAACCTGCGTTCAGTAAATACAGGCGGGGCTGAAGTTTCGGCAACTACTTTTTATAACCCAGGAACCACACGTTTGAAACTGCTGACTTCATACGCATTTATCAGGTCTGTCATTACAAAATCTGACCTTGCAAACGATGCCTCAGTAGGCAGTCAGCTTATTTACACCCCCGCTCATGTCATAAATGCTGTATTTACAGGCGAATACGATAAAGTCAGACTCCAGTCCTCTCTTCTGTTTAACAGCCGCAGATATACAGTATCTGATAACTCTGAATACCTGAAAGGATACTTTTTAAGTGATATCTCTGCGGGTTTATTACTAAAGACAAAAAACACAAAATTCAACATTGATATATCTGTCGACAATGTATTCAATGCTGTCTATGAATCGACAAAGGGCTATCCTATGCCGCTCAGGACATTTATGATTGACCTATTACTAACATTTAATCCTAAATCAGACAAATGAAAAAGATACTTACAATTGCATTGATGGTTGCTGCTCTGTTTGCTTCATGCACCAGCGAAGAAGAGAGCAGAGTTTTTGAACCTGGAAAAGGAGTCTTCGTGGTCAGTGAAGGAAATTATCTTTCCGGAAATGGCTCGCTGTCATTTTATAATCTTGAGAATGGAACCATCTACAATGACCTTTTCAACACAAAGAATGCAAGAATGCTTGGAGACATCCCAGAATATCTGGCTGTTGACGGATCAATTGGATATATCATTGTAAACAACTCAGGTACAATTGAGATGATTGATATGCTTACGATGCAGAGCCTGGGCACAATTACAAACCTCAATTCTCCGCGTCAAATGGTCATCTATAATCATAAGGGCTATGTAAGCAGCCTTTATTCAACAAAAATTACTGTTATTGATCTCAGTACTTTCAGTGTTGAGAAACAGATTGAGATTGGATGCACTTCAGAGGCACTGGCTATTGAAGGAACCACGCTCTTTGCCGCAAACTGGTCGGGCGGGAGCAAAGTGGTAGCATTGAACCTTACTACCGGCACCATAATAAAGAGTATTACCACCGGCATGGAACCGGAAAGCATGGTGATTGACAAAAACGGGAAACTCTGGGTGCTTTGCACCGGAGGCTGGAATAATGAAGAGATACCTCGTTTTTCCATTATTAACACTTCCACGCTGGAAGTTGAATCATCGCTTTCTTTCAGGACGGTTTCTGACAATCCTTCATGCCTTGCAATAAACAGTGGACGGGATACCCTCTACTACATCGATGAAGGCATACGCCGTATGCCGGTAACTGCAACGCAGATTGCCTCAACAGTGCTTGCTGAGGCAGGGACATCGCTGTTCTACAAGGTTGCTCCGGTACCATTTAAAGGTATGTTCTGCGTTACTGATGCGGTAGACTATTCACAGACAGGCAGACTTCTGGTATTTGATAAAAACGGTACTCTGACTGACACTGAATATGCAGGCATAATTCCGGGATTTATGTACTATACTGAATAGTCCAATTTTGACTAATTTTGCACAACAGGGAATAATTGTATGAATAAATGCCTGGTGACAATATTGACCGCTTTACTTGCCTCAGTTTCTGTGACAGCACAGATTGAGGTAAAAATGGGCAAACCATTGTTCCCTGTTGTTAATTCATTTTATGATATAGGCATAGACCGTTCTCAGCTTGAGATGCTGATGTCAGTAAGGCAGACGAAGGATCAGCCTTACAGGTTTGCAGTGCCGTCTGTCGTTTCTCTTAAGCCTGGAAACAGCGGAATCCTTGTCCGTACGGAAAACGAAATCGTCTGGGTTGTTGGCATCACTTCAAAAGGAGCACTCTCGCTTAACGCCATAATGAGACCCTTCAGGTTGCCGCAGGGTGGATATTTGTATGTTTATGATGCAGCCAGAAAAGTTGTCAGGGGAGCTTTTACAAATGAGAGTGCGGCTGGTTCAGGAGTGCTCCCCGTGCTGCCTGTGCCAGGCGATTCAATGATTGTTGAATGCCATTTCCCGGGTGGAAATATACCTGCAGACTGTATTGAGATAAATAAGGTATCACACGACTTTATTGGATTCTTTGGGAATGCTGCAGCCAAAGACAGAAACTATGGTACTTCCGACTTTTGTGAGAATGACCTTTTGTGCTCTTCAGATGCTAACCGCAATCTGTCTGCCAGATCTGTGTGCCGCATATTGATAGATGGCGATGTTCTCTGCACCGGCACACTCATTAATAATACCGGCAAAGATTTAAAGGCCTATCTTCTTACTGCTAACCACTGTATTTCAACGCCTGCCGAGGCTGCCGGATCATTGTTTATCTTTAATTATATCAGTCCCTGGTGCAACGGACCAGATATTAAAATAACACATTCAATATCAGGGGCAACCCTGCTTGCGTCAAATTCTTTGGTTGACTTCTCACTATTGGAACTCACTTCCTTCCCGCCCCTGGTATTCAGGCCATACCTTGCCGGATGGAACATTTCGGAAACAGCAGCAGAGAGCACCTATGTCATACATCACCCATCAGGGGATGTGATGAAGATAAGTACCGATGTTGATCCGCCTGTTACACAAGACTACCCGGAGTCTGGTTTTCTTACCGCAGGATTCTGGGAAGTGCTCGATTATGAGACAGGAGCAACAGAGTTTGGTTCTTCAGGTGCTGCTTTGTTCGGACAGGATGACCTTGTCAGAGGAACACTTACAGGAGGCAAGTCCAGCTGTACCTATCCGGTATCCGATTATTACGGGAAGCTTTGCCGTATGTTTGACATTTCAACCTTGAAATCGAAAAACCTGAAGTCGTGGCTTGATCCATCATCCACCGGCACAAAGGTGCTATCCGGACGCGACCCTTATGCGTATAATCTCTTACTGTCTGATACATTACATAATATTGAAAGAGGAACAACACTTAAAAGCGACATCCTTTCAGCTCCGGGTTACGGCTATTCAACAGGAATAAACAGCGACAGCCTTGTTCGCTATGCCGAATTTTTCAATTTCCGGGAGAAAGGAGAAATTGCCTGGGTAAAAATGAACATCGTAAAGTCATCTTATATAAGTACAACTGACTCTCTGACCGTATATATTTTTGAAGGCGACTCAACACCCGGGGCTATCATCGCCTCTAAGACCGTGAAGCTGGCAGATGCCAGAGACAATTATGAAATGTTTGTCGACTTTGATAAAACGGTTCCTGTTTACGGACCTTTTTATATCGGATACAGGGAATATTACAGAAAACCGCTCTCCGGTTCACAGTCTCAGTTTGCTCTTTATCATTCACCCACATTGGCTGACAACTCCCTGAATACCGCATGGTTTAATAATGGGAGGGAATGGCTTCCATTTACTCAGCATCCTTCTTTTCCCAATCCGGTATCCCTTGCAATAGAAGTTGTGCTTGTGAGAAACTCATATTTGAATGCAATTCCGGATGCTCCCGGAGAAGAGGATGGAATGAACGTCTTCCCTAACCCTTTCTGCAATTCTGTTACGTTTTCGTCGGCAAATGAGGCAAAGAATATTACAGTTGCCGTATATGACAATTCGGGTAGTATTATACTTTTCAGACACTATGAAAATGTATTCCCCGGCACACTGACCATCGATATGCCAAACCTGTCTCCGGGAATTTATCATTACAGACTGACGACCGATTTTGTAAATCATTCCGGAACCATAATAAAAGGACGTTAATTATGAGGATACCGGGCTTTATTTTAGTTTTCTTGCTTTTGTTTGCTTTTGTCTCCTGCAAGCACCCGGCTGCCGGGGTATCGCGTGATAACTGTTCCGAAGGACGATTCCATCTGACAGAATACCAGACTTACCAGAAGCTGGTTGTTAAAGATCCATGGCAGGGATCATCATCTGTGGAATTTGATTACTATCTTTTTCCTGAGACAGCTGTTGTCCCTGATTCGCTGAAGTCAAAGACAATAATAAGGGTTCCCATACACCGGATCGTTTGCATGTCAACAACACATCTTTCAATGATCTGTGCCCTTAAAGAAGATGATGCTATTGTAGGAATATCAGGAAAGAACCTTGTATATAACCCTGACCTCCGAAGGAAACTTGACGAGAGAGTCATAAAAGATGTTGGATATGAAAGCAATCTTGATAAAGAACTGATTGTATCACTTAAACCCGATATTCTGATGGCATATGGTGTCAATCCTGCATCGGTTGCCTATATGACCAAGCTTAATGACCTTGGGATAAAAGTGATGTTCAACGCCGACTATCTTGAACAGGA
>Ga0116170_10002441_pt1 | contig 17916 bp, 12 predicted proteins | sample AD_JPNHW1_MetaG_FD_89797 | JGI IMG/M metagenome (GOLD analysis project Ga0116170, IMG submission 89797) | Active sludge microbial communities of municipal wastewater-treating anaerobic digesters from Japan - AD_JPNHW1_MetaG | ecosystem: Engineered > Bioreactor > Anaerobic > Digestate | place...
GACCTCAAGAACGAGATGATCGAGACCTCCTTCGGCTTCGACACCGCGACCAAGACCTATTCCGAGGTCATCGGGAACATCGAGCGCGACGCGAACAGCGCCAAGAAGTACTGGCACTTCATCAAGCTCATGGGCCGCTCCGCGAGCCACATCGGCCTCGAGTGCGCGCTCCAGACCCAGCCGAACGTCTGCCTCATCTCCGAGGAAATCGAGGAGAAGAAGATGACCCTCCGCCAGATCACCGACGACCTGTGCGCGATCATCGCCAAGCGCGCCGCGAACGGCGAGAACTTCGGCGTCATCCTCATCCCCGAGGGACTCGTCGAGTTCGTCCCCGAGATGAAGAGCCTGATCTCCGAGCTCAACGACCTCATGGCCCAGAAGGCCGACGTCTTCAACAAGCTCGAGGGCTACGAGGCGCAGGCGACCTGGCTTAACAAGAACCTTTCCAAGGCCTCCGCCGAGACCTTCATGACCCTCCCCGTCGAGATCGCCAAGCAGTTCCTCATGGACCGCGACCCGCACGGAAACGTCCAGGTCTCCCGCATCGAAACCGAGAAGCTCCTCATCAGCCTCGTCGAGGGACGCCTCAAGGAGATGAAGGAAGCGGGCACCTATAAGGGCAAGTTCAGCTCCTACGCGCACTTCTTCGGCTACGAGGGCCGCTGCGCATTCCCGTCGAACTTCGACGCCGACTACTGCTACGCCCTCGGCTTCACCGCCTTCCTCCTCATCGCCGGCGGGCTCACCGGGTACCTCTCCTCCGTGCGCAACCTTACCGCGCCCGCGAAGGACTGGATCGCCGGAGGGGTTCCCCTCACGATGATGATGAACATGGAACAGCGCCACGGCTCGCAGAAGCCGGTCATCAAGAAAGCCCTCGTCGAGCTCGACGGCAAGCCCTTCAAGGAGTTTGCCAAGAACCGCGACGAGTGGGCGATCACGACGAGCTTCACCTATCCCGGCGCGATCCAGTACTACGGGCCGGACGAGGTGTGCAACCAGCCGACCCAGACCCTGATGCTCGAGCGCGGAAAGGGAAAGAGCGCGCCCGCCGCCAAGGCCGCCCCGGCGAAAGCCGCCGCGAAGCCCGCGGTAAAAGCGGCTCCCGCCGCCAAGAAGGCCCCCGCAAAAGCCGCGGCCAAGCCCGCCGCGAAGCCCGCGCCCGCCGTCAAGAAGGCTTCTGCGAAGCCCGCTCCCGCGAAAGCGGCCGTAAAGGCGCCCGCGAAGAAGGCCGAGGCCAAGAAACCCGCCGCGAAGCCCGCGCCCGCAAAGAAGGCCGGAAAGAAGTAATCATATAGCGCGCGAATCGCCTTACTCGATCGCGCAACGAGAAAAAGAGAACCGGAAGCGTCCATAAGGGGGCTTCCGGTTTTTTTTGCGCCTATTCCGTCGAATCGCGCGAACCAGTCGGTTTCCCCGCGCGCGCCTTTCGGCGTTCCCCGGTAGCGGATATCGCGGATACGGAGTAGTATAGGGACGTAATTGCCACTTCGTTCTTTTTTTTCTATATTTGAGCGATAAGGGGAGAGAAAAAAATGCGTCTCTACAGCAGAACCCAGGTTATCGGCATCGCGTGCATCGCGGCGGCAGTCGCGTTTACCGGCGCCTATCTGATCCGCGACGCGGACTTTGGCGGGGCCTTCAGGGCGCTCACCCGGCAGGGGCAAACTTCCGACAAGCAAGCGGCAAGTCTTCAGGCCTCGGCGACGGGAGCGGACATCATCTCCTCCGGGTCCTCCAATTCAGGCTCGACCTTTACCCTCAAAACGAACGTCCCGCAGGAACCGCTGACGGTAAGCGAATCGAACACCAGCTACACCCAGGACGAAACCCAGAACATCACGGTCTACCAGAAGGCGAACGAGGCCGTCGTCAACATCACGACCGAGATCGTCGGCATCAACTGGTTCCTCGAGCCGGTACCGCAGGAAGGCGGCTCGGGCTCGGGCTCGATCATCGACACGCGCGGCTACATCGTAACGAACAGCCACGTCATCTCGGACGCCGTCAAGATATTCGTCTCCCTTTCGGACGGCAGCCAGTACGAGGGAAAGGTGATCGGCGTCGACCGCGAGAACGACATCGCGGTCCTGAAGTTCGATCCCCCGAAGAATACGCTTCTCAAAACCATCCCGTTCGGGGAGTCGGGCGGACTTAAGGTTGGGCAAAAGGTCCTCGCCATCGGAAACCCCTTCGGTCTCGAGCGCACGCTTACTACCGGCATCGTCAGCGCCCTCGGGCGCCCGATCAAGACCGAGGCCGGCACGATCATCAAGGACATGATTCAGACCGACACCGCGATCAACCCCGGAAACTCGGGCGGCCCTCTCCTCGACACCCAGGGCAGGATGATCGGCATCAACACGATGATCTACTCGACCTCGGGCAGTAACGCGGGCATCGGCTTCGCGATCCCGGTCAATACCGCCAAGCGCGTCGTATCCGAGCTCATCCAGTTCGGCATGGTCAGGCGCGGCTCGATCGACGCGGAGCTCGTGCAGCTCAACCCCGCCATCTCGAACTACGCGAGGCTCTCAACCGACAAGGGACTCCTCGTCTCCAAGGTCGGCCCGGGCAGCAACGCGGAGAAGGCAGGGCTCAAGGGCGGCGCCGACGCCGTGCGCTATGGGTCGGGCAACTCAAGCTCGGTCATCTACCTCGGCGGCGACGTGATCACCTCGATCGCGGGCGTGAAGGTCGAGAGCCTGACCGATTACTACTCCGCGCTCGAGTCGAAAAAGCCGGGCGAGACCGTCGAGATCACCGTGCTCCGCGGCAAGCAGCAGATCTCGCTCAAGATCACCCTCGCCGAGCGAACGAACTGACGGAGACGGAACGCCCGCAGCCTATCGCGCGGGAGAGTTCCCCGCGCGCGCACGGTACGGCACTTCTGAAAGGAATAGCAAAGCATGAGACCGTTTAAGGTTGTTTCTGACTATGAGCCGTCGGGCGACCAGCCCGAGGCGATCAAGGCGCTCGCCGACGGCGTGCTCGCGGGCGACCGATTCCAGACGCTGAAGGGCGTCACCGGCTCGGGCAAAACCTTCACGATGGCGAAGATCATCGAGAAGGTCCAGCGGCCGACCCTCGTCATGAGCCACAACAAGACCCTCGCCGCCCAGCTCTACCGCGAGTTCAAGAGCTTCTTCCCCGACAACGCGGTCGAGTACTTCGTCTCGTATTACGACTACTACCAACCGGAGGCATACGTACCCGCGCGAGACCTCTACATCGAGAAGGACGCGGCGATCAACGACGAGATCGACCGCATGCGGCTCTCCGCGACCTTTAGCCTCATGGAGCGGCGCGACGTGATCGTCGTGTCGACCGTGTCGTGCATCTACGGCCTCGGGATGCCCGAGTCATACCGCGACATGCGGATACATTTCGACAAGGGAGACAAGGTCGACCTCGGCGAGCTCAAGAAAAAGCTCGTCTCGCTCCAGTACGAGCGGAACGACGCCATACTCGAGCGCGGACGCTTCCGCGCACGCGGCGACACCCTCGAGATATTTCCCGCCTACCTCGAGGAGGCGTACCGCCTCGAGTTCGACTGGGACACCCTGACGCGCATCAAGAAGTTCGATCCGATCTCGGGCGAGACGACCCTCGAGCTCGACGAGCTTTCCGTCTATCCGGCGAAGCACTTCGTCATGAAGGAAGACGCCGTGCCGAACGCGCTCCAAAGGATCCGCGAACAGCTCGACGAGCAGCTCGCGCGCTTCAAGGCGCAGGGCAAGATCCTTGAGGCGGAGCGGCTCAAGACGAGGACCGAGTACGACCTCGAGATGCTCGGCGAGATGGGCTACTGCCCCGGCATCGAAAACTATTCGGCGCCGATCGCGAACCGCGCCGTCGGCGAGCCGCCGGCGACGCTCTTCCATTACTTCCCCGACGACTTCCTCCTTTTCATGGACGAGAGCCACGTCACCTTGAGCCAAATTGGCGCGATGTACGAGGGCGACCGCTCCCGCAAGCAAAACCTCGTCGACTTCGGCTTCAGGCTTCCGTGCGCCCTCGACAACCGGCCGCTCAAGATGGCGGAGTTCGAGGCGATGCTCAACCAGGCAATCTTCGTGTCGGCCACTCCGCGCGCGGAGGAACTCAAGCGCTCGAGCCGCGTCGCCGAGCAGGTGATCCGCCCGACGGGACTCGTCGACCCCAAGATCGCCGTCAGGCCGAGCGAGGGCCAGATGGAGGACATCTACCGCGAGGTGAAGGACCGCATCGCGCGCGACGAGCGGAGCCTCATCCTCACGCTCACCAAGCGCATGGCCGAGGACCTTACCGACTACCTCTCGGGGCTCGGCCTCAAGGTTAAGTACATCCACTCGGAGGTCGAGACGATCGAGCGCGTCGAGATCCTCAAAGGGCTCCGTGCGGGCGAGTTCGACATCCTCGTCGGCATCAACCTCCTCAGGGAAGGCATCGACCTTCCCGAGGTTTCGTTCATCGGCATCCTCGACGCCGACAAGATCGGCTTCCTCCGCTCGGCGACGAGCCTCATCCAGATCATCGGGCGCGCCGCGCGAAACGTCAACGGATCGGTCGTCATGTACGCCGACCACATGAGCGACGCGATGAAGGAAGCGATTTCCGAGACCGACCGAAGGCGCGCTATCCAGGAAGCGTGGAACGCGAGCCACGGCATCACCCCGACGACGATCAAGAAGGCGGTCGACGACCTCTTAACCCGCGAGAACGAGGTCAAGAAGGACGCCGCGACGATCGAGTCGGGCGTACTCGTCTCGAGCTACAACCTCCTCATCCCGGAGGAACGGAAGAAGCTCGTCAAGGAATTGGAAAAGCAGATGGCCGAATACGCCGAGCTCCTGCAATTCGAGGAAGCGGCCACGATCCGCGACCGCATCGCCGAGATCAAGGCGATGGGAAAGTAGGCACGCGCCAATCGCGATAGCGCCCATGGCGGGAGCCCCCTTGTCCGTTCATATTCCCTGAGATCCATTTTCCCCGCGGTTTACACGGTAAAATACCGCGATAAGCGATGACAAAAAAACATTGACAACGCAAACAAACGACTGTACCCTGATAAAAAAGGACGGCCCGCATGTCTCGAAAAGTTCTTCGCGTACTCGCGCCCTCGCTTTCCATCGCCTTAACCGGGGCATGCGCCTACCTCGCGTATCCGCGCGTCCTCCCCATGATCCTCTCAATAACCGCTTGCGCGGCCTCAATGCTTTCCGCGGCGCTTTTCGCCATCGCCGAACGTCGCCACGGCAAGCTAAAGGCCGACCTCTCTGGCCCCATCTCGAAGGCCGCGACGCGCCTTGGGCGCGGGATATCGACCTTCGCGTCGGGCGACCTGAGAATCCAAATCAAGCATCCGGACATGGAGCCCCTCACTCCCGAAGGAAAGACGGTCGCGGAAATCCTCGCGACGGACATCAACGACTTCAATTCGTCGACCGCCGTGCCCTCAAAGCGCATCTGCTTTACCGGGGCGAATAGCTACCAGGAAGGAAAGACCGCCGGCGAGCGGATAGCTAAAATCCTCGGCGGCAAGGGAACCGTCGCCTGCGAGATTCCCTCGTACAATCAGGTGAACCACGTGCTCCGCATGAAGGGCTGCCTTGACTGCCTTTCGACCTATCCCGGCATCGTTTGGGCGGGAACATTCGAGGGCGGCGGAAACCGCGACAGCGCGAAGGTAACGACCGCGAGCGTCCTTGAGAAGATCCCGGCGATCGACCTCCTCTTCGTGACCGACGGGCATACCCCCGTCGCGGTCGCGGAGACGCTCAAGGAAAATGCCCGGAAGCAGGTCAGGCTCGTCGCCTTTGACGCCATGCCGGATAACATGGCGCTCCTCAAGGAAGGGCGCATCGATTGCCTCATCGAGCAAAACTCCTTCGCTCAAGCCTACAACGCGCTCGTCCACCTCTATAACGCCCGCGAGACCGGATGGCGCCCGGCGAGCCCGAAGCTCTTCATGGAACCGCTCGTCATCGACGCCGAGAACTACCGCACCTACTGGGACGACGAGCGCGAATGCCGCATTCTCAAGGACGAGGAAAAGGCGCAGCTCGCCGTGCCGGAGAAGCGGAAGTCGCAAAATCGGTATCGCTTCGCGCTCATACTCCCCCTCTCGAACGGATTCTTCGAGGGACTGAACCGCGGCGGCGAGGCCGCGAAGAAACTCCTCGCGGACTACGACGCCGAAGTCGAGATCGTCGACGTCTTCAATACGTGGGGCGACTTCGGCAGGGCCTCGCTCTTTAACCCGGCGATCGAGTCCTTCGTCGCGAAGGGCTTCGACGGGATAGCGCTGACGATCAACGACCCGGCGATCGTCGAGACGGTCAACAAGGCCGTCGACTCGGGGCTCGCCGTCACGACGCTCAACACCGAGCCATTCAGCTTCCGCGAGCTCGTGTTCAACATGATCGAAAACGTCGAGATCCTCGCCGAGTCGAGCCATAGCCTCGCGGCGGCCGCCGAGGAATCTTCCCGCTCGACCGTCCAAATCGGCGGCGCGATATCGGGCATCAAAGAGGACATCGGCGAGCAGAAAAGCAGGCTCGACGCCAACGACGCCGAGCTTTCGGGCCTCAACGCGATGATCGAAAGCGTCGTGTCGGCCATCGACGAGTACGGCGCCCTCGTCGGGCGGATGACGACCGAGTCACAAGATGGTTCCCGCGCGAGCGACGAAACCTACGTCGAGACGCAAAAGCTCAAGGGCGCGATCGACGCCATCGGCAAGGAACTCGCGGAGTTTCGGGAGAAGATGAAGGACGTCGAGGGCTTCGCCGGGACGATCGAGCAGCTCGCCGAAAGCACGAACGTGCTCGCGATAAACGCCTCAATCCAGGCCGCGCGCGCCGGCAACGCGGGGAAATCGTTCTCGGTCGTCGCGGGCGAGGTGCGCAACCTCGCCGAGAGATCGCGCCACACCGCGGAAGCGATTCAGGGCGTCGTGTCCGAGGTTACGAAGAACCTCGATTCCATCGTCTCGGTCAGCGAAAGCGGGACGAACCAAGTAGCCGCGAACCTCGACCGCGCACGAGACACCAAGGACTCCTTCAACTCGATCGTCGCGATACTGCAGGACGCGAACGTCTCCATGAAGAAGATCGATACGGCCATCGACGGGATCAGGACGGCCGGCTCGAGCGTCAAGAAAAACATGGACGTCATCGATAGCATGAGCAACACGACGAAGAGCCGCCTCGACGAAATCACCATATCCGTTTCCGAGATGGGCTTGCAGTCCGAGCACCTCTCGAGAACGGCGAATGACCTCCGCGTCATGGCGGCGAACCAAAATACCGTCTTCTCCCAGGTCTCGGTCAAGGACGCGGTAAAGGCGCCGTAAGCGCGTGAGGCATACGCAATAGACGCCGATCGCGTCCTTCACGGTAAATCGATAAACTCCCAACGCCAGGAAAACGCCTGATTTGCCTCAACCTCGAAAAACCGCTACAATGTCCATACATAAGGAATTCCCATGAACACGATACGCAACCCGATTCTTCCCGGCTTTAATCCCGATCCCTCGATCCTCAGGGTCAAGGACGATTACTACGTCGCGACCTCGACCTTCGAGTGGTTTCCCGGCGTGCAGATCCACCACTCCCGAGACCTCGTTAATTGGGAACTCATCGCGCACCCGCTCGACGACGCGAAGAAACTCGACATGATCGGCAACCCCGACTCAGGCGGCGTCTGGGCCCCGTGCCTCTCCTGGTCGGACGGGCAATTCTGGCTCGTCTACTCGAACGTCCGCTCGCTCGACGGGATCTTCAAGGATACCCCGAACTATCTCGTCACGGCGAAGAAGATCACCGGCCCCTGGTCAAAGCCCGTCTACATCAATTCATCCGGCTTCGACGCGTCGCTTTTCCATGACGACGACGGCCGTAAGTGGCTCGTCAACATGCTTTGGGACCATCGCTCCCCTGCGGGCAAGAACGCCTTCGGGGGCATTCTCCTTCAGGAATACAGCGCCCGGAAACGGAAGCTCGTCGGCCCCGTCAAGAACATCTACGCGGGAAGCGATCTCGGGTGCACCGAAGGCCCGCATCTCTATAAAAAGGACGGCTGGTATTACCTCATGGTCGCCGAGGGCGGCACGGGATACAAGCACGCCGTTACCCTCGCGCGCGCGCGGGTCATCGACGGCCCCTACGAGACGATGCCCGGCAATCCCGTCATCAGCTCGTGGGAAAACCCGGCGAACCCGATCCAAAAAACCGGGCACGGCTCGCTCGTCGAAACGGCGGACGGTTCCTGGTATATCGCGCATCTGGGCGCCCGCCCCCTTACCGAGCGGGGCAATTGCCCGCTTGGCCGCGAGACATTCCTGACGAAGGTCGAGTGGTTTACCCCCGAAGGCGACTCGGGCCCCTGGCTCAGGGTTTCGGGCGGCGGCAGGGAAGCCTCGCTCGAGGTTCCTGGTCCCGACCTTCCCGAGGTTCGGTTCGCCCCGGAAAGCGCGCGGCTCGACTTCGACTCAGGCAAGCTCTCGATCCACCTCAACTCGCTCCGGCGCCCGATATCCCGCGAATGGCTCAGCCTCAAGGCGCGGCCCGGGTACCTCAGGCTCTACGGGGCGGAAAGCCCCGCGTCGAAATTCCGGCAAAGCATGATCGCGCGCCGCGCGCAGGCATTTTCCGTAAGCGCCGAAACGGCGTTAGACTTCCGTCCCGAGAACATCCAGCAGATGGCAGGGCTCATCTGGTACTACAACACGGCGCTTTTCCACTGGCTCTACGTTGGCTTCGACGAAGGTATCGGCCGAGTCGTCAATATCCTTTCCGCCGATGGCAACCATTGGTCGTATCCGGTCGACGCAGGCGTCGCCGTCGATTCGGGCGCCGCGATCACCTCGGAACGCATCTTTCTCCGCGCAGAGTCGAACCGCGATCGCCTTCAGTTCTCGTGGTCGCGCGACGGCGTGGCATGGAACACAATCGGGGCTGAACTCGATATCTCCCGAATCTCGGACGAGGGTGCGACGCACTACCCCGCTCCCGGCTGGGGCTTTACCGGCACCTTCGTCGGGCTCCAATGCACCGACCTTTCGGGCGAGGGAAAACCCGCGGACTTCGACTACTTCGAGTACCGCGAACGATAAAGCGAGTAGAAACGCAAAACGGCTCAGGGATAATCCCCGAGCCGTTTTTTGTTACGCGACGCGAGCAAGCGACAACTCGATCAGGGAGCGCCTCACTCGTCGAGAAGCGCCTCGATCTCCCGCCGCGTCACTGCCTTTCCGATCAGCTTCTGCGCCGGGGCCTGGTGCTTCTTGGCGCCGTAGACGATCGCGCCCACGAGCTTCAGGGATTCCCCGTCGGCCGATGCCTCGCCGCGCGCAAGCACGTATTTCTCGTAGCGGCCCTCGGCCTCTCGCACCCGTTCCATCACCTCATAGGCGCCCGAGGCGGTTTCCTCCTCGGTGAGGACAGCCTTGCCGAGCGACAGAAGCTCGACGCCGGCGACCTTGAGCGCCGTCTTCGGAACCGTCTGCGCGTACGGCGTCGCCGCCGACTCGGGGATGAGCCCCGCGGAGGCAAGGATTGCCCGGGCCGCGACGGGAGCCTGCTCGAGGGCGGCGGGTATAATACCCCACACGACCCCGCAGAATTCGGCGCAGTCGCCGACCGCGTAGATATAGGGATCATTCGTCCGGAGCGATGAGTCGACCACGATACCGCGCTTTACGGCGAGACCCGCCGACGCGGCAAGCTCGACCGAGGGCTTTACCCCCATGGAAAGGATCGTCGTGGCGCTCGGGAATTCCCGTCCATCCTTAAGCCTGATACTGCCCGCGCGAGCGGGATCGTCCGCCGCCGGGAGGAACTCGGCGGTTTCTGCACAGGTCACGACCTCGATGCCCATCGCGGCGAACCGCTTGAGCAAAAGGCCGGCGCCCGTCTCGTCGAGCTGACGGGGGAGAAGCCGGGGATAAAGCTCGAACACGCGAACGGATCGGGCGCCCGCGTCCTTGAGCGCACGCGCGGCCGCAAGGCCTAGAAGGCCGCCCCCGATGACCACCGCGCTTTCGGGATGCGCGGAGAGGCTTGCGCGAATCGCGGCCGCGTCCTCGATGGTGCGCAGGGTATAGACCCCGGCCAGGCGAGAGCCCGGAATGGGCGGATGGTTCGCCGCGGAACCCGTCGCGAGCACGAGATAGTCGTATTCAACCGTAGTACCGTCGAGAAGCGCGATCCGCCGCGAGTCGGGATCGATCGACGCGACGTGGAATCCGGTTTTAACCGCGATGCCTTTCTTCTCGTACCAGTCGGGCTTATAAAACGTGATATCCTCGGGGCGGCATGCGCCCGAGAGAACCTCGGGGAGCCTGATCCGCGCGTAAAACGGATGCGCTTCCGCAGCATACACCTCGATCTCGATTCCTTCCTGGGGACCCGCGTTCCTGAGCGCCTGCGCGACGTTGATGCCCGCGATCCCGTTTCCGACGATGATGACCTTCATGTGTTACCCCTATTGCAGCATTCCGGAAAGTTCCGTATCGAATTCGGCCCCCGTCAGGGCGCCGCCGAGAAATTCCTTAATGAGCGCCTTGATTTCCGGGGGGAACTTCTTCCAATACACGCTCGTCCAGTCCCCGACCTGCTCGCGAAGCGCCGCCTCGTCCGCGAGCGGCATATTCCCGGCGCTATACGAGACGAATTGGCAGATCATCTCGTACATCGCGTCGCAGGGAATCCCGTTAATCCGCCCCTTTTTCGCGAGCCCGACGTACCGGCCAGTCCCGCGCTCAACGCCGCGGCTTCCCTCAAGCGGGATGCCGTCAAGGTCCCCCGACGAAGAGGCAACCCGCCCAGAGGCGTCGACCGACATCTCCTCGGGTATCCACGAGTCGACGAGCTCGCGCATCTGCTCTTCCGTCAGTTCGGGCGCTTCCTTCTGAATCGTCTTGATCGCGAACTCGCGGAAGGTATTCCTAATGCCGTCCATGCTGTTATTGATCGAGGTCCTGACGGTCTCGCTCATCGAGCGCGCCGCGCGCGCGGGATCAAGGGAAATGACGCCAGAGGACGCGGCAAGGTCGCGCCGCCGACGCTCGACGGCGGTTTCAAGCGCGTCGATCTCCCTGATGCTCGAGCGGTTCAGGATATAGTCGAGGACGGCCATAAACTCGGAGGGCTTTTTGTCGGCTGCCATATCTCTTTAAAATACCCGCATTTGGATTGTTTAGGCAAGGAGAATGAGTAGGCTACCTACCGGTAGGTAGGGTTAAATGCATTTGCTATACCGACCGGTAGGTAGCATGCAACCCTCGTTCTATACCTACCGGTAGGTATACTCGCTTCCCTTGACCTTCCCCTAACGGTCACCCTACACTACCATCATCATGGAACTCGAGATTCTTGGCTCCGGAACGAGCCACGGCATTCCGGTCATTGGCTGCGACTGCGCGGTCTGCGCCTCAAGCGACCCGCGCGATAATCGACTCCGCGCGAGCGCCCTTATCAGAGCCGACTCAGGCGCTACCATCCTCATCGACGCAGGCCCTGAATTTCGCATTCAGGCATTACGCGCCAGGATTCATCGGGTTGACGCCCTTCTCGTGACGCATACCCACGCCGATCACATCCATGGGCTTGATGACTTACGGATCTTTACCCACGAACGCGACCTGCCCGTCTACGGGAACCAGGCGGCCATAGACGAGATAGCCGAGCGATTCTCGTATATCTTTCGGGAAACCCAGGCGGGAGGGGGAAAGCCGCATATCAGTCTGATCCCCGTCGCCGAAACCGGCGAAAAAGACGGCGAAGCAAATACCATAACGGTCGCGGGCGTCGCCGTTACCCCGATCCCGCTCCTCCACGGTAACCTTGAGATCCTCGGATGGCGAATCGGGGACACGGCCTACCTGACGGACTGCAGCGCGTTGCCTGAGCGGTCGTTCGTGCTCCTAACCGGGGTGCGTAATCTTATAATCGACGCCCTCAGGATCCGGCCCCATTCAACCCATTTCGATTTTCCCCAGGCGCTTGAGATCATCCAGAAAATCGGCCCTGAGCGGGCGTGGTTTACCCACATCTGCCATGAGTCATCCCATGTCGCGATCGAGCGCTGGATCGCCAAAAACGCGGGGCATCAGGGCAAAAAAATAGAGCCCGCGTATGACGGGCTCCGTATTACCATAGGGCAATAAGAAATCTGGCGCTTTAGCTCCGTAACCGGTATTACACCTTCTTGGTCACGTAGCCGCTCTTCAGGCAGCGAGCGCACATCTTGATGGTCATGGTCGTACCGCCGATCTCGGTCTTCACCGCGACGATATTCGGCTTCCACAGGCGGCGGGAGTGGTTATAGGACTTACTGACCTTGTTACCGCTCATCGATCCCTTACCGCAAATTTCACACTTCCGGGACATAATAAACCTACCTTTCAGAAAGGGTTTCGGAAACCCCTGTATTACAGATATATGGAACCCAATAATAGCAAATACGGGAAACCGTGTAAAGGCCCTAAAGGGATTTATACGGTTCCTTCGTAGATTATCTTTTCCCGCGCGTCGAGGGTAACGGTGAAGCCTGGCTCGAGGGTTTTCATGGCCCCGGGCACCTCGGACACCCAAACGAGGTTCGGGTTGATCATGGCGAGGGTTTCCTCGGTCATGTCGGTCGGGTTCTCGACGACGAGCCCGGTGACGACCCGGAGAATCGGGACGAAGGTCATGTCGAGGTTGCGGGTGACGAGGATCTCGCCGCCTTTTTTCCTGAGCGCGACGAAGGCGTCCTCGAGGTTATCCGCGCGGACGATGCGGCCGGTCGCCCGAGGCACGACGGTGACGTCCCCCGCGACGTAGCCGGGGACGTCCGGCTCGACGGGAACGCGGCGCGAGCCGCCGGCGGCCTTCCCGCGCGCGAGCACGTTACCGACGAAAAGGACGCGGATCGTGTTAACCATCATCGGGCTCACGATCGGCATCCCGGCGACCATGACGACCTTGTCGGAAAGCTTGAGCGCGTTCGCGTCGATCGCCACGCGCATGCTGTTCTGGGTCATTTCCTCCGAGTCCTCGGCGATCTTGACGAGAAGCGGGACGACGCCCCAGTTCAGGAGGAGCTGGCGCTGCACGGTGTCGATCGGCGTCGCCGCGATGATCGGCTGTTCCGGGCGGAAGGTGCTCAGGAGGCGCGCGGTGTTCCCGCTGATCGTCGGAGTGAGGATGGCGGACGCCTCGATCTCGGTCGCGGTGTCGTACGCCGCGTGGGCCATGATCTCGGCGATGCCGCTCGACTTGCGGTCGTAGCGGTGGAACTGGCGCATCTTGGCCCGATACTCGTCCGAGCCCTCGACGGTGCTCGCGATCTTCGCCATCATCTTGACGGCCTCGACGGGGTACGAGCCGTTCGCGGTCTCCCCGGAAAGCATGACCGCGTCGGTACCGTCGAATATCGCGTTCGCGACGTCGGTGAGCTCCGCGCGGGTCGGGCGCGGGTTCGTGATCATGGAATCGAGCATCTGCGTCGCGGTGATGACGGGCTTGCCGGCGAGGTTGCAGGCCTGGATGATCTTTTTCTGCGCGAGGGGTATTCGCTCCGTCGCGAGCTGCACGCCGAGGTCGCCGCGCGCTACCATGATGCCCGCGGACACCGCGATGATCTCGGCGATGTTGTCGAGGCCTTCCTCGTTCTCGATCTTGGAGATGACTCGGACCTTCGAGCCGAAGGGCTCGATGAAGCGGAGTATGGACACGACGTCCGAGGCGGAGCTCACGAAGCTCGCGGCTATGAAGTCGATTCCCATAGAGATGCCGAACTCGAGGTCCTTCTTGTCCTGCTCGCTCAAGACCGGCACGTCCGGGTGGACGCCGAGGACGTTCACGTTTTTCTTCGAGCCGATCTTTCCCGAGTTGAGGGCGCGGCAGGTGATCGCGCTCCTTCCGTCGGTCTCGAGGACGAGCATGGCGATGAGCCCGTCGGCGATGAGGATATGGCAGTCGGGCCTGATCTCTTCGGGGAGTTTTTTCCAGCTCAGCGATATGCGGCCCGGCATTCCCTCGCCCCCCGCCTCGGGGGAACCGGCGGCGACCGTCTCGCAGTCGTCGTTGGTCATCAGGAAGATATCCCCTTCCTTGATGTCGATCTTGCCGTCGTTCGCCACGAGCCCGGTACGGATCTCGGGGCCCTTCGTGTCGAGAAGGATCGCGCAGGGGATTCCCGTCAGCCGCGAGGCCTCGCGGACGCGTTCCATGCTGGCCTTGTGGTACTCATGGTTGCCGTGGGAGAAATTGAAGCGGGCCACGTTCATCCCCGCGCGGAGAAGGTCGCAGACGACCCCGAGCGACTCCGTCGTCGGCCCCATCGAACACACTATTTTTGTTTTTCTGGAAAGCATATCTACCCCTTCTCCGCCCTATTCGGGCAACCCGAGCATCTTTTCTATCACTGAAAGCTCGCCCTCGGCAAGGGGGGCTCCCTCGAGCGCTCGGAGGTTCTCGTCCAATTGCGCGACGGAACTCGCCCCGACGAGCACGGAGGTCGTTTCCGGTTTGCCGAGAAGCCACTTGATCGCGAGGCCCGCGAGGCTCTCGCCGCGGTCGCGCGCGAAGTCGTTGAGCGCGTTGAGTTTCTTGACCATCGCGGGGGTGAGGCGCTCGGGCTTGAGGAACACGGCTTTCGACGCGCGCGAGCCCGGCGGAACGGAACCCGAAAGGTAGCGGTCGGAAAGGAGACCTTGCGCGAGCGGCGAGAACCAGATGCCGCCGATGCCCTCCTCGGCGAGCGCGGATAAGAGGCCCGACTCGACGCGGCGGTCGAGCATCGAGTAGCGCGCCTGATGAATGAGGCACGGCGTGCCCATCTCGCGGAGAATCCGCGCGGCCCGCTTCGTGTCCTCGGGGCCATAGTTCGATATCCCGGCGTACAGCGCCTTCCCCGAGCGCACGAGGTAATCGAGCGCGCCCATCGTTTCCTCGAGCGGGGTTTCCGGATCGGGACGATGGTGATAGAAGACGTCGACGTACTCGAGCTTCATCCGCCTCAGGCTTTGCTCGCAGCTCGACACGAGATATTTTCGCGAGCCCCAGTCGCCGTAGGGCCCGGCCCACATCCCGTAGCCGGCCTTCGTCGAGACGACGAGCTCGTCGCGATACGGGCGAAGGTCCCGTTCCATCATCGATCCAAAGAAGCTTTCCGCCGAACCCGGAGGCGGCCCATAGTTGTTCGCGAGGTCAAAGTGCGTGATGCCGCGATCGAACGCGCGAAGGAGAATCTCTCGTCCGTTTTCGGCCGCGTCGAAGCCGCCGAAGTTGTGCCAGAGTCCCAAGGATATCTCCGGAAGCTTCAGCCCGCTTTTCCCCGAGCGCCGATAGCGCATCGAGTCATACCGTCGTGAATCCGCAGCGTATACGTCCATGTCCCCACTCCTCGATAAAAAAATACCCATTGACGGCCTTGCGCTTGCCATCGATTTGGCATGCTGGTATCATACCCTGAATCATGAAAACACTGAATGCCCCCGGCGACCTCAACCTTTCCCGCGTGCTCCGCCTCATCTGGCAGGTCAAGGGCATTAGCCGCATCGAGATCGCCCAGCAGCTCGGAATCGACAAATCGACCGTCACCAAGATCGTCGCCTCGCTCGAGGGCATCGGCATCATCCGGGAGTTTGCCCAAGGCCACGCGGGACCGCAGGGCGGGCGCAAGCCGATACAGCTCGAGATAGTCCCCCAGTTCGGCTGCGCGCTCGGCATCGAGATCAACACCGACGGCTTCCTCGCGATCCTCGTCGACCTTTCGGGCGCCATACTCGCGAGCGCGCGGGAGGAGATGCCGGTCACCTCGGTCTTCGACGCCTTCGACGCCGCGGTCGCCCGCCTCTCGCCCGAGATCGAGTCCCGCAACGTGCCGCTCATCGGCATCGGCGTCGGCGTGCCGGCGATCGTCAACACGGGCAAGGGCAGCATCATCCAGTCGATACCCCTAATGATAAGCGACGAGATCGATTTTTGCGCGCATGCCCGGGAGAAATACGGGGTGCCTGTCTTCATCGAGAACGACGCGCGCGCCGGCTGCCTTTCGGAGATCACGATCAGGCACGGCATGAACCTCGACAACGCGCTCTTTCTCCTCGCCGAGATCCGCAAGATCACCGGCTCGACGGAGAGCCGCCGAAACCTTTCCGCGGGATTCGGCTTTATCCTCGGCGGGCAGCCGCACTACGGCGCGGAGTTCTCCTCGGGAGAGTTCCGGAGCATCCTGTGGGAACCGGGAAACTCCGGCCAATTCCAGTCGAACGACATCGCCGGCGAGCGGGTCGGGCTCGACGTGTCGGTGACCGGCTCGGTATTCTCCGAGCTCGCGCGCCACGTCGCGCTCATCGTGAACCTTTTAAACCTCAACAACGTGTTCATCGGCGGACTTTCGGGCGAGCTCACCGAGACGCTCGCCGAGCGCATCCGGCGCGAGATCAAGATCATGTGGCCGTACGCGCTCCCGCAGAATTGCGCCGTGTCCGCCGCGTCCCTCGGCGCGGACTCCGTCGCGTACGGATCGGCGGGCCACTGCATCCAGCGCTTCTTCTCCCTCCCAAGCATCGACGAGCCGTCGCGCTCGGGGCCTTCGGTCAAGGAAGTCCTCGCAAGCATGAAGGGCACGGACTAGCGCGAACGCGCTGCGCGTGCGGCGCGAAGCATAACGCGCGGCGCGTCACTCGCGGCGAATAGGCTCAAGCGAAAAACGAGATAAGAAACTATCGATGAAAAAAAGCGTTATAACGATTTAAGCGACCCGCGCATGACAAAGGAAGTGTCCATGGTAACCGAGAGGGCCTCGCGTTTCGCGATGAGCGAGACGAGCGCCTCGGCGGCGGCTTCGCCTTTCTTGAAGCCCGGTTGGCAAAGGGTCGTGAGGGGCGGGCTCATGAAAGCGGCGAAGGGAACGTCGTCGAACCCGACGACCGACACGTCACCGGGAATCGAGAGCCCCCCGCGCGCGCATTCCTCGTACACGCCGAGGGCCTGAATGTCGGCGAGGCAGATGATCGCCGTCGGCCGCTTTTTCTCGGCGAGGAGCTCGCGCGTCGCGAGCGAGCCGGACTCCCGCGTCGCCTCGGTGTGGCACACGCGGATGCCGGTGTGTCCGCCGAAGGTAAGCCCGTACTTCGCGAGCGCGCGGCTAAACCCGTTGAGACGGAGATCGTTCGTCTGGCTGAAATGGTCGCCGGCCTCGGCGAGGGTGACGTTCTTGAGCATGAACACCGCGATGTCGCGATGCCCGTGCGCGAGCACCGCGTCCATGAGCGCCTCGGCCGCGGACTCGTCGTCGATGCCGACGTTCACGAGCCCTTCCTTGCGGCCGCCGTCTATCGTGACGAACGGGAGTCCGCGCTGACGGAAGAGCTCGAGGACGCTCATGCCCGGCCCGATGCCGAGCGTGATGATCCCGTCCACCGCGGCGTTTCGGATCGTCTGGGAAAGCACGCCCTTAAGGGGCGAAAGGACGCCGAGGGAGAGTCCCTCCCGATCGCAGATATAGCCTATCCCGCGCATGACCTCGGCGATGTACGGATTCTGGAACACCTCGTGGATGCCCTGCGGCAAAAGGAGACCGATCGAGCCGGTCTGCTTCATCGCGAGGGTCCGCGCCACGGGGTCGGGCACGTACCCGAGTTCCTGCGCGATATCCATGATCCTCGCGCAGGTCTCGCGCGAGATCTTGGACGGATTATTGAAGGCGAAGGAAACGGTAGTCTTTGAAATCCCCGCCTTCCGGGCTATGTCGTTGATGGTCGCGCGCATTGATCAACCTTTTACCGCTCCTGCGGCTATTCCCTTGACGATATATTTCTGGAGCGCCAGATAGAAGATCACGATCGGCAAGGCCGAGAGCGTGAGCGACGCGGTCATGGCGCCGTATTCCTTGAGGAACTGGCCGTTGAACATCATCTGTGCGAGCTGGATCGTC
>Ga0116170_10002445_pt1 | contig 17908 bp, 17 predicted proteins | sample AD_JPNHW1_MetaG_FD_89797 | JGI IMG/M metagenome (GOLD analysis project Ga0116170, IMG submission 89797) | Active sludge microbial communities of municipal wastewater-treating anaerobic digesters from Japan - AD_JPNHW1_MetaG | ecosystem: Engineered > Bioreactor > Anaerobic > Digestate | place...
CGCGGGCGCGTGCCGCTTCGCGCGGAGGCTTGGCTTCGACGGCATCCTCATCGGCGAGGCCGCGGCGCGAAACCCCGAACGGGCGAGCGAACTCGTAGACGGCTTTCGCTCGGCGCAGCCCGACTGGGTCGGGCAATTTTGGAGGGAGATCGGGAAACGGGCTGCCGCGCGAAACCGCGGCAAGGCCGACGGGACGGCGCCGCTCGTGAAGATATGCGGAATCACGAACAAGGACGACGCGCTTCTCGCCGCGTCGCTCGGCGCCGACTTACTCGGGTTCGTCTTCGCGAAAAGCCCGCGCGCGGCGACGCCGTTTGCGGTCCGCGAGGTAGCCGCGTGCCTCGCGGAGGCTCAGGGAAAAAACGGGACGGCTTCCGAATCGCGGCGGCCGCTCCTCGTCGGGGTGATCGTCGATCCCGATTCGGCCGAGGCGCGCGAGGCGTTCGAGCTCGTCCGCGAGGGGGCGCTCGACGCGATCCAATACCACGGGGCGAACCCCGAGCGCGACCTTCCGGCCGTGGACGCAAGCGGCGGCAGTTACGGCATCGGGCGGTACTCGGTCGTGCGGCTCGGCGACGAGGGAGACCTCGAGCGCGTCGGGACCCTCATGAGGGGCGGCGAGCCCCGGGTTCTCGTCGACGCGCGGGTAGAAGGCGTATCGGGGGGAACCGGTAAGGCGATACCGCGCTCGCTTGTCAGGCGTGCGCGTGAACTCGGGAACCTTTGGCTCGCCGGCGGGATTAACCCGGGCAACGTCAGGCAGTGCGTGGAGGAGTTTTCGCCGGAGCTGATCGATGCCTCAAGCGGGCTCGAGTCCGCGCCGGGGCGGAAAGATCACGTTCTCTTAAAGTCTTTTTTCAGGGAGTTAGCGCGATGAGCAACAATGGATATTTTGACCGCTTCGGCGGAAGGTACGTCGCGGAGGTCTTGCGCCGCCCGCTCGAGGAGCTTGAGGCCGCGTTCTCGGACGCGATGGCGGATACTCGGTTCGTCTCCGAGCTCGAGGGCCTAAGGCGCGATTTCATCGGGCGGCCGACGCCGCTCCTTTTCGCCGAGAACGCGACGCGCGAACTCGGCGGCGCCGACATCTACATCAAGATGGAAGGGCTCGCCCACACGGGAGCGCACAAGATAAACAACGCGATCGCGCAGGCCCTATTGGCAAAGCGCATGGGAAAGACGCGGATCATCGCCGAAACCGGCGCCGGACAGCATGGGCTCGCGACCGCCTCGGCGTGCGCGCGGCTCGGGCTCGAGTGCGTCGTGTACATGGGAGAGGTCGACGTTCGCCGGCAGCAGCCGAACGTCGCGGCGATGGAACTCTACGGCGCGCGCGTCGTCCCCGTAACCGCGGGAAGCCGCACGCTTAAGGACGCGATCAACGAGGCGTATCGCGACTGGTCCGCGAGTTTCGAGAAGACGCACTACATTATCGGCTCCGCGCTCGGGCCCGCGCCGTTTCCCGATATCGTGCGCACTTTTCAATCCGTAATCGGAAAGGAAACCCTCGAGCAGATGCGCGAGCGGAAACTCGACGTCGAGGCGCTCGTCGCCTGCGTGGGCGGCGGCTCGAACGCGATCGGCTTCTTCTCGCCGTTTATCGACCTCTGCGCGCCCCGACTCATCGGGGCGGAGGCAGGCGGCGTCGGATCGGGCCCGGGAGAAAACGCAGTCAGGATGTCGGGACCGGGCGCGAACGACGGCATCGTCCAAGGATACAAGAGCCGCTTCCTCATGGACGGGGACGGCCAGCTCGCGGAGACCCGCTCGGTTTCGGCCGGACTCGACTATCCCGGAATCGGGCCCGAGCTCGCCGCGCTCGGGGAGTCGGGCAGGATCGAGTTCACCGCGATCCGCGACCGGGACGCGCTCGACGCGGTAAAGTTCTTCGCGCGGACGGAGGGCGTCATCTTCGCGCTCGAGAGCGCGCACGGCGGCGCGGCGGCGATCAAGGTCGCCCGCAGCGCACCCAAGGGCAAGGCCGTCATCGTGAACATGTCGGGTCGCGGCGATAAGGATATATTCATCACCTCGCCCATATTCCGGCCGGCCGAATGGAAGGCATTTCTCACGGCCGAGCTCGCGCGGCTCGAGTCCGGGAAGGACATACACGCGTTTGGAGGCATCAAATGAAAGCATCGCAGAAAGCTCCCGTGACCGTCATGGCTCATCTCGTCGCCGGGTACCCAACCGACGCCTTGGCGTTCGCCGCCGCGCGCGGTCTCGCGGAAGGAGGCGTTTCCTTTTTCGAGGTGCAGCTTCCCTTTAGCGACCCGAGCGCCGATGGCAAGTCGATACAGACCGCCTGCGCCTCGGTCCTTTCGCGCGGGTACCGCGTCGACGACGGGTTCGCCTTCGTCTCGCGCCTGAGGCGCGAGTTTCCCGAGATCCCCGTTTTCGTCATGACCTACGGAAACCTCGCCTTCAGGCGCGGGATCGAGAATTTCGCAGGTCGCGCCGCCGCGGCCGGCGCCGCGGGGCTCATCGTGCCCGATCTTCCCTTTGACGCGGACGAAGGGCTCGACGCCGCGTGCCGCGCGCGGGGGCTCGTCTCCGTTCCGGTCGCCGCCCCGTCGATGACCGATTCGCGCGTCGCCGCGCTCGGCGCGCTCGGCCGGCCGTACGTCTACGCCGCGCTCCGCGCGGGAATCACGGGCGCCTCGACGGCGATCGACGGCGCGACCCTCGCATTCATCGAGCGTATCTCGGCGGGAACAGCCCGCATGGACGGAAATCTCCCGCGAACGAGGGTTCTCGGCGGTTTCGGAATCAGGACGGGAGAGCAGTCAAAAGCGCTCAAGGACGCGGTTTACGCGGTCGTCGCCGGTTCCGCGTTCGTCGACGCGATCGGTGAGAGCGCGCCAAGGGGCGAGGGGGCCGTACATTCCGCCGTTTTGGCGAAGGCGCGCGAGCTGACGGGCATTATTTGATAAATACGCGCAACAATCGTATACTATGACGTAATATGGGAACTAAAAAAAGCGTGAATGACGGAAAAGGGCGGAAGGGCGGGAAAAAAGCCAACGTATGGCAAGAACTCTATATTGCGACGCTCACGGTCCTTGCCTTCCTAACGTTGGGATTCGTCCTTTTTAGCGTGAAGGCCCTGCACGACATACAGCTGCAGCGCTCGATCTATCGCGTTATCGCGTCAGACATTTCCATCGTCTTTTTCCGCTCAGCCGCGCTCGCCGCGCTGACCTTCGTGCTCCTGGTCCTCCTCATCCTGAGCGTCTTGAGGACGCGGAGGATCATGCGCTCCCATGATCGGTTCGACCGCTTTATCCGTTCGGTGATTTCGGGAATCAACACGGGACTTGTGGCGATCGATTCGGATGGAATCGTTCGGTACATCAACTCGTCGTGCCGGAGACTCCTGCTCTGCGACGGGGAGTGCGAGATCGAAGGCCATTCCTACGCGGAACTCGTCGATCCGCTTCTCCTCCCTATCGCGGAAAAGCTCTCCGCGGCGATCGAGGCAGGAGAAAGCTTCTCGCGCGAGTATCGCGTGTTCCTCCCGACCGGCGTGCGCTGCATCCAGTGCGACTTTACCTCGCATTTCGACGACTTCTTCGGGCAGATCAACGTGGTGAGCCTCGAGGACAAGACGAAGGAAGACGACACGCGGCAGAAGCTCTCGCAGCAACTCGAGGAGACTCACCGATACGCGGCGTCTCGCGACAACTTCTTCGCCAACATGAGCCACGAGATCAGGACGCCGATCAACGCGATCCTCGGAATGACCTATTTCGCCAAGCGCGCCTCGCCCAATCCCGACTGCCTCGGGTACATCAAGAAGATCGAGAACGCCTCCGAGCTGCTTCTCCGGGTCGTCAACGACATCCTTGATTTCTCGAAGATGCAGGAGAACAAGTTCTCGCTGAACCCGGAGGACTTCAACCTCTGGGACCTCAGAAAAATCATGTACGACCTTTTCGCGCTCAAGGCCGAACAGAAAGGGCTCGTCCTCTCGGTTCAGTTCGACTGCCCCGAGGTTTTTCTCGTTCACGGCGATCAGTTCCGGCTCACCCAGATATTCATGAACCTGATGAGCAACGCGATCAAGTTCACCGAGCGGGGCTACGTGTCGGTGTCGCTCAACCACGAGATCCTCGGGAAGGACGTGATCCTCCGCTGTTCGGTTAGGGACACGGGCTGCGGGCTCGACGAGGACGACATGTCGAAGCTCTTCACGGACTTCGAGCAATTCGGCCAGGTGCTCGTCAAGAACCACGAGGGAACCGGCCTCGGGCTCGCGATCACCAAGCGGCTCGTCGAGCTGATGCACGGCGTCATCTGGGTCGACAGCGCCCCCGGTCGCGGCTCGGCGTTCCATTTCGTCGTCGTGATCCGGAAGTCGAACGCCTTAGGCGAGGGGGATCAATCCGAGGGAGGCCTCAGAATACCGCGCAAGACCGGCCGCGTGCTCATCGTTGAGGATAACGAGATCAACCGCGAAATCGCCGAGACGCTTCTCTCGGAGATTGGCTGCGAGGTGAGCAACGCGTCTGACGGGCTCGAGGCGATCGAGCTGTGCCGCACAAAGGAAGGCGATTTTTTCGATCTTATCCTCATGGATATTCACATGCCGCGCATGAACGGGTATGATGCGGCGAAGATACTGAAGCAGGAATTGCACGTCCTCTCGCCGATAATCGCGGTTACCGCGAACACCGAGAGCCGGGAGGTCGTGGAGGCGAATCGCGACTATATCGAGGGTTATCTGGAAAAGCCCTATAACCCGGGCGCGTTCAGGGTCATGTTCGCCGATTACCCGAAATAGCCGCAGCATAACGAATCGGAGGGGAAGAATGGACACCTACACGCTCGTCAGAACCGGGCATCTCAACCATCAAGGAAAACTTTTCGGCGGGCAGCTTTTGCAGTGGGTCGACGAATACGCCTGGCTCGCCGCGGCGCGCGACTACTGCGGCTCCGTGCTCGTCACCCGCGCGATGGACAATAGCGAGTTCCGCCATGGCGTCGCGAACGGCTCGATCCTCCGCTTTCATATCGAGCGGCAGCACGAGGGAAAAACCTCCGTTCTCTATTCGGTCGACGTCTACGCGGACATGCCGGGGTCGACCGAGGAGATCCTGATATTCTCGAATCGAGTCACCTTCGTTGCCGTCGACGAAAATGGCGGAAAGACGCCGCTCGTCCGCAATCCCGCCTGCGCCTGCGGGACAAACCCATGAAGGTCATGTCGCGAAAGCTAGGCATCGCCGGGACGCTTACCGCTCACGGTTCGAAAAGCCATGCCGTCAGCGCGGGCTTCGTTTGCGTCGACTAACCCGTCGATCTTGTGGTATAGTGGAACCGTACCGCAATGAGCGGGTTTCCGGGTGCCGTCGCGCCCCGGGTCCCGATAAGGAGTGAACCCCCAGTGAAGATGAAGAGCGTGGTCATCAGGACCGCTGATATCCAGAAATCAATCGCGTTTTACGAGAACGTCCTCGGTTTTTCCTTCGACTCCATGATCTCCGCCGCGCCCGGCAAGCAGATCGCCTTCCTTTCCGACAAGGAAAGCGGCTGCCGGATAGAGCTGCTCCATAACGAATTAGGCAAGGCCTCCTCCGCGGGCGGGGTCTCGCTGACCTTCGTCGTAGACCAAATCGGCGAGGCAGAGAAGTTCCTTCTTTCCAAGGGCGTTCGCATTATTTCCGCCCCGAAGACCATCAAGGACGGAAAAAAGATCATGACCGCCGTCGACCCGAACGGGGTCGAGCTCGATTTTATCGAGGAATAACCCCTCCTATCCCCCCGGTCGCGTTTCCCGCGTCCGGGGAAACAGCCCCCCTTTCTTGTATTCCAGTATCGTCTGGGGTATAATGAGTGTTATATCTTAAAGGAGGCTTTTCTCATGAATAAGAACGTATTTTTCGCGTTTTCGCTCATCTCCCTCGCGGTTCTCTTTTCAGGCTGCTCGTCATCACCACAGGTAACCCGGGTTTCTTCCGATAAACAAACCGACTTGAGCGGTTATTGGAATGATACGGACGTCCGCATCGTCAGCGAGAGCATCATTAACGACTGTCTCTCCTCGCCCCGCGTCGCCCAGTTCCAGAAGGACAAGGGCAAGCTCCCCGTCGTGATCGTCGGTACCTTCAAGAACGACAGCGACGAGCACATCGATACCTCGATCATCACCAAGAAGATGGAGACCGCCATCATCAACTCCGGTAAGGCCGACTTCGTGGCGAGCAAGTCCGAGCGGTCCGAGATCCGCGACGAGCGCCAGGAACAACAGTCCTGGTCGAGCGAGGACACCGCCAAGGCGATCGCCAACGAGACCGGTGCAGACTTCATGCTCATCGGTTCCGTGAAGACCATGGTCGACAAGGCCGGTAAGGTCGCGACCCGCACCTATTACGTGTATGCCGAGCTTATCGACGTCGAGACGAATAAGAAGATTTGGATGGGCTCCAACGAGGAAATCAAGAAAGTCATCAAGACCCCGGGCGCGAAGCTCTAAGCCCAAGCGCGCGCGAAGCGGCGCCTCAAGCGAGTGAGCGTGCGCGCTCGCTCCTTGGGCGGCTTGCCGGATTACCGGTCGCATAGGAGTTCTCAACATGAAAAAAAATATCCCGGTCGTCCTTCCGCTTTTCCTCTCCCTTCTTCTCGCGTCATGCGCCTCGGTGGCGCATTACAGCGCGATAGACAACGAGGTCTCGACGGGTAACTACCCGGGCGCGTATGCCAAGGTTCAGGCCTCGAAGGATAAGTACCGGAACATCGATTACGTGCTCTATAAACTCGACGCGGGGCTCCTTGCCCATTACGCCGGGGCCTGGTCCGATTCGTCGAAGCTGCTGACCGATGCCGAACGCGGCATCGAATCGGCGTTTACCAAGAGCGTCACCCGCGAGGCTTCATCCTACCTCGTCAATGATAACACGAAGGAATACGCGGGCGACGACTATGAGGACGTGTACCTCAACGTGTTCAACGCGCTCAACTACTACCACAAAGGATCGATCGAGGACGCGTTCGTCGAGATCCGGCGCGTCGACAATAAGCTGAAATTCATCGCGACGAAATATAACCGCGCGATATCGAACGCGCAGCAAGCCACGCTCGAGAAGAGTCCGGGGATCCCGTACGACCCCGAGCAGGCTACCGTTAAGTTCACGAACTCCGCCCTCGCGCGGTACCTGAGCATGATCATGTACCGTTCCCAGGGCGAGGACGACGACGCGCGAATCGACCGCGACAAGGTAAAGCTCGCGTTCGCCGACCAGCCCTCGGTTTATGCCTTCCCGCTCCCGACGTCGCTTGACGACGAGCTCGCCGTCCCCAGGGGGAAGGCTCGGCTCAACGTCATGTGCTTTTACGGGCCCGCGCCGATCAAGAACGAGAATACCACGCGCATTCCCATCGGGCCCGGCAACTGGATAAAGATCGCGCTTCCCGTGATTACGCAGCGGCCTACCGCCGTCGCGCGCGTCGAGGTAACGCTTGACTCCGGTCAGACCTTTACCGTCGAGAAAATCGAGGACCTCGGCGCCGTGGCGGCCGAGACCTTCAAGCAGAAGGCCTCCTTCATCTATTTTAAGACGATTATGAGGTCCGTCGCCAAGACGAGTTCCTCCGTCCTGCTCGAGAAGGGGGCCAAGAAGGCAAACGACTCGGGCGCAGGGCTCTTGCTCAGCGTTCTTTCGGTCGGCGCCCAGGTATACGCCGAGGCGAGCGAGCAGGCCGATCTCCGTATCTCGCACTATTTTCCGTCTAAAGCCGCCGTCGGCGGCATTACGCTCGATCCGGGAACGTACTCGTTCACGGTTCGATATTACAATGCGTCGAACGGCCTCGTTCACGAGGAGCGGTTCCAGAACGTCACGGTTGCGGCCGGAGGGCTCAACCTCACGGAGGCTATATGCATAAAGTAACGTGTGCCATCGCCGTCTGCATGGCGATAACCATCCTTTCCTCATGCGCGAGCTCTCCCTCGCCGAAGGGCGCCTCGTCGGGAAGCTCGGGTGGCTCTGCCGCCGAGAAGAAATCGACCGCCGCGTCGGGAAAGGCCACTAAGGAACCCGAATGGGTTTCCAACCCCCGCGCCGCGTATCCGGAAGCGCAATACGTTTCCGCGGTGGGCTACGGGGCCGACCGAGATTCCGCGGAGAAGAACGCGCTTGGCGCGCTCATCGCGGTATTCGGCCAGACGGTGAAGGGCGAGACGACCGTGACCTCCCGCTACAGCGAGGCGGTCCAGAGCGGCGCGATCGCGATAACCGAAGGATCGGACGTCGATCGCGCGGTCAAGACCTCGTTCGACCTCGACTCCGTCGTCGGCGCCGAGATCAAGGCGACGTGGGACGACGGGAAGGGGACGACGTACGCGCTCGCGGTCATGGAACGCGCGCGCGCCGCGATGCTCTACTCGAATCTCCTCGAGACGAACGAGGAGACCATCACGAAGCTCATCGCGATCCCCGACGCGGACAAGAACACGCTCGACGCGTACGCGCGCTACGATCTCGCCGCCGCGATCGGCGACATGAACGGTCGTTTCCTGAACGTGCTGTCGGTCGTGAACCCCGCCGCGGCAGCCGCGAAGGCGGGATCGGTTCGCAAGGGAGACCAGCTGAGGCTTGAGTGCCTGCGCATCGCGCAGAATATCCCGATAGCGGTAACGGTCGCCAACGACCGCGACGGAAGGATCAAGGCGGCGTTCTCGCAGGCCATTTCGGCTTCGGGCTTCAAGACCGGCGGGACCGGCTCGCGCTACTCGCTTGACGGCACGCTTTCCCTTTCCGAGGTAGTCCTCAAGAACAACGACAACAAGTTCGTGCGCTACATCGTCGACGCGCGGCTCACCGACACGGCGACCGGCGCGGTCCTGATGCCGTACAACGTCCAGGGACGCGAGGGCCACTCGACGGTTCCCGAGGCGGAGAACCGCGCGCTCAAGGCCGCCGAGAAAAAGATCGCCGACGATTTCAACAAGGCGTTCTCGGGGTACCTCGCGCAGCTTTCCGCGAAGAAATAGCGCGATCGCTAGAACGCGCAGGTAAAGCCGGCTTGGACCGTGAGTCCGGGCACCGTTTGCTCTTCATCACCCTTTCCGATACGCAAGAGCGCGCCGCCGGAAAGGGTGATGTCGTTTAAAAGGACCCAGGAAAAGCCGACCGAGGCAAGGGCGCTCCCCGAGGCAAGCCAGGGAAGCGCGGAGAGCGCTCCCTGCGCGTTCCCGATCGCGTCACCCGAGGCGGCTTCCTCCTCGATGCGCGAGACGGCGCGTCCCGTCGCGACGATGCCTCGCGCGAAAACGGAAAGATCATCGGTAAGCCCAAGGATGAGCTCCAGGTACCAGAGCTCGCGATTCGCGGCGGGATAGGCGAGCGTCTCCGCGCGCGCGGCAAGCTGCCTTCCGGGAACGATGCTGAATATCCGGAAGAGGCCGAAGGAAAGCGCGAGCTCAGGGGTTTGGGGGCCCGTGTACGCATTGTCCCAACGCGCGGAAAGCGCCCCATACCAGTCGATGACGAGCGATCCGTCGAAGGCGACATACGCGCCGAGGGTTTCCTGATCCGACGCGAGGAAGCCCGCTTCCGCCGATTGGAGCGCGCCCCATCCCGGGGTGACGAGCGCGCGGCACCCCGCGCGGTTATCGGGGTTCTCGCTTCCCGCGATTGCGCGCGCCACCGTGGCTTCGCTGCCCTCGTCGGTTCCCGCATCTTGATATGCGTTTCCCGCGCCGACTCGGGGAATCGCCACCGCCTCCGCGAAGCTAAAGGCGCCAAACGGAACGTACGCGCTCGCCATCCAGGCCGTGGAGGTTCGGTACTCGTCGCTCGAGAGCGCGGTAACGCGCGGCGCGGCGCCGAAGATCGGGTCTCCCGCGTTGAGGAGAAAACCCTTCCCCCAGGAAAGCGGCGCCTTTCCGATGGTGAGCCGCAAGGCGGAGCCGCCTGTTTCGCGGAGAAGCCGAGCCTTAAGGTACGCGCGGTCGAGCGCGAGCCCGGCGCTTGAGTCAAGCGAGACGCGCGCCGAAGCCTTCAGGGACTCCCCGCGTGCGGCGTCGAGCGAAAACCGCACGCCGGCGATCGTGCCCGATTCGATGGGGTCAATTCCCTTCGCATCGACTGATTCGGCGAGTGACAGGAACACCTCGCCGCCTGGCGTCGTCTCGGCGAAAAGCGTAGGCGAATAGCTTCCGGCGAGCGCCATGGTAAAGGATACGATGGGAGCGAGGGCGCGAGCGACGCCCGGGGGGCGCGCCCGATCGCCGTGCGTTACCACGAGAGTTCCTCGCGGTTAAAGTACTTTTCCGGAAGCGGGATGTCGATCTCCATCCGTTCGATCGTCATCTCGGTCGATGAGTCTTTCTTGAGGAGGTCGCGCATGACGGTCGTGAAAGGTACGTTCCTTGCCGCGACGGAGCGAACGTCCCGCGCGGTGAGTTCCCTGATCGCCTTTCCCGCGGCGCTATAGAGCGTCGCCTTCCTGATGACGAAGAGCGCGCCGTCGATGAGGAGGTCCTCTCTCGCGTAGGGTTCCTTCCGGCTTTTTGCCATGAGCGTGACGCGATAACAGGAAGCCCCGTCGAAGCTTTCCGTGCCATCGAGGGTCACGGTGTAGCGCCCGAGGATGCTGCCGTCGTCGGTAATGTCCTCGTAGGAAAAGTCCGAGCCCATCAGGGAATCCTTGAGCGCGCTGCCCTTAAGCCAGATGACGTCCTCGGCCTCGGGGTAGTAGAGGTAGAGGTTCTCGCCCTGCCGTAAGACCTTTTGCCCGCGGTCGGGTCCCTCCGTGATCACGATGAGCGCGTCCCCGCCCTTTCGCGCATACGCGGAAAACGAGCTTTCGGAGACGCCGAAACGGTTCGTGACCGTAAGGCGCGCGCTGAGACGCGAGGTGTCGTAGACCTGGTTTGCCTCGAGTTTTTTCACGATGGTTTCAGCTGTTTCGGGCGTCTCCGCGAAGGCGACGGCAAATCGCGAGAGAAGCGCGCATGCGAGAAGGAAGATAGCGCGCCGCGCGCAATTGAAAGTAATTGCGCGTGGTGCGTGATAGTGAAAGATCGCGCGTTGCGCGGAGTTGTGAAATCCTGCGCGCCGCGAATTCGGCTCGAACGGTCCCTTTTGATAAGTAGGCATCATCATTATCATCAGACTCTCTCCCTCTCATCGATCGCGCATGGCATCGGCCGGCTCGACGCGCGTCGCGATACGCGCCGGGACGAGACACGCAAGGCAAGCGATCATGAGCCCCATCCCGAGGATATACGCGTATTGCGGCGGCGCGAGCGAAGGGTAGATCACCCGGGATATCCCCATGCCGCCCAAGTCCGTACCATAGATCGCCTCGATGTCGAATCCCGCGCGGTGTACCGCTCCGACAATGAGACCTCCTGCGCAAAGCCCGAGGACGATCCCGATCGCCGCGATGATCCCCGATTCGGCGACGAAGAGCGCGAGAATGCCGCGCTTCCCCATGCCAAGGGCCGCGAGCGTGCCGATCTCGCGTCTCCGCTCGAGCACGGCCATCATCGTCGTGTTGACGATGACGGTACTTGCGAGGAGATAGAAGATCGCGCCGTAGATCGCGAAGAGAACGCGCGAGATCTTCAGGAAGGCGAACGTCTCGCTCACGTCATGCCACGCGCGAACGTCGAACGCCGCGTCTCCTTTCGTGCCCGCGCTCGCGCCGAGCGCGTTTCGTATCGCGGTGATCGCGCTTTCCTCATCGGTACCCTTCTTGAGGAAAGCATTGACGGCGAGCGCATTCGGTCCCATCCTGAGGAAGTCGCCGGCCGTCCGCCAGTCGAGGAAAAAGACGCGGCCAGAGAAGTCCATGTCCGACATCGCGACGACGCCGCTTACGGTAAAGGTTTTTCCGTTGGTACCGCCCGTGGCCGTTCGCGAAAGTATGGTCAATTTTCCGCCGACGGAAAGAGAGAGCTCCTTGGCCAGCCCCGCGGTAACGAGAATTTCGGCTGACCCTGATGCGGGATAGGCCCCTTGCGTGAGGACGTCGTTCTTTGCGCTGGTTATCGGGTCGGTGCGGAAGTCGACGCCGATGGCGCGGCAGGGAATGCGCTCGCCCTTCTGATAAATCGAGACGACGAAGGGCGTGCGGGGTACCGCGTAGGCGACGAAGTCGTTTCGCGCGAGGGTGGAAAGCGCGCGTTCCGTGTCGTCGATGAAGAACTGCAAGGGCATGACGCGCTCGTTTTCGAGATAGGCGCGGTTCATGACGCGCACGTCGCCCGTGCGGTGGTTCTTGATATTCGCGATCATGTCGTCGATGTAGCCCGATTCCATCGACATGATGAGGCAGACGATGAGCGTGCTCGCGAAGGCCGCGCTCGCGGAAAGCGCCGTGCGCGGCCAATTCCTCCGGGCGTTCCTCCACGCGAGAGAGACCGTTTTCATCGGGTTACCTCCCGTTGCGGAGAATGTCCGCGACTTCGCGACGCAAAACGGCGCCAGAGGGAAACCACGCGACGAGCGTCGAGATCGCGAGCGTGAAAAGAACCGTGCGGGCGATCCCGGGGATATTCCACGCAGACCTGATGACGCCGGTGATGCGGTAACCGATGTCCATCTCCCTGAGCATGAAGCCAAAGTCCATGCCGCGCACCGTCAGGTACCAGGTAAGCGCCGCTCCTAGGACGAGTCCCGCCGCGGAGCCGATGAGCGCGATGATGAACCCCTCGGCGAGGAAGAGCCTCCTGATCCGCGCGCGCCCGAAGCCGAGGGCGCGGAGCGTGCCGATCTCCTTCGTACGCTCGAGCACGGCCATGAGCATGGTGTTCGTGATGCCGACTGCTGCGATGGCGAAGATGAAGAAGAGATAGAGCGTCGTTTCCCCGGTTTGCGCGCGAAGGAGCTTGAGCGTGTCGGCGCCGATTTCCCGCCAATCGCGCGCGTCCGCGTCGACGCGCGCGGCGGCGAGACGCTCGCGTATCCGCGCGGTCTCCGAGGCGAGCCTACGGTCGCGCGCCCAACTGCCGGTGACCGACTCGGCGCCGCCGAGCCTGACCGCGTACTCGGTGACTCCGCCCGAAAGCGCGAGGAGCTCGTCGGCGTAGGAAAGGCATATGAACGCGGCGTCTCGGTTCACGGGCGGGTCTCCCGTCGTTACGATGCCGATGACCGGGGCGTCGAAGGTTTGGTAGAAGCCCCCGCGCCCACGGCACTCGACGGTAAGCGTATACCCAACCTTCGCGCGCGCGTCCTCGGCGAGCCAGCTTCCGAGGACAACGCCTGAGTCCCCGGATTTAAGCCAGCGCCCGGCGCTCACGGAGCTCGCGGTCTTGAATACCGCGCGGTCGCGCTCGGGATCGACGGCGAAGAGTACGGCGGTTACCGATCCCGGCACCGCGAAGCTTTCCTCGGTGAGGTAGAGCTCGCATGAAAGGATCGCGCGTGGGGTCGCCGGGCGGCCCGCGAGGACCGACTCGATCGCGGGACGGTCCGCCAGCTCGATGAAGCGGTCAAAGGGCAGCGCGTCGCGGTCGGCGAAGTAGCCCGGCGGGTAGATCGTCGCCTCTCCCGTCTCGAAGTCGCGGAGGTTCCTGATCGTTTCGGTCTCCGAGCCGGCGATGAAGCCGTCCATCGCGATCGCGAACATGACGGCCGCGGCGATCGACGAGGCGGTGACGAGGGTTCTCTTCCCATAGCGGAAGGCGTTTCGCGCGGCCATCGTGAGGGCATTCATGTCGCGTTGCCTCGATCGTCCGAGGCGATTTCGCCGTCGCGGAGCCTGATGACCCTGCGCGCGTGGTTCATCACCATCTGGTCGTGCGTCGAGAAGACGAAGGTCGTGCCGTGCAGGCGATTGAGGCTCTCCATCAGCGCGATCGTTTCCTCGCCCGTGCGCGAGTCGAGGTTGGCGGTCGGCTCGTCCGCGAGCACGAGAGGCGGTTCCTTGACGAGGGCGCGCGCGATCGAGACGCGCTGCTGCTGACCGCCCGAGAGTTCCGTGGGCCTGCGGTCCTCGAGGCCCGAAAGGCCGACCTCGGCGAGCATGCGGTCGACGCGGTTCTTGATATCCCGCGCGCCAAGGCCACCGACGACCTCAAGCGCGAGCGCGACGTTCTCCCGCGCGCTCAAGACCGGGATGAGGTTGTAGCTTTGAAAGATGAAGCCGACGCGGTCGCGGCGCATCGCGTTTCGCCCTCGCGCGTCGAGCCGGGCGAGCGGCGTGCCTGAGAGGGTGATCTCGCCCGAGGTGATCGAGTCGAGGCAGCCGATCAGGTTGAGGAGCGTCGTCTTCCCCGATCCCGAAGGGCCGGCGAGCGCGACGAACTCACCCGCCGCGATCTCGAGCGAGATGTCGCGAAGCGCCGTCACCCGTTGCGCGCCGGTTTCGTAAACCTTGCAGACTTTCTCGACGCTGATCATCAAGACCCTCCTTCGGTTCGGCGGCAAGGGCGGCCAACGGCGCTTCTATCCCTAACTATAATGCCCCGCGACCCCGCTTTGCCCGTTTTTTCCGGCGCGATTTATCGGGGGCTTGCGAATAAAAAAAAAGCCCGCCTGAAAGGCGGGCGCGGTAATCGAATTGAAGCGACGGGTCGCTACGGGGTTCGGGTAGGGTTAGCGGATCTTGAAGAGAACGCCGATTACGGCGAGGGTGATGAGCACCTGCATAATCATGAACTTCAGGAGCACCTGAGTCGGGGACCAGGCGAGGTTTTTGCGCATGTGGTCATGGAGGGGAAACCTGACGTTGTGGAGGATGCGGATCTTGAAGAAGCGGAGGAGCGCCACCTTGAGGAGCCCGGTGCCGCCGTTGACGAGGATCATGCCGCTCGTCATGAGGAGGAGGAAGGGGTTCCCCGAGATGATGACGCCGACGCCGATGAAGAACCCGAGCGCGCGCGATCCGGCGTCGCCCATGAGGACCTTGCTCGGGAAGGCGTTGTGCCAGAGGTAGCCCATGAGGGTTCCCGAAAGCGCGAAGAAGAGGACTGCCCACTGGGCCCCGTCGGCGATATGCGGCACGAGGAGGTACCCCGCGATCTTCGTGTGGCCGAGGACGAAGTAGTAGATGAGGCCGAGCGAGATCAGCGCGAGGAGCACGAGCGTCCCGGAAAGCCCGTCGACGCCATCGGTGCAGTTCGTGGTGTTGATGGATATCCACAGGACGAAGGTCGATATCGTGAGGAAGAGCGCCGGATGGACCGCGATGTGCGCGCTCGTGAAGGGAAGCCAATAATGCGCGGAGCCGCCGAGGTAGAGGTAAAGGATGATGGCCGACGCCGCGAGGGACAGGGCAAGGTCGAGCGCTCCCTTGAGGTATTCGCCCCATGAGCGGATCGATCGGTCGTCAAGGTATCCGGTGAGCATCACGAGCCAGGTACAAACGAGCATGGCGATCTCGGTCGGGCCCAAGGGGGCGAAGAGGAAGGTGATCGCGACGAAAATCGAGATGAAGACGACGCCCGCGCCGGTCGGCTTTCCCACGGCGGCGTCGGGGTTGATCGTGAACTCCCTTCCCCGGTCCTTCGGGAGAAGGCCGTATGCCTTGGGAAGCATAAACACGGTTATGAAGAAGCCCGCGTAGAGGGCGATGATGATTAGGACTGCATAGGATTGGAAAAGCCGAAACGGCCCAAAAAAAGCTTGGAGCGACGACGCGAGGTAATACAGCATATTGCCATTTTATCCCCTCCCCGGTCATTCCGCAATACCCGTTTTGTACTTAAGCGCCCTGAAAGAGGAACCAGCGGGCGATCGCCGCAGCGATAGGCCTGAGCCACGCGGGACCGACGCGCGAGAGGTCCTCGAGCGCGTAGCCCTGGCGGATGAAGAATGCGGTAACGAGCGAGAGGTTCCCGGCGAGAAGGATGAGCCCGAAGGCGAGGAGGAGTCCCCCGGTGATCGCCCTGACCGCCGTGGAATGGCGCTTAAAAAAGCCGAAGAAGGCGAGGGCTCGGTCGAGGAAGGCTCCGGCGAGGATAAAGGGTATGGCGAGGCCGGCCGAATACGCGCCGAGAAGGATCGCCGCCCGAGCCGGGTCGCCCGATTCGCCCGAGAGGAGCAGGATCGAGGATAGGATCGGGCCGACGCAGGGCGTCCAGCCGGCGGCGAAGGCCATGCCGGCGAGAACGGAGCGGATGCCCGAAAGGGCGGCTCCGCGCCCGGAATCGGGGGCGGAGCGCTCGGTGGCGCGGGAGGGCCGGACGCGCGCCTCGCGCCTCAAGGCGGGGATGAAGTCGAAAAGGTAATTCAGCGCGAGGGCGATCACGGCGATCCCCGCGACTTGGTTCACGATTCGCCTCGCGGAACTTCCGATGAAGCGCATTCCACCCCCGAAGGCGAGGCCGAGCGCGGTAAAGACGAGGGTAAAGCCCAGGACGAAAAGAAGCGTCCGCGCGAGCACGCGGCCGCGGCGCGCCTCGCCGCGCTTTATGTCCGAGGCCGATTCCCCCGAGACGAAGGAAAGGTACACGGGGACGAGCGGGAGGACGCAGGGGCTCAGGAACGAGAAAAGCCCGGCCGCGAGGGCTCCAAAGACGCCGGGGGCGGCGACGGAAAGCGCGCCGATCATTGTCGCGCGAGCTCCTCGAGGATCGCGATGAGCCTGGGATCGTCGTATTCCCGCGCGCCGACGATGCCCGCGACGACGCGGCCGCGCTTGTCGACGATGTAGGTCGTGGGGATTCCCTGCGACGCGAAGGACGAGCCGAGGCTGCCATCGGGATCGAGGTAGACCGGGAAGGCGTAGCCCTTCTCGGCGATAAACGAGCGGACCGTTTCCCGCTTTTCCCCGACGCTCACCGCGGCGACGCGGAACGCGAGGCCCTTCATGCGCGCGGCAAGCCGGTCGATCGAGGGAAGCTCGCCCTTGCACGGCGGGCACCAGGTCGCCCAGAAGTTGAGGAGGGTGACGGTGCCCTTGAACGAGTCGGGGTCGAGCGCCTGCCCCGCGGTATCGAGGGCTTGGGCGGTGAATAGGGGAAGCGCGACCGGCTTGGGGAAGACGTGAAAGCCGAGGGCCGAAAGGCGCGCGGGGAGGTCGCCGGTCGTCGCGGCGGACGCCGAGGTTTTATCGCCCGAGCCGCCGCTCGCGGCGCCGGGAGCGGTGCCCGTCTGGGCGGTCGCGCGCGCGGGCGCGCAGGCGACGAGAAAGGCCGCGAGCGCAAATGTGATCAGCACGGATTGAATGATCGGTTTCATGCTCATAGAACAAAGTATAGCGCGAAAAGGTGACGGCAGTCGGTAACTCGGTCACAAAGTGCGGGGTCTCGGACGCGTTCGAGGAGTGGGGGTAGGCCGGAATCGCCTGGCCCGCGAAAGTAAGGTGCGACGCGGCGAAAGAAGACGCGCGCGAGCGTGAAGAATCCGCGCCTTCGGGCGACGCGCGCGGACGGGCCAGGAAGTCCGGCCGAGGGGGAGCCGCGAGCGCTCAAGGCGGCAAGAAAGGCGTTTCGCCGCGGGCTCGGGGGATCGGGCCGCTCCCCCAAACCATAATTCGGCGCGAACGAAAAAAGGTTAGCGGCGGAAAAGTTCCGCGACCGCGACCTCGGGATGATGGTAGCGCCCGTGTTCCTTCGTTTTGGCGCCGGACTGAATCGAGGCGGTCGGGCACCAGTTGAGGCACGCGAGGCAGGATTCGCAGCGGGTGTCCCATTGGGGCCGTCCCGAGGCGAGGGTCACGTTTCCCACTGGGCACACGCGCGCGCAGACGCCGCAACCGGTACAGGTATCGTCGACGGTAAAGGTCGTCGCGGCGAAACGTATCTGCGCCATCATCGGGGCGTACTTTTTACTCGAGAGATAGCGTCCGAGAAGGCCGAGGTTCCGCGCGATCCGGGTCGTCCGCTTGGCGCGAACGGCGCGCGCGATTCGCTCGACGGCAGCGTTCTCCTTTTCATAGAGCGCCGCGCGCTTTTTTTCCGGTGCGACGTCGTAGAGCGGCATGTAGTTTCCCGGCAGGTGGACGCCAAAGC
>Ga0116170_10002446_pt1 | contig 17906 bp, 13 predicted proteins | sample AD_JPNHW1_MetaG_FD_89797 | JGI IMG/M metagenome (GOLD analysis project Ga0116170, IMG submission 89797) | Active sludge microbial communities of municipal wastewater-treating anaerobic digesters from Japan - AD_JPNHW1_MetaG | ecosystem: Engineered > Bioreactor > Anaerobic > Digestate | place...
ATGCGCTGGCGGAATCCATTCGTTGCAGCGTGAGGGAAACACAGCTACCCAGCGAGCTGTCGGAAGTGGATCATTATGTGTCCGTCAGCATCGGCGTCGGCGTCGTAAAGGCTGCCACCAAGAAAGACGTAAGCCGGGTACTGCGGCTGGCCGACGAAGCGCTGATCCGCGCCAAGAACGACGGGCGTGACCGCATCGAATGCGTCGTGCAGTAACACCAGCCCAGGGAAACAGATTGATCTGCCAACAGCAATTTTCCAAACCCCTGTACGCCCCGCTATCTGTATCCCCGCCACCCCGGACGGCAAATGCTGAACGTCACGCATTCTCCCAGCGCACTCCGGTACTTATTTTGTTGTATCTCACCGTAATGGGCAGGCAAACAACGGGGCTGTCGCGTATGCGACAGCCCCGTTGCGATTTTAACCCGTTATTTATGGATTGTTTCTTCGGCCTCCAGCCGCCAGAAGGCGGGGTCGGCGCGAAACGGCAGGCACGACAGCGCCCCGAACACGCCCAGCGCAAAGAACAGGAACGCCGCGCCGGAGCCTTTGCCCGCGCCGAAGACCATCACCAGAAGGCTTTGCGCCCCCTGCGAAGCCATCAGCGGTTCAAACACGCGGTCCACCAGCACGCCGCCCAGCAGATACCCCACCGGAATGGTGAAAAACTGGAAGGTATTGCGCGCCGCGTACACACGCCCCTGCATCTCCGTGGGGATGTGCAGCCGCAGCAGCGCGTCCAGGTTGGCGCCCATCATGGGGATCAGGCTCCAGCCCAGTACCACGCCCGCGCACCAGACCGGCACGCTGCGCCCGAACGCGAGGAAAAAGTTTTCCGTACTCATGGAAAACAGCAACGTATTCAGTATGGTACGTACCCGGCTTTTCGGCGCGGGAAGCAGCGTAACCAGCACGCTCCCCAGCAGGGTCGTAAGGCCGGTCACCGTATTGACCGCGCCCAGCGCGATTTCACCCCCACCCGCGCGGGACAGGAGCATCGCGGGCAGCGCCGCGTTGTACATGGAGGCGGTCAGGTTGATGACCGCCAGAAAGAGGATCAGGTGAAAGATGCCGGGGTTGCTCTTTAAAAAGGTCAGCCCGGCTTTGGCGGAGCGAAGCGCCGTTTCCCGCGGTTTTCCCGGTTCTTCCTCAGGCCTGGGGATACGGATCCAGCACGCCAGCGCGAGAAAGGCGACCCCGAAGGTGAAAAGATCAAACCACAGCACGGCGCGCAGCCCGGCCAGCGCCAGCACCGCCGTTGCCAACGCGGGGGTAAGCATGGTGACCAGCGAATTGGAGAAGTACCGCATCCCGGCAATCCGCTGATAATATCGGCGCGGGGTCAGCAAACTGGTCGCCACGTCGGAGGCGGGCTGCTGCACGGTATTCATCAGGCCGTTCAGGGCATTGATCACGTACAGGTGGGACAGTTTCAACTGCCCCGCGCTCAACAGCCACAGCACCGCGACCGTCGTGAGCGCCGCGAAACTGTCGCTTACCAGCATGGTGATTTTTTTGTCCCACCGGTCGCACAGGGTGCCCGCGAAAATGCTGAACACCACATACGGCGCGTAAGAACATACCGCCAGCAGCGCGGTACTGAGCGCCGAACCCTGCTGTTCGTAGCTCCAGACAATCAAAGCGAAACCCGTCATGGCGCTGCCCAGCGAGGACAGCGACTGGGTACTCCAGAGGATCAGAAACGCGCGCAGTTCCTTCAGCGCGTCTTTAACGGAAGAAATATGAAACATCGGCTTTGCTTTCCTTTCAGGTTTTGGTATCACAAAACGGGAAAGCGCAAAGCCCGACGGGGACATTCAGGCAGGCGTATCGGTTGGCTCCGTGCAGGCTCGTCCCTTATCAGGCCTTGCGCGGAGCGGAAGCAATGCAGAGAATCACAGAGGATCATCCTTTGCAAAAATTGATCAGGAGTATGAAACGTAATGATCCTATCACAGAATCTGGCAAGGTTCAACGGTAAAAAAACGCCCGCGCCCCGTTTCCGGGGCGCGGGCAGTATGTTTTCGGTTGATCGGGGTCAGGCGACCTGTTCAAACTGGCTGTTATACAGGTCGGCATAGAAGCCGCCGTTCTTCAGCAGTTCCGCGTGCGTGCCGCTCTCCACGATGTCGCCGTCCCGCATCACGAGGATCAGATCCGCGTTCTTGATGGTGGACAGACGGTGGGCGATCACGAAGGAAGTCCGCCCCTCGGTCAGTTTGTCCATGGCGCGCTGCACAATGCGTTCGGTACGGGTATCCACGGAACTGGTCGCTTCGTCCAAAATCAGCAGCGGCGCGTTCTGGATCATCGCGCGGGCAATGGTAATCAGCTGTTTCTGTCCTTCGGACAGGCTGGCCTGCGCGTTGAGCACCGTATCGTAGCCCCCCGGCAGGGTGCGGATAAAGTGGTGCAGGCCCACCGCCTTACTGGCGGCAATCACCTGCTCGTCGGTTACGTCCGGCTTGCCGTAAGCAATGTTATCCCGGATGGTGCCCTCAAACAGCCACGTATCCTGCAGCACCATGCCGAACTGCTCGTGCACGTTATGGCGCGGCAGATCGTTGATGGGGGTGCCGTCCAGCAGAATCCGGCCGCCGTCCAGCTCGTAAAACCGCATCACAAGGTTGACGATGGTGGTTTTGCCCGCGCCGGTGGGGCCTACGATGGCCACCTTCTGCCCGGCTTTCACTTTAGCGGAGAAATCGTGGATAATGGTCTTGTCCGGATCATAGCCGAACTTGACGTGCTGGAATTCCACATCGCCGTTCACTTTGCTTAAACAAAGTTTCTTGTCGCTCTCGTCGGACAGTTCTTTTTCGTCCAGGAAGCCCAGCACCCGCTCGCCCGCGGCGGCGGTGCGCTGCAGGTTGTTAAAGGCCTGCGCGATCTGGGACAACGGTTGGGTAAACAGGCGAACGTACATCATAAACGCCACGATCACACCGAAGGTGATCACGCCGTTCATCGCCAGCACCGCGCCCACCACGCAAACAGCCACATAGCCAAGGTTGCCCACAAAGGTCATCAGCGGCATCATCAGCCCCGAGAGGAACTGCGATTTCCACGCGCTTACATACAGCTGCCCGTTGATGTTCTCAAAGGTGCCGCGCGCCTCCCGGCTGCCGTTGTACACTTTCACCACGTTATGGCCGGTGTACACTTCCTCGATGTGGCCGTTGATGGCGCCCAGAGCGTTTTGCTGCTGGGTAAAATACTTCTGCGATTTGGTCATAATCAGCATCATCAGCACAAATCCGAGAATGCTGGTACCGATCGCGGTCAGGGCCAGAATCCAGCTGTTGATAAACATCATCACCAGCGAGCCGACCAGCATGGTAACGGAAGTTACCAGCGTAGCTACGCTCTGGTTCAGCGTTTGGCCGATCGCGTCCACGTCGTTGGTAACGCGGCTTAAAATATCGCCGTGGCTGGTGCTGTCGAAATATTTCAGCGGCAGACGGTTGATCTTATCGGCAATGTCGGTGCGCATCCGCTTGGAGATGATCTGCGTAACCGTCGCCATGATATAGCTTTGCGTAAAGTTCAACAGCATCGCGCTCGCGTAGAAAAACACCAGCACCCAGGCGATGGAACCCACCGCGTTCAGGTCTATGGCGCCCATCACCGGTTTGCCCTGCAGCATCTGGGGCAGGCCCTTGGCAATTTCGTTGGTCAGGTTTTTCAGTTGATCCGGGCCCAGTATCTGCAGCAGGGTTCCCGCGATGGCGGCCACCAGGGCCACAACAATCACAGGCAGGTCTTTTTTACAATAGCGGATCAGCTTTTTCATGGTCCCTTTAAAACTTTTCGGCTTTTCCACAGGGCCCATCATTCCACCGCCGCCCATGGGCCCGCGGCCACCGCCCATAGGCCCGCGGCCCCCTGCCGGGCCGCGCCCGGCTGCCGGCGCACGATTTTGCGAATGATTTTCACTCATAGGGCAAGTTCCTCCTCACTAAGCTGCGACATGGCAATTTCACGGTATACATCGCAGCTGGAAAGCAGTTCCCGGTGCGTACCCTGGCCGACGACACTGCCTTCGTCCAGCACCACAATCCGGTCCGCGTTCATAATGGTGCCGATACGCTGGGCCACGATCAGGCTGGTAACGCCCGCCGTTTCCTTTTTCAGCGCCGCGCGCAGGTCGCGGTCGGTCTGGTAATCCAGCGCGGAAAAGCTGTCGTCAAAGATATAGATTTCCGGCTTGCGGCACACGGCGCGCGCAATGGAAAGGCGCTGTTTCTGCCCGCCGGATACATTGGTTCCCCCCTGAGCGATCTCCTCGTTGTAAGCGCCGTCCATCTTTTCCACAAAGTCTTTGCCCTGCGCAATCTCAACGGCGCGTTTCACATCTTCTTCGGTCGCGGGGGCTTTGCCGTTATCGCCGTAGGCTACGTTGCTGGTAACCGTGCCCATAAACAGCACGGCTTTTTGCGGCACATAACCGATCTTATTGTTCAGTGCATCCTGCGCGTATTCCCTCACGTTCACGCCGTCTACCGTTACCGTGCCCTCCGTGGCGTCGAAGAAACGCGGTATCAGGTTGATCACCGTACTTTTACCGCTGCCGGTGGAGCCGATAAAGGCCACAGTTTCTCCCTTGTGCGCGGTAAAGCTCACATCGTGCAGCACATCCTCGGACGCGCCGGGATAACGGAAGCTCACGTGGTCAAACACCACTTCGCCGCTTTGCCCGGGCAGGCCTTCGGTTTTTTTACCTTCCACAATCGCGGGTTCGGTTTCCAGCACCTCGTTAATACGTTTGGCGGAAACCATGGCACGGGGCAGCAGGAAGAAGATCATTACCAGCATCATCAGCGACATGATCACTTGCATGGCATAAGCGGAGAATACCACCATGTTGGAGAACAGGGTCAGCTTATCCATCAGCTGCGCGCTGTTGATCAGGTATGCGCCGATCCAGTAGATGGCGAGGGTAAGCCCGCTCATAATGGCGAACAGCAGAGGCATCAGCACCGCCATGCCGCGGCTGGTAAAGAGCTGGTTCTTCGTCAGTTCCTCGTTCGCCGTTTCAAACTTGCCGTTCTGGTAGGCTTCGGCGTTGTAGGCACGCACCACGCGCACGCCGGACAGATTTTCCATCGTAACGCGGTTCAGGTTGTCGGTCAGCACCTGCATTTTCTGGAACTTGGGCAGTACCAGCAGCAGCAGCACCGTCATCACAATCATGATCACGACTACCGCAACGCCCGTGGCCATCGTCCACTCCATACCCTTGCCCGCAATCTTGGTAATCGCCCAGATGGCGGTAATCGGGGCTTTGATAATCAGCTGCAGCCCCATCGTAATCAAAATTTGAATCTGGGTGATGTCGTTGGTGGAACGGGTAATCAGGCTCGCGGTAGAAAAGCGGCTGATCTCCTCCATGGAGAAGCTGTCCACCTTGTTAAACAGCAGGGTGCGAAGCCGCTGGGAAAACGAGGCGGCGATCCGCGCGGCAAAGAAACCCACGATGGTAGCGGCAGCGAAGCTGCCCAGCGCGCACAACAGCATATAGCCGCCCTGCTGCCAGATCTCCGCCAGATCACTCCCCGGCGTCTGCGTTAACACCGTAATGCGGCTCATGTAATCCGGCAGTTTCAAATCCAGCCAGACCTGCGCCACGATAAACACCAGGCTCGCGGCTGCCTGCAGCCACTCGACAAGGCTTAAGCGCTTTAAAATCTTTAACATACGTCTATCCTTTCCAAACTATCTGACCGGTACTGCCTCAGTGCCGGTGCCAGAGGTGGCGGCCCTGGGCAAACGGGTCGTCCATCGCGTTTTTATTCTGCCCGTCCGGATTCTGGTGCAACTCGTTCGTAATCTCCGCCACACGGCCCAGAATGCGAACCAGCTCGGTCGAGTCCTGCTCGCCCAGCCTTTCCAGCATACGGATCATATGGTTGAGCATAGCACCGCGCTGCGCATCCGCAAGTTCCTTCCCTTCCGGCGTCAGTTCCACTAAAATCCTGCGCCGGTCGCTTGGGTCGATGCGGCGGGTAACAAATCCCTTGCGCTCCAGGCTGTTCAGCGCCGCGGCGATCCGCGCGGTGCTGATGTTCATAAAGCTGCTGATCTCGTTGGGCTGCACCGGCCCTTCATGAAAGATTACATATTGCAGCACAAACCCTTCCCCACGCATGCAGTCGTTGAGTTTCCGTTGTGGTCTGCCCTTATTGATCACATAGATTTTTCGGAGCAGTTCGTTTGCTAATACGTGATAATCCATGATAAGGCTCCCTTCGTGTCTTGTTCGCGAACACAGTTAGCAATATAATACCGTTAGATACTAATGTCAATAGGTTTATCAAATTCTAATCTTCCCGGGTGGAAACCGCCAAGAGCTTGAGTTTACTCTCTTTTTGTGGGATAATCAAACAAGGCAAAAAAAGTGGATTGTAACAAATGGTCCATCTAACCGCCATACAGAGGGAAATGTACGGAATGACAGAGGAAAAACGGGTTTACCTGATTGCCCATCTGGATGATGTCGCTAACCGAAAACTGGACGAGCTGTACGACCTGCTCCGCACGGCGGGCCTGACCGGCGCGCAGAAAGCGGATTTTCCGCATCATATTACCCTGGGCGAATATGATCTTTCGCAGGAGGCACAGGCGCTGGCGCTTACAAAGGCGGTATGCGCCCGCACCGCGCCTTTCACCGTGGAGTTGAACCACCTCGGTCTTTTTGGAACCAGCGTGCTGTTTGCGGGACTGTCCGTTAACCACGAGCTGCTTACGCTGCACGAAGCGCTGATGGGTACCGTCCTCTGGAAGGGCGGCGTGGAATGGGTAGCGCACGCCACCCTGCTGATGGACGAACCCGAAGCGGTGCTGCGCGCTGTGCCAATCGCGGCACATGCCTTTTCCCCGCTGCGCGCCACCATCGACAGCGTCGGCGTATTCGAATACGCCCCATCGAAATTGCTGGCACGCTACCCTTTATCGGGAGCGCGCTGAATCCCACGGCCGGGTACCGCGTAAAAAGCGCTTCTCCGCCCGTGAGGGGACAACCGAACGATACCTACAGTCGCAACCGTAAGGATAATGAGCGAAGGGGGAACCCTGCTTTGAGGATACTGGTGGACGCCGACGGCTGCCCTGTGGTAGACCGGACCATTGCCATTGCGAAAAAGGCAAACGTGCCGGTGCTGCTGGTTTGCGACACGGCGCATGTGCTGGAGCGCGAAGGCGCGGAAACCCTGACCGTGGATCAGGGCCCGGACAGCGCGGATTTTCGGCTGGTGAACCTGCTCAAGCCGGGCGATCTTGTGGTAACGCAGGATTACGGGCTGGCCGCAATGGCGCTCGCCCGCGCCGCCCTCGTGCTGGATCAGAACGGAATGCGTTATACCGCCGAAAATATTGATTCGCTGCTGCTGGCCCGGCACACCGCGCGCAAAATTCGCATGGGCGGCGGTCGGCTGAAAGGCCCCGCAAAGCGCACCCGCGAGCAGGACGACGCGTTTGAGCGGAGCTTGACAGCATTGCTTGAACCGACCGCCGGCGTGGCAGACCCGGCGGATTCCCCCGCGCGCTGATCCCGGCGAAAAGCGGAGCCAACCTAACAAATCATGTGATGCGATCAACGGCAGGCTTCTGCTCCACCCTTCGCATGTAAAATATCACACAAAACGCGCGGGGCCTGCGTTTCATCGCAAACCCCGCGCGTTTCTGCCGTATTCCGTTCACTTCATCAGCTTGACCAGCACAGCCTTCTGCGCGTGCAGGCGGTTTTCGGCCTCGTCGAAGATTTCGTCGGCGTGGGCTTCCAGCACCTTTTCGGTGATCTCCTCGCCGCGGTGCGCGGGCAGGCAGTGCTGCACCATCGCGTCCGGCTTGGCCACGGCCATCACCGCGTCGTTCACCTGATAGCCCGCGAACGCCTTTTTACGCTGTTCCGCTTCGCCTTCCTCGCCCATGCTGGCCCACACGTCGGTATACAGCACGTCGGCGTCTTTCGCCATGGCGGGGATGTCCGGGCCGATCTCGAAGCGGCCGGTCTCCTTCGCCCAGGCCAGGATGCCCGCGTCCGGCTGGTACGCGTCCGGGCAGGCGATGGAAACGCTCATGCCCACCTTGAGGCAGCCCACGATCAGGCTGTTGGCCATGTTGTTGCCGTCGCCCACAAAGCAGAGCTTCAGCCCCTTAAAACTGCCCTTGCGCTCGCGGATGGTCATCAAATCCGCCAGCACCTGGCAGGGATGCGCGTAATCCGTCAGCCCGTTGATGATGGGGATGCTGCCGTATTGCGCCAGATCCTCCACCTCCTGCTGAGCGAAGGTGCGGATCATGATGCCGTCCAGATAGCGGCTCAGCACCCGGGCGGTATCCTGCACGGGTTCACCCCGGCCGATCTGCAAATCGCGGCTGCTTAAAAACAGCGCGTGGCCCCCCAACTGATACATGCCCGTTTCAAACGAAACGCGCGTACGGGTGCTGGATTTTTGAAAAATCATCCCCAGCGTTTTGCCCGCCAGCACCGGGTGGGCGATGCCGTGTTTCTGCTCGTATTTCAGCTGGTCGGCCAGGTTCAGGATGCTCAAAATCTGCTCGCCGGTCAGGTCGCCCAATTTCAGCAGGTGTTTCATCGGTTCGCTCATTTGGCCAGTTCCTCCTTGATGATTTCTACGGCTTCTTCCAGCGCGTCCCACGGAATCGTGAGCGGCGGTAAAAGGCGCAGTTTGTTCTTCGCAGTCAGGCACACCACGCCGCGCGCAAGCAGCGCCTTGACCAGCGTTTTGGGGTCTTTGTCGCTCTCCACGCCCAGCATCAGCCCGCGGCCGGAGACGCTTTTCACATTGTCCAGCTCGCTCAGTTCCGCGGCGATATACTTGCCCTTGCGTTTCACCTCGGCAAGCAGGTCGTCGGTCAGTTGTTTTTGTACCGCCAGCGCCGCCGCCGCGCACACCGGGTTGCCGCCGAAAGTGGAACCGTGGCTGCCGGGGCCCAGCGTGTCCTTCACCTTTTCGCCCAGCAGGCAAACGCCCATGGGCAGACCGCCCGCCAGCCCCTTGGCGGTGGTGGCGATGTCCGGCAGCCAGTCGTACCGCTGGTAGCTGAAAAGCGTACCCGTGCGGCCGTTGCCGGTCTGCACCTCGTCCACGATCATCAGCATATCTCGCTCGGCAGTCATGTCCCGTACCGCCTGCAGGTATTCGCGGGTCAGCGGTTCCACGCCGCCCTCGCCCTGCACGGTTTCCAGCATCACGGCGCAGACCGGCAACGTGTCCAGCAGGGTTTTCAGCCCCTCCGTGTCGCCCGGTTCCGCATAGGCAAACCCTTCCGGGAACGGCCCGAAATCGTGGTGGAACACATCCTGCCCGGTAGCGGCCAGCGTAGCCAGCGTGCGCCCATGGAAGCTGTTGTTAAGCGTAACGATCACGGGGCGCACGTTTTCACCGTGCCTGTCGGCGCTGTACTTGCGCGCCGCCTTGATGGCGCACTCGTTGGCTTCCGCGCCGGAATTGCCGAAGAATACGCGTTTCATGCCGCTTTTTTCGCACAGCAGTTTTGCCAGCTCCGCCTGCGGCGTGGTGTAATACAGGTTGCTTACATGGGCCAGCGCGTGCGCCTGCTCGCACACGGCCTTTTCCCATGCGGCGTTGCCATACCCCAGCACGTTCACCGCGATGCCGCTGCCCATGTCGATATACTTTTTACCCGCATCGTCATACAGGTACGCCCCTTCGCCGCGCACGAACGTTACGTCAAAGCGTGAATAGGAGTTGGCAATGTACTCCGCATACATTTTCCCGACCTTGTTCATGGCTTTCCCTCCCGGCGGCCCGTCCGGGCCTTCCGATACAATTTTCCCTCCATCAGAGGCGGATTATCCCTGAATAAACATGGTGCCAGCGCCCTCGTCGGTAAGGCACTCAATCAGGATGGCGTGCGGCACACGCCCGTCCAGAATAAACACGCGGTTTACTCCCCGGCGGATGGCCTCGATGCAGCAATCCACCTTGGGGATCATCCCGCCGGATATGATGCCCTCTCGGATCAGCTCCGGCGCTTCGCTGGCCTTCACAACGCTGATCAGCGTGCTGTCGTCCTTCGGGTCGCGCAGGATGCCGCGGATGTCCGTCATGCTGATAAAGCTTTCCGCTTTTAGCTCCGCGGCGATGCGGGCGGCGGCGGTATCAGCGTTGATGTTGTAGGCATGCCCGGCGCTGTCGCACCCCACGGTGGAAATGACCGGGATATAGCCCTTCTCCAGCACGTCCAGAATGGGAGCCGTGTTGATTTTGGTAATCTCGCCCACGTACCCGTGCACGTCATCCAGCTTCGTCACTTCGATCATGCGGCCGTCCATACCGCTCAGCCCGATCGCCTTGCCCCCGACCGTCTGGATGAGGCTCACCAGGCTTTTGCCCACCTTGCCCGCCAACACCATCTGCACTACGTCGGCGGTTTCCTCGTCGGTCACGCGCAGGCCGTCGATAAATTCGCTCTTCTTGCCCAGCTTTTTCAACAGATCGCTGATCTCCGGGCCGCCGCCGTGCACCAGCACCACGCGCACGCCCACCAATTGCAAAAGCAACAGGTCGCCCATCACGGCGCGCTTCAGGTCCTCGTTGATCATGGCGTTGCCGCCGTACTTGATGACCACGATTTTTCCGTTGTATTTGCGGATGTAGGGCAGGGCCTGAATCAGCACCTCCGCGCGCTCGTTGATGGTCACGGTTTTGTCCCCTTCCTGCTGCTAATCGCTGCAATCGCGATTAATAATGATAAGGTTTGTTGTCCTCAGCGCCGTTCTTCCCCCAGGGGAAGGTTGGCACCGGAGGGAAGCGCGTGCCCAGCGGGCACCACGGCGCAGCCGTGAGCGACCAACAGGATCGGCGCCCGTTCTTTCCCAAGGGGGAAGGTATGGGAGGGGGATCGCAATCCCCCGGCCCAAAGGGAGCTTTAGCGACCGTTCCCCAGGGGGAGGCATGGCACCAGAGGGAAGCGCGTGCCCGGTGGGCACCACGGCGCAGCCGTGAGCGACCAACCGGATCAGCGCCCGTTCTTTCCCAAGGGGGAAGGTTGGGGAGGGGATCGCAATCCCTTCCCCAAAGGGAGCTTTAGCGACCGTCAGGTTCTGTAATCTCCGTTGATCTTCACGTAATCGTACGTCAGATCGCAACCCCACGCAACCGCCTGTTCAGTACCCGCATTGAGCTGAACGGCAACGTCAATCTCGCTTTCGGAAAGCACCAGCTTCGCGTCCTCCTCGCTGAAGGGCACGCCGCTGCCGCCCGTGCAGACCGACACCACGCCCGCGCGGCTTTGAAACTGCACGTCGATCTTGCCGATGTCCACCGCCGCACCGCTGTAGCCGATAGCGCACAGCACCCGGCCCCAGTTGGCGTCCGCGCCGAAGATAGCCGCCTTAAGCAGGGTAGAGCACACCACGGACTTGGCTACCAGCTTGGCGTTCGCCTTGTCCGGCGCGCCGGTTACGGTGCAGGTCATCAGCTTCGTGGCGCCTTCGCCGTCTTTGGCCATGATGCGGCAAAGCTTCGCGCACACCTGATACAGCGCCGCTTTGAACGTGCCGTATTCCGGCCCGTCGCAGGCGGCAATTTCCGGGTTGCCCGCCAGCCCGCCGGCCAGAACGGTAACCATGTCGTTGGTGGAGGTGTCCCCGTCTACGGACAGCATGTTGAAGGTGTCCTTCACCACACCGGAAAGCGCGGTTTGCAGACAATCCGGCGCAATGGCCGCGTCGGTGGTGATAAAGCACAGCATGGTCGCCATGTTGGGGTGGATCATGCCGCTGCCCTTGCTGATACCGCCCATGCGGCACAGCCTGCCGCCCAGTGTAAACTCCACGGCCACTTCCTTGGCCACGGTGTCGGTTGTCATAATCGCTTCGGCGGCGTCGTGCCCGCCGTTGTGCCGCAGCGCGACCGCCAGCCTGCGCATCCCCTTCTCAAACGGGTCCAGCGACATGGGCTGACCGATCACGCCGGTGGAGGCCACCACCACGTCGCCCGCGGGCACACCGGTATGCTGCGTAACCAGCGCGCACATCCCCTCGGCAATTTCTTTGCCGTTGGCGTTGCAGGTGTTGGCGTTGCCGCTGTTGCACAGAATCGCCCGGGCGTGCCCGTCGGCCACATGGGCCTTCGTAACGGCGATGGGTGCGCCCTGCACCAGATTTTGCGTGTAGCAGCACGCCGCCGTGCACAGCGTATCGCTCACGATCAGCGCGGTATCCCGCTTGTCGCGGTTTTTCCGAATGCCCAGATGTTCGCCGGATGCCTTGAACCCCTTTGCGGCGGTTACGCCGCCATCAATAAACACAAACTGTTCAGCCATGTTCCTATTGCCTCCGCGCCCGGCCGGAGGCCCCGCAGGCCGACAGCCGAGGAATATTTCAAGTAAAAGAACCGTTCAGGCCCGTTTGCGCAGACAGCCCCAGCATCAGGTTCATACACTGGATCGCCGCGCCGCTCGCGCCCTTGCCGAGGTTGTCGAACCGGGCGCAAACCATCGCGCGCTCGTCGGTGCCGGTCGCAAAAAGCTCCATCCCATCGCTGCCCGCCATCGCGTTGGCCGCCAGATACGCTTCGGGGTTCGCGTCCCGAACACGGATCAGCGGCTGCCCCGCGTAGTGCGCGCGATAAAGCTCCGTAAGCCCGCCAAGCGTAAGCGGCTTTCGCAGCCGGTTGGGCCGCAGGGGGAGCGATACCAGCATCCCCGCGTAGTAATCGCCAAGCACCGGCTGAAAGATCGGCGTTTCCGCAAGCCCGCACACGTGCACAATCTCCGGCAGGTGCTTGTGATGCTGCGTTACGGCGTAGGAGCGCAGGCTTCGCAGCGCTCCGTCGCGGCCGGGGGTTTCGTACTCCGCGATCATCTTTTTTCCGCCGCCGCTGTACCCGGTAAGCGACGTCAGCATCAGTTCTGCATCCGGCGAAATCGCGCCCGCCTGCACCAGCGGATAGAGCAGCGCGATCGCGCCGCTGGCGTGGCAGCCGGGCACCGCGACGCGGTTTGCCTGCTTCACCGCCGCCTCATGTGCCGGGGACAGCTCCGGAAAGCCGTAGGCAAAGCGCGCATCGGTCCGGAAAGCGGTACTGGTGTCCAGCACCCGGCCCTTTGTGTCGCCCAGCGCCGCGATCAGCGCGCGGCTGGCGTCGTCCGGCAGACACAGAAAGGTGATGTCCGCCTGTTCGGCCAGCTCCGCCTGTGCGGCGGGGTCCTTGCGCAGTTCTTCCGGCAGGGAAACCAGCTCAATGTCGGCGCGCGCGGAGAGCCGCTCCACAATGCGCAGGCCCGTGGTGCCGCTGCCGCCGCTAATAAATACCTTTGTCATCGCGAATCCCTGCCTTGTATAGCGTTAGCACGGCGTCGCCGCGCGGAGGTTCGCGCCGCCGCACCGGAGGCTTTGGGGCGGTCCGATGCGGCGCGCGGAAAAGATCAGAGCTTCTTTTGCAGTTTGGCCTGCACCGCCACGGGCAGCCCGAACAGGGTGATAAAGCCCGCGGAGTTCTTCTGGTCGTATACCTGATCCTGCCCGAAGGTGGCGATTTCCTCGCTGTACAGGCTGTACGGGCTGGTTACGCCCGCGTTGATGACGTTGCCCTTGTACAGTTTCAGCGTCACGTCGCCGGTTACGTGCTCCTGCGTTTTGGTTACGAAGGCGGAAAGCGCCTCGCGCAGGGGCGTGAACCACTGGCCGAAATACACCAGTTCCGCAAACCGGTTGGCCACCAGCTCTTTATAGTGCTGGGTGTCACGGTCCAGGCACAGGGTTTCCAGCACCTGATGCGCGCGGTAGAGCAGGGTGCCGCCGGGGGTTTCGTACACGCCGCGGCTCTTCATGCCCACCAGCCGGTTTTCCACCAGGTCCACCAGCCCCACGCCGTTTTCGCCACCGAGCTTGTTCAGCTTCTCCAGCAGCGCCACGGGGGCCAGCTTCTCGCCGTCCACCGCCACAGGAATGCCTTTTTCAAAGGTAATTTTCACGTAGGCGGGCTTGTCGGGGGCCTGCTCGGGGCTTACGCCCATTTCGAGGAAACCGGGCTTGTTGTACTGCGGCTCGTTGGCGGGGTTTTCCAGATCGAGGCCCTCATGGGAGAGGTGCCACAGGTTTTTATCCTTGCTGTAATTCGTATCCCGGTTAATTTTAAGCGGGATATGGTGCGCCTCGGCATAGTCGATTTCCTCATCGCGGCTCTTGATGTCCCACTCCCGCCACGGAGCGATGACCGCCATGTCCGGCGCGAAAGCCTTGATGGTCAGCTCGAAACGCACCTGATCGTTGCCCTTACCGGTGCAGCCGTGGCAGATTGCGTCCGCCCCTTCCTTGAGGGCGATTTCCACGATGCGTTTGGCAATAATGGGACGCGCGAAGCTGGTGCCCAGCAGATATTCGCCTTCGTACACCGCGCCCGCCTGCAGGGTGGGGTAGATGTAATCGGTGATAAATTCCTCTTTCAGGTCCTCAATATAGAGCTTGCTCGCGCCGGTTTTTTTGGCCTTTTCCTCCAGCCCGTCCAGCTCGGTGCCCTGTCCCACGTCGCCCGAAACGGCGATTACTTCGCAATTGTTATAGTTCTCCTTCAGCCACGGAATAATAATGGAAGTATCAAGCCCGCCGGAATAAGCGAGCACGACCTTTTTGATTTCCTGCTTGGACTTCACAGCCATGGTGGTTGCCTCCTTGAATATTTATGCACGTATTATGTATTATATGCAGCTTTTTGTCAAGGGGTTTTCTTGCGATTTTTGTCTGCTTTGCGGTCAATATGTACATTTTTGTTTGAACTTCGGCGGCAATACTCCCACAGAGCAAGCTTTTACGCCGCGTCGGCCTGCTGGCCCGCTATAAGCAACGCAACCGAAAAACTATGCAACCCCATCATGAAAAGCCCACGCATCCGGCAAGAGCCGTTTGCGCGGGCTTTTAAACTGTATGGTGGCTGGTTCCGGTACGTCCGACAGGCCGGCGGGCGCTGCGTTACCGCTCCAGTCTGCGCGCTTCCAGATAGTAGCGCTTCTCATTCGCTTCGCCCATGCTGAAGGTTTTGCGCGGCAGCGATCCCAGCTTTTCCACCATCGGAAACAGTTGGTTTTTCGGCAGCGCGGGCAGCAGGAACGCCACGGCCTTTTCTCCCTCCGCCAGCGCGCGCACGGCAGCGTCGCCGTGAATATAATCCAGTTTTGTGCCGGGGTGGGCAGGCATCCAGTCGTCCAGAAAGCGCTGCAGCGTGCCCACGGCCAGCGGATGGGGCGAACCGCCGATATTCAGGCGCACTTCCTTCCCCTCAAACGCCACCACGATTTCCTGCGTGTTCTCCCCGCCGGTCAGCGACCAGCCTTTTTCCACGGCGTAACGGGCCAGTTCGTCCAACAGCGTGTCGCCGTCGTAGCCGAACAGCACCCGGTGGATCGGCTCGAAGATCAGCGCGTCGTCGTGGATGTTTTCCAGCTCCACCATCGCAAAGCGCGCGGGGTGGTCGGCCTGTTCGGCCGGGGTCAGCGTTGGTTTGATTTCCTCCCAGTAGGCTTTGGCGGTCGCAAGACTATGGTTGCCGTCGCCTACGGCATACAGCAGGTTGCTCGAAAGCCGGGATCTCAGCGCTTCCAGCGCGGCGTTTACCCCGGCGATGTCCGCCGGGTCGGTCACGGCATAGCCCACCACATGGCCGCCGTTCATCATCAGCGGGAAATCATACAGTTTTGTAAGCGTATTGCGGCGCTCAAACAGCGGTTCCGCCACGCTCATCATAGGATCGTCAATCAGCATCAGCACATGGCTCAGTTCCAGCGCCGCGCCGCGCCTTACCGCCAGCCGCGGGGGAATCCTTTCCAATATTGTTCCTTCGGTGGCGCGCACGGGGGTGCGGCTGCCGGGGTGATAATCATACCCTTCCAGATCCATCAGCGCCACCAGACCGACGCGCGCGCCGCTTGAGGTGTTGCGCTCGGTCAGGATAAAACCGTTTTTTACGCCGGGCGTCAGCACGCCGCGGGCGAGATAATCCCGCATGGCGCGGTGAATTTCCGGCACGCGCACGTCGGCTTCGGGCAGAAAAATTTCCGGCAGAATCAGCCGCAGCGTGCTTGGCTGTCCGTCCACCAGCGCCTCAACCTCTTTCCAGTATTCCGGCTGAGAGGTGTACTGGTCGCAGGCGACGCATGCCCACGCGGTTGGGTTTACCTCCGGGGCCGGTAAAAGCAGTTCTCCGGGATGTAGATACAGGTCTTGCATGAAAATCCTCCTTGGCGCGGCAGTGCGCGCGGGTTCGTTGATTGGGTTTACACGGTGTTTACTCCGCCTGGATATGGGCGGCGGTCTCGCCGCTGCGAAGCATCCGGCAGAGAAGCACCCAGCAGGTCGTATCCCCGTTTTCCGGAAGGGTCGCCAGCGTCAGCAGCCGGTCGCTTGCCTGCACGCCTACCGCGATGGGATACAGGCTGCGGCTTCTCGCGTTCTGTACATAGGCAAGCATCTGTTCATCGGTCTGGAAAGACAGGTAACCCGCATAATTGAAGTAGTTGGCGGACGTGGTATCGCTGTCCGCACGGATCACGGCAAACACCACATAATCCGCCTGCTCGTACAGCGTGTGGCAGGTGACGATGCCGTGGCTTTGCACAAACGCCTTTCCTGCCAAACCATACTGCGCGAGCGGTTGCAGCAATTTCCCCTCGTCGGTTGCCTGTCCGCGGATCAGCAGGTTTTCCGGCGGCTTTTTAAGCAGGATTCCCTCATCCACAAACACCGCGCCGCCGTACCCCATCACGTTGCGAGCGTTATGGGTAAGGTAATACGTGTTGTTGCGCTGCACCAGCGTTTCGTCCAGCACGCCGTCAATGGTTAGCCTTCCCACCACATCCGCGTTTTGCTGGCGCAGGGTGGTAAACTCATCACTGACGTTCAGCAGCGGGTTGTTCGGGTAAGCGGTCAGTCTGGTACGCGCGGGGGAGGTGACGGCAGGCTGTACCGTTTGTATATCCCCCGCCGCGCCGCCGCTGTCCAGCACGCCGATCAGCGGGTCGTTCTGTGCGATGCGGGGCTCCGGCGTCGGGGTACGGACGGGCAGGGGTGTATTCGTAGGGGCGTAGGTTTGCCCCGCGGGCAGCAGATCCACCGCTTCGGCGGTCGTGTTGGGGTCCACGCCCGCCAGCTCGGACAGCTCCTGCCGGTCCGATTGCAGGTCCTGCTGGTTCACCATCAGGCTTTGCGCCATCCGGGCAATTTCCACCACGCAGAACAGCACGGCCAGAGAACCCACGATCAACAGCGCCAGCTGCCATTTCTGCTTTAAAAACTGTCGGGCAGGTTTGCGCGGCGCGGGGGACCCCGACGGCCCGGCAGGGGTTTTCGGCGGTTTCGCGGGCGGCGGAGTAACCGCTTGGCGACGTGCGGAAGAAAACTGCGAAATCCTCTCCGTGTCGGACGCGGCGGGCGGGTATCCTGTTCCCGTCACCGCGTCGTAAGGCGCCGAATAGCGGCCCGAAACAGAGGCATCCCCTTCATTTACCGTTGCAGGCGGATACCGTGACGATTGCATCGCAACCATCGGCGGCAGAAAATCATTCAGCAGGGCGCTATCAGCGGAACGATCCGCCGCAAACGGAGGGAATGCCCCGGAATCCGCAGGCGTTTCGGTTTCCCGCGGTCCGGTCCATTTAAACCCACCTTCTGCCGCTCTTGGCACCACCGGGGCCTTCCAGCCCAACGTGATCCACGGATCGACCGTCTGTTGTTGCGGTGTCGGCGGCGCATCGGCGGCCACGCCTCCATGTTTGGGAACATAGTCCGGGTGTTTCGGCGCGGACACCGAGGGCCTTGCCGCCGAAAACGCGTCCGTCGCACTTGCGCCGGGCACGGCATACGGTTCGCCTGAACGGTACGGTACGGGCGCGGACACCGAGGGCCTTGCCGCTGAAAAC
>Ga0116170_10002447_pt1 | contig 17904 bp, 19 predicted proteins | sample AD_JPNHW1_MetaG_FD_89797 | JGI IMG/M metagenome (GOLD analysis project Ga0116170, IMG submission 89797) | Active sludge microbial communities of municipal wastewater-treating anaerobic digesters from Japan - AD_JPNHW1_MetaG | ecosystem: Engineered > Bioreactor > Anaerobic > Digestate | place...
AAAAAAAAAATAAACCTAAAACCTTTTTTTTAGGGAAAATAATTAAAATTAAAAAAAAAAAACACAAAAAAAACAAAAAAAATGATATAAAAAATAAAATCATACTTCCTCTCAAAAAACTTCCCTGAAATATCATATTAAAAAAGAATTTCTAAATCAAATAAATGATTTTTTTAAGAAATTTACATAAAACAGATGATGATTAACCCGCCAATCATGTTGTACCCTGTGTTTAGGCATATATTATATATAAGAAAAGAAAAGTCTTATAAAATCTATGCGGGAAGAGGTATTTTTTGAAAAAATATAAGTTCAGATTGCAAACTGTTCTTGGCATGCGACAAAAAGTCCTTGAAGAAAAACAGCTTGAAATGGCAAAAGTAGTAAGTCTTCTGAATATGCAGCTTCAAGTTCTTGAAGACCTTTTAAACAAGAAAGAATTAACAAAAAAGAATTTGGAAAAAATCTACGAAAACAACGCTGAACTTGATATTTTAGAAATTACAAACCACAAAAACTTTTTCTCAAAAATGATAAACAACATAAAAATTCAAGAAGAAGTGATTAAAAACATTCAAATAGTATTAAACGCAAAACAACAAGAAGTGACAGAAGCACTTAAAGAAGTAAAAATACTGGAAAAACTCAAAGAAAAACAAGAAAAGAAATTCTACCAACACTACGAATACCTTCAAGGAAAAGAAATAGATGATATAGCATCAACACGTTACCAAAAAATGACAGCATAAAACGAGGAAATATGGCAACAGCAATAACAGATTTACTAACTCAAATAAAAACAAAAAGTGAAAGTTCAAAAAAAACTTACACCGATAAGTCTGAAGCTTTTGAAAATGTTTTTGATAAAGTAAGCAAGAATTATACAAAAGAAGAAAACAAATTTAACTCTGAAGATAAAAAAGTTGATTATCAAAAAAAAGCAGACAAATACGAGCAAAAAGAAGAAGACAAATCTGAAAATACAGCTTTGAAAGATAATTCACAAAAAAATAGTGAAAAAGAAAATAAAATTGAAGAAAATACAAATCTTCCAAAAGACAAACCTTCTCAAGATTCAAAACAAGACAAAATTCAAGAAAGCAAAACCCAGCAAAAAGAATCTTACGATGAGGGCAAAACAGCAGAAGCCGAAAATAAAGTTCAAGCAGACCCGGAACAAAAAAATCAAACGCAATCAACCGAGCAGCCAAAAACTTCAATAACTGTACCTGTGGCTTCCGAGGCTGCCGATATACTTTTGAAAAATTTACAAATCGCTACTGCCCAAAATCAAGTTCAACCTCAAATTCCGACACAAACTCAAATACAGCCTGTGACTGACAAAACAAAAGTTCAAACACAGCCGCAAACTCAACAGGTTCTGCTTAATATAAATATAGAAAATATTTCTCAGGACAATACAACACCAGAAATTACAAATCAAATTCCGAAAAACGCTCAAACAGATATTGAACAAATTAATGCAGACATTAAGGCAAAAACACCTGTAATACAAGCAAATATTGATGTAAAAACAAAAAGTGACGAAAACCCCGAACAAAAACAATCAATAAAAGATGTCTTACAGAAAACAATTTTAACTCAAGAAATGCTTGATGCAACAAATGCAAGAGTTGTCAGTGTTGAACAAAACGCCTCATCAGACAACCTTTTGAATAAACAAAGCGCACAAGAAAACGGAATTAAATCTTTAATGGATTCAAACCAACAAAACAATCAAAATTTAAACATAACCGATGCAAAAGCAAGTTTTAGTAAAACAATAGAAAGCATTCAATCTCCAAAAGAAATTTCTAAAAATGACATTTTGGCACAAATTCACACAAAACTTACAGAGGCCAAAGACGAAGGCTCAACAAAGGTAACAATAGTCCTTAAGCCTGAAAATTTAGGTAAAATCAATTTGGAATTAATTAACGGCAAAGACGGACTTATAGCAAGAATGACCGCCGAAAACGTTCAAGTCAAAGAACTTTTGGAAAAGAATTTGGAAGGGCTTAAAAACTCGCTCGGAGCACAAGGTGTTCAGATTAATGAAGTCAATGTAAAAGTTGAAAACATAGAAAAACAATCCAACGAAATGCTCAATTTTGAATATCAGCAGCAAACTATGCAAGATGAACAAGAACAAAAAGATTCACAAAAAGCCGACAACAAAGAACAAAACGTTCAAAACAACTCTTTGGACTCTTCGGAAGATTCTGATATTTCAGAAGAAAATGCCGAAGAAACAGTAATCTCGGAAAAACATACCGGAAGAGTTGATTACAAGGTTTAAAAATTAAAAACGGGGGGAGAAAATAAAATGGCAGCATCAGTACAAAACCAAATAACAGATATGCAAAATGCAACTGCTCAATATCAGGCATCTTTGCCAAAAACAACCGGCACAAGCCAATTTGATGCCGATACTTTCTTAATGCTAATGCTAAAAGAACTCCAGTATCAGGACCCTCTTTCACCTATGGATAATAAAGAATTTTTAGCACAACAGGCTCAATTCACTCAAGTTTCTGCAACTCAGGAACTCAAAGAAAATATGGCAACAAACAACTACATTATGCAAACACTTGCACTTGTAGGAAAAGAAGTTACTATAACAGACCCTGATAATCCGCGCCAAACAATAACAGGAACCGTCACAGAAGCAGGATTTGAAAACGGCGGTTCATGTATAACAATTAACGGAAAAGAATACCCGCTTTCTTTGGTTCAAAGTGTCAGAGAACCGGGAACAGGGACAAACAATAATACCACAAACGACACAACAACAAATAACAATGACAACAATAATAACGGCTCATCATCATAAAAAGGGATTAAGTGAGAGGTTAAATTAAGAAAAATATAACAGGAGGAGAAAATGTCACAAGCACTATACACAACCATGGGCGGTATATCAGCAGCTCAAACACAAATTAACGTTGTTTCAAACAACATTGCAAACATTAACACCATCGGATTTAAAGAATCCAATATAACCTTTCAGGATATTTTCTCTACCACACTTACAGGCGGGAACTCTCCTACTGTAACAACAGGGGGTAAAAACCCCATTCAAATAGGTTTGGGTGTTCAGGTAGGAACCATTTCTAAAAACATGGATTCTGGAACCTGGACAGCCACAGGCAAAGCCACAGACATGATGATTCAAGGAAACGGATTTTTTACCGTAAGATCTTCAAGCGGACAATTCTTTCTGACAAAAGCAGGCAACTTTACATTTGACGCAAACGGCGACATGGTAAACGCTCAAGGTTATAAAGTAGTAGGTGCCAGCCAGCTTTATGCAGCAAGCAGTTCAAACGCAACAGTAAAAGTTCCCCAACAAATTGTTTCTTCTGTAACGGCTAACAACGCAATGGCATCAAAAGCATTATCTGAATTAAACGACTGTCAAATTACCACAGGAGATATTTTTATTGAGGTAAATACCTCTGCAACATCACAAACAGTTCCGGTAAGCTTAGAGGCAACTGATAATACAATACAAAAAATATGCGATAAAATTCAAAAGGCTATCGATGACAAAATGTTATGGACTCCAACAACCAGAGGTCTAACAATAAAATGTGATACTTCTACCGGCGGTAAAATAAAATTTGAATTAAACCAAACCATAGCCCCACCAAACAGAGTAAACAACATTAACTTTGGACCGGGAACAGCAAATCCGTCAAACTTCTTTGAACAAATAGAACTTTCATCACTTAATTCAGATACTCACGAATACACAAGTAAAATATTGGATTATCAGGTTGATGTTTCTCCCGTAACAAGTACGACTTCTGCAATTGCAGTATCAAACTACAGTATAGCAGGGGACGGTTCGATAGAAGCAACTTATTCAAACGGTGATAAAATTACAATTGAATTGAATGAATCGGATAATACCTTCCGATTTAAATATACAACCTCAACAGGTGTTATCATAAGAAATGACAATGTTCACGTTAACCCTAACGTAGCACAACCGCCTAACTTCCAAATTCAGCTTGCCAACGTAATCAACCCTGAAGGGCTTGTTTCAGAAGGCGGAAACCTCTGGTCAATGGGAGCAAACTCCGGTACTCCTATATACACCGTCGGCGGCACAATGGGTGTAGGTGCAATCAAATCAGGCGGACTGGAAGCTTCAAACGTTGACATATCAAAACAGTTCTCAAACATGATTATGGCTCAACGTGCTATACAGGCAAACTCAAGAGTGTTTGGCGTAACAAGTGATATCATGGAAACACTTGTTATGTTAGGCAGATAATTATAATATTTTGACCATGCCTCAAGCATGCCTTATTAACACTGATAATTTAATTTATTAAGGTATGTTAACAAACATGAAGAAATATTAAATACGCCCGAAAACATGTACTTTCATGGTTTTAGGGGAAAATCAAAACGGTCAAAACAATCAAATAAACAAAATGTTGTCCTGGCATGAAAGTTGGAATATAATCGAAATATGTTCTGCTTTTAGGACAAGGTCTTGTAGGATTAGGAACTTATGGGTTCAATAGAAGAAAACGTCTTAAAAATACAAGAAGAAATCGCACCTTATAAACCAAATATCATTGCAGTTACAAAGTATTTTGACGAAAGCAAGATTGAAGAAGCTTATCAGGCAGGTTTGAGAGACTTTGGCGAATCAAGAGTCATCTACGCCATTGAAAAAATTCAAAAACTTTCGCAAGACACAAGACAAAACTCAAAATTCCACCTTATCGGGCATTTACAAAGCAATAAAGCTCGAAAAGCGGTAAAATTTTTTGACCTGATACATTCGGTGGATTCTTTGGAACTTGCAAAGACGATTTCTCAAGAGGCAATTAAAGAGGGGAAAATTCAAAAAATTCTTTTGCAGTTGAATAACGCCCAAGAAGAACAAAAATTCGGGTTTTCAAAGGGAGAGCTTTTTGCGATTTTTGAACAGATAAAAGAACTTAAAGGAATTGAAATCAAAGGCTTAATGAACATTGCACCGTTTGGAGCAACAAGCCCGGAATTAAAAGAGTTATTTGAAGATGTTGTAAAAACAAGAAATGAATTAGAAAAAAAATATCATTGTGAATTAAAAGAAATATCGATGGGAATGAGCGGAGATTACAAAGAGGCTTGTGAGGCAGGAGCCACAATGATAAGGATAGGAAGAAAATTATTTAGTACATAACATATTTGGAGGAAAGATTAGTGACAGTTACAGACAAAATTAAATCTATAGTTGGATTTTTAACACAAGGTTTTGAACAAAGAGACGATGTTTTTGAAGATATGGCAGACGAGCTCGGCATGGAATACCCTATTGAAGACAATTTGGCATTAGAGCCTATGTATTCAAGCAATTACCGTAGTGAAAAACAAAGTGACCTGAAGGTCGTTGCTCATCCTAATTACAAAAGCTATGAAGTAATGGTTATTGAGCCTCGCTCATTCGGTGAAGCCGGACAAATCGTTCAAAACTTAAAAGAGAAAAAGACTATTGTTCTAAATTTGCATTTACTTGACAAAGAACAATCTCAAAGAACTGTTGATTTTGTTTGCGGAGCAGCACAAGCCCTTAACGGAAAACCTCAAAAAATCAGTGAAATGGTTTTCATATTCACTCCAAACAATGTAACTTTGTCAGTTGACGCAGCAGCAAATGTGAACAAATTTAGAGATTCCTTGTGGAACCAACCGCAGTAATTGCGGCAAAGTGACCTTTAATTTGAGATGTTAAAGGATAGTTGTAGTTCTGGGGAGGCGGCAGCCTCCTTTTCTTTTTTTTAGAATCAAAGGGCGAAGTTTCTTTTTGAAACTTCGCCCTTTGATTCTTCTTTCAAATTAATATCCTATAGCCCATGTAAAAGGTTTTTGGGCATCAATTTTTTTATCTGAGGGGGTTGCTGTTGATACTGCCCTGACCTCAATTACCTGTTGGGCTTTTTGAAGCATGTTGTTTTTTTGCATTGTCATGTCAACATTATTAAAAGATTTAAGCCTGTCTAATTTGTTTTGCAAATCCGAATTTTCGTCATTTAAAACAACGGTTTGTCTGTTTAGGTCATTTAAGACCATTTCATTTGCTGATGAAAAATAGTAGCTTATGGAAGTCAAAACTATAAAAACTCCCAAAAGTGTGGTTAAAGTTAAATTGATTTTTCTGATTGCCATGTCTTTTCTTGTGTTCTCCTTCGGAAAATAACCCTCAATTATCGGATTATAGTATTGAGGATTACTCTGATAACCCTGGTAGTATCCTTGTGAAGAACCATAATTATCAATAATTTGAGCTTGTCTTTGAATCAATTATCCTACTCCCTGGCTAAAACCCTCCCGGCGATTCTTAATTTCGCGCTTCTGGAAGGCGGATTCTCTTTTACTTCCTTTTCACTTGCAACGATAGGTTTTTTTGTAATCACTTCTAACATTGGCGGCTTGCAGGTGCAAATCATCTGATTTTTAGGACATCTGCACTTTTGAGAATACTCCCTAAATAGATTTTTAACTATCCTGTCCTCAAGCGAATGAAAACTTATCACACTAATTATAGCACCATCCCCTAATAAATGAAACACTTTCTCCAAAGTATTTTTTACATTTGTTAACTCTTGGTTAACTTCAATTCTTATTGCCTGAAAAACTCTTGTGGCAGGATGAATGGATGATTTTATCCTCGGCGTGCACTCAATTATTAAATCGGCCAATTCGCCTGTTGTTTCAATGGGTTTAACCTTTCTTTGCTCAACAATTTTTTTGGCAATTCTTTTTGAAAAACGCTCTTGCCCGTATTCACTGAAAATCCTTATCAAATCCTTTTCACTGTAGCTATTGACCACATTATAAGCACTAAAATCCGCATCTTTATTGAATCTCATATCAAGCGGAGCATTTTGGGAAAAAGAAAATCCTCTTTGCGCCTGTGTGAGCTGATGGTAAGATGCGCCCAAATCAAAGATAATTCCGCCTGTTATCTTATCAATTTTTAAATCTTGTAAAACTTCCGTAATATTTGTATAAGAATCTTGTACTATTGTTAAGTTATCGTAACCTTTAAGTTTTTCTTTTGCAGCATCTATCGCATCTTTGTCAACATCAAATGCGATAAGTCTGCCTTTTGGCTGAATTTTTTCCAAAATCAATTTGCTGTGCCCGCCGCCGCCCAAGGTTGCATCGACGTAAATAAGCCCGGCTTTACAGCCCAATGCATCCACCGCCTCTTTCTTCATAACCGTGTAGTGCTTAAAATCAGTCATTTCCCTCTTCACTCTTCACTGCTCACTCTTCACCCGATTATATCACGCATGACAACAAAGGGCACTTTTGCATGTCTTAACGGAACATATCAAAAAAGACCTCGTCTTACTAATTAGGTTTTAAGTTGGAATTGAGACTCAGTGATGTGTTACAAATTCATCCCATATGCTCGGGACGACAATCAATGCAGCATAGACGATGAACCCGAACAGTATCAGGTTAAAAGCTTCCATCTGTGGACTCCTAAAATAAGCTTACCTGTATATTATTCCACATTTGTTAAAAATATTAACTTGTTTTTCAATTCACTTAACAAAACTTAACCAAAGGATTTATGTTAATATGGGAGTAGAGGAAAATGAAAATGAAAATAGCAACACTTTTTAAAGAACTTTGCTGTTCAAGGTGTAAATCGGATTTTGATGAAGATTCTGTCGAAATAATGAGGGAAGAAGATGAAATGCTTGTCTTCAGGCTTGTTTGCCGGCAATGCGGAAAAAGCTTTGGGGTGGCATTCCTTGGGATAGGCGACTTTGAACTGAAAAATTATTCACAAGGCGATAAAGTTTTAAAGATGAAAGGTGAGCCTGAGCCGATAAATGAAGATGAAGTGCTTGATGCGCACAAATTCATCAAAGAATTTGACAAAAATTGGCGCAAATTTATTTCCGACTTGGATGAGTAGTTTTTTTTACACAAAAGGGTGACGAAAACAAAGTTTTCGTCACCCTTTTGTATTTTAAACACTAATTTTCTTTGCAAGAATAATACACGGTAAAAGCTGAAATTATTGCACTTATGCCTACAAGCGAATAAACTACTCTTGAAACATAGCTCATTTCTCCAAAAAGAGTTGCGACCAAATCAAAACCGAAAAGACCAATCAAGCCCCAATTAATAGCACCTACAAGGACTAAAACATAAGATGTGTATTTCAAAAAATTAAACATAACTGCCTCCTTATCAATGTCTTTTTATTTTATTTATAAAACAAAAAGACATTCAATCCTCTTTATGATTAAGAAAAAAGTCTAATTATTTTTTTGCTATTTTATCAATCATTTTTACAGAAAAAATAAAATGATTTAACATTTTAAATAGATAATAAAAAGTTGCCTGTCAATTTTTTTGTTCTATTATAATTTTTAGTCCGAGTATAAAAACGGAACAAAAATTTGAAAAAATATTGGTTTATTTTAATTTTAATATTGTTTTTAATATCTAAAAATGATGCTTTTGCGACTCAAACGGTTTTTAACGTTCCAAGTGCCGATGTGACAGAAAAAGGGCATGTGTTTTTGCAGGAAGAAGCTCAATTTCAACCATGGAATCCGGGTGCAAATTTTGTTAACACGTTTTATGCAGATTACGGGGTTGGTCATAATACAGAAGTGGGAGCTATATTGTTTAATGTCGGAGCCCCGGCTACACAAAACATTTCTATGGGCGTAGGGTTTAAGACGGCAATGCCGATAGCAGGATTAAAAGAAAAATTTCCCGAAAGAGAATTTAAGTTTACAATAGGAAGTCAGGTGTTAATTGGTATGGAAGGTAATGGCGTCGGAAATTGGACTTACGCACACTTGAGCGGAAGAGTTCCTAAAGTAAATACAAGACTAACTGCGGGTATGAGCTATGGCGGAAGACAAGTGTTCGGGGTTAACCACACATGTTTTATAGCTGCGGTTGAACAGCCTGTTACAAAAAAGTTTTCACTTATAGGTGATTGGTATTCAGGGGAAGAACATTGGGCAGGGTTTTTGATTGTAGGTGGAAGTTATAAATTGCCAAAAAATACCGCTGTTTATGCGGGTTATCAAATACCGAATTCGCCTCAAAACGGAACATCAGGTTTTGTAGTACAGCTTTCCAAGATTTTTTAAGATTGTCAACATGTATACTTGACAGATTCATTCTGTTTATTTTACACTATAAGTGTAGTAAATTGAAAGCCGAAAACATGCTTACAAAACAATATTTAAAAACAGGTTCTTGTTGCTGCTGTAAAGATTTTAAGAAATCTTGCGGTAGTTTTTGTTGTGCATAGCATAAAAAATATAAAAAACGCTCGAGATTTCTTAAGAAATCTCGAGCGTTTAATTTGCACACAAAAACAGAAAAGTAAAAAATGAAAATAGATAATAATTTAAACACAAAAAATAATATTCAATTCAAAGGGCCTTTTGATGCGCCGATTACTCAGGCTTTAATGAACATTGACACAAATCCGATGTTAAATGCCGCACTTGTTGATACTGTTGCAATGGTGATACCAAGGACTTATGTTGACAGCAAAAAAAGAAATAAATATGCAGGTGCCGAAACTTTTTTCAGAGAAGCCACAGGAACAATTACGGTTTGTTTATCTTCGGGAGTAATTGCAAGCGGTATTGCATACCTTTACAACAAATTTTTTGATAAAAAGACAAACATTAAACCCAACCTTTGGATTACAAATAAAACTTTTGATATTTTAAAACATTCTTGGGATAAGCATAAAAATTCAAAAAGTTACGTAGCAGAAGTTTTACAAAATATATCAGGGCAAGACGGAAGAAAAAATGTTTCTTGGAAAGATATTCAATGGGGAAAAGTGGATTGGTACGAACATCCCACTTGGGATAATATCCGCTGGCATGATAAGGCTTTTGCAAACATAAAAAATGAATCCAAAAGCGAAGAACAGATTGTAAAAATCCTCTCAGAGCTTATAAACAATAAAACCGCAAGCAGACATGATGTAAAAAATGCTCTTAAAATCCTGAATTACAGAATTTCAAACGCACTTGGCGTAAGCAATTCACTGACTGTTAAAGTTGAAGACAAAATTTTAAATACATCTTTAAACAATTTGATAAGAGATATTTATGATGCAGGCAAAAACATATTTACAAATGAAACTTTGGATTTAACCAAAGCCGGCAAAAAGCTCAAATCAATGAATACGACCAAAACTCTAGGCGCATTGGCAATAGCTTCTTCATTAGGGCTTATAAACCAATATGTAAACAGGCAAATCACCAAAAAACGCACCGGAAGCGATGCTTTTGTAGGGCACGAAAATTTTGGCTCAAAGGTGCAAAAGCAAACCAAAAAAAATAATAAAGGACTTACTTCATTAAAAATACTTGCAAGTGCAGGGATTTTCACTCTTGCAATGGGTGTTATGAAAATTAAAAACCCAGCCGATTTTATAAAAAGACTTGAATTTAGCGGACCTGTAACAAGCGGAAATGCCATTAAAACAGTTTATACAGCAACCTTAATCGGAAGATTTCTTGCCGCAAAAGACAAAACAGAGCTTCAAGAATCTGCTACAAGAGATTATTTGGGCTTTTTGAACTGGCTTGTCCTTGGCGGGTTTGTCGCAAAAGGTGTAGGGCAAATGCTTTTTGACAAAAAAATGAATACGCTTTTTAATATTAACAAAAAAGGTAATGGTATTTTACACTGGCTCAACGACATTACACCAAAATCTCACATGGAAATAGCCGCCAAGGGAAAAGATTTTGCCAAAGAAAATATTTGGAAAATAAATTTTATGCAAGCATCAGGACTTATTTATTCAACACTGGCTTTGGGCTTTGCCCTTCCGCTTTTAAACATATTCATATATAAAATGAAAAACGGGAAAAATCAGGCTGAAAACATTAAACAACCTACAAATTTATTGCAAAAACCTGAAAAACCAAAAGCTTTTGCAAATTTTAGATAAACAAATTTGAATTAGCAGAATTTGTTTCTGCAATATATTTTGCGACTCCGCCGAGTTCAACTCCGTCAATTAGTTCTTCTTCTTTTATCCCCATAACATCCATTGACATAGTACAGGCAATAAATTTCACCCCGCTTTGCTGCGCGGTTTTGATTAACTCCGGCAAAGAAAAAACGTTTTTGCTTTTCATAACCCATTTCATCATCAAAGTCCCAAGCCCGCCCATATTCATTTGTGAAAGAATAAGTTTTTGAGCACCTTTTGGCATCATAAAAGAAAACATTTTTTCTATAAAATTCTTTTTAATTTTTACATTTCCGGATTTTCTTAAAACGTTAAGCCCCCAAAAAGTAAAGAACATGCTCACTTTTTTACCGCTTGCCACAGCCCCGTTTGCGATTATAAAAGAGGCTAAAACTTTATCCAAATCGTTTGAAAAAACTACAATGGTTTGTCCGTCTTTAGTTTGTTGAATCATTACTTTGCCCTCTCCTTTTTTTATCGAAGCTTTAATCATTTTATTTTCCCTTGAAACATTTAATAAGGTATTTCCTGTCGTTTCGCACCAACCTTCGATATCAAGCGCAAAGCCCGAATCCGTTGTCAAAACTTCTATTATTTCGCCTTCTTTCAACTCTTTTATTGCCTCAGAAAGTTTTAAAATAGGGCCGGGACATTGAAGTCCGCAGGCATCAAGCGTTAAAACACTGCCCAAAGTGGTTGTGTTTGGATTAGAATTTAAAGCCACAATTCCCTTTTTATCTTTGGCAATTTCTTTGTAAAGAAGAAAGCCGCCTGATAAATTCAATACATTTTCAAACCCGTTTTGGATTAAAATTCTTGCCGCAACATAGCTGTTAAAACCTTTATCACAAAAAAGAACGACTTTTTTATCTTTAGGAATTTCGCCCATCCTCCATCTTAGCTGAGTTACAGGAATATTAACCGCACCTTCTATTGTCTTAACTTTAAAAGAAATTTCGGGTCTGACATCGACTATAAAAGCATCTTGTAAATCCTCATAGAAAGCAGGTTTTGAAAGTTTTTTCAAAATGTTATCAGCTGCCATTCCGACAATATTTACAAGGTCTTTTGCAGATGAATAAGGCGGTGCATAGCACAATTCGCTGTCTATCAGGTCTTGAACTTTGCCTCCAAATCGCATAACAGAAGATATTACATCAATTCTTTTTTCAACCATGTCAAAACCGACAGCCTGTGCGCCGAAAATTTTGCCTTCAGGCGAAAATAAAAGTTTTATCATCAAAGGAAAACTTCCCGGATAGTATCCTGCATGCGAATTTCCCCAAATATAGACTTTCTTATATTCGATTTCTTTTTTCAAAAGCTGTTTTTCATTGTTTCCGACACTTGCTGCGGTAAGGTCAAAAACTTTCACTACCGCTGTACCTTGAGAGTTTTTGTAAGTCGAATTAAGCCCTGCAATGTTATCGGCGATAATTCGCCCTTGCCTGTTTGCAGGTCCTGCAAGCGGGATTAGGGCTTTTGAATTTGTAACAAAATCAATAATTTCAACACTGTCGCCTGCTGCATAAATATTTTCATCCGAGGTTTGCATAAATTCGTTGACCAAAATACCTCCGGTTTGGCCTATGTCAAGCCCGCACTCTCTTGCAAGGCTTATTTCGGGGCGAACTCCTATTGCCAAAATTGCCAAATCATAAGGTATTTTTTTACCCGAATTAAGCTCAATTTCTTTTTGTTCAAAAGTTTTAACGCCGTCGGAAAGAATTAATTCAACACCATTATCGCGCATTTGGTTTTGCGCAAAAGCCGCTATTTCGGCATCCAAAGGTGCTAAAATCTGGTCTGCAAGTTCAACCAGCGAAGTTTTTATCCCTAAATGTGCCAAATTTTCTGCCATTTCAACGCCGATAAATCCGCCTCCTATAACAACAGTATTTTTAACTTCGTTTTTGCTCACGTATTCTTTTATTTTGTCGGCATCTTCAAGCATACGCACGGTGAAAATATTTTGGGCATTTATACCTTCAATCGGTGGTTTTATAGAGTTTGCGCCAAGTGCGAGAACAAGTTTGTCGTAGCTCATTTCATAATCATTGTTGATTTTTACGCTTTTGTTTAATCTGTTTATTAAAGTGACTTCACTATGAAGCCTCACGTCAATGTTTAAAAGTTCTTTAAAAACAGTAGGGTTTGAAACAAGCATTTTATCCCTGTCTGAAATAACATCAGAGCAAAAGTAAGGCAGTCCGCAGTTTGCGATTGAGATTTCGCCTGTTTTTTCCAAAATTGTTATTTGTGCATCTTCTCTTAATCTTCTAAGGCGCGCAGCACAGCTTGCTCCTGCTGCACCTCCGCCGACAATTAATATTTTCACTTTTTAATCTCCAACGATTTTATAATCTTTTTTACTTCATCATTTGTCACCCTGTAGCAAATTTGAGTGCCTTTTTTAAACCCTGTTATTATTCCTGCATTTTTTAAAATGTTTAAATGCTGAGAAACTGTTGGTTGAGCTATTTTTAGACCGTCAACCATCTTTGAAACATTACACTCGTCTTTTCCGCAAAGTCCGCAAACTATTTTAAGTCTTATGGGATGAGCCAGTGCTTTGAAAATTTCCGCGTATTTTTCCATATTTCCTCCTTATGTAATATTAGAATATACTAATATTACAATATTGTCAAGCGAGTGCAAAGTTTATTTTAAAAATTAAACTCTCGAAAATACTTCAACATTCACATCATCAAAAGTGTTTGTGGAAAAATAAGCACAAGATGCAATCATAGCAGCGTTATCTGTACAGTATTTCATCTGGGGGGCAAAAACTTTATAACCTTGATTTTCAAGTTCAAAAAACTTTCTTCTTATCTCGGAATTTGCTGCAACTCCGCCTGCCAAAACGACTTGTTTATAGCCTGTTTCTTCTAAAGCTCTTTTAACCTTTTTCAGCAATGTTTCTGATACGGTTTCCTGAAAGCTTGCGCAAATATCATTAACAGGAAGTTCGTCCGAGGCGGTTTTAAGGCTTTGGACGAGCCTTAAAACCGCCGTTTTAAGACCGCTGAAGCTGAAATCGTAGCCTTCAACCTTTGCTTCGGGAAGCTTATATGCGTTGGGATTTCCTTCTTTTGCCATTTTATCCAAAAGCGGACCACCCGGATATGGAAGCCCTATAAGCCTTGCCACTTTATCGTAAGCTTCACCGACAGCATCGTCAATGGTTTCGCCGATTATTTTCTGCTCGGAATGAGATTTAACCTCAATAATTTGAGTGTGCCCGCCGCTTACCAAAAGCGCAATAAAAGGCGGTTTTAAATCAGTATCTATGTAATTTGCGCAAACATGGGCATTTAGGTGATTTATCCCGATAAAGGGTTTATCCCAAACAAGCGCAAGGGTTTTTGCCGCATTAAGCCCAACAAGAAGTGAACCGACAAGTCCCGGCCCGACTGTTCCTGCAAAAGCGGTTATTTCTTCGGACTTAATTTTTGCCTGTTCAAAAGCTTCTTCAATTACAATATTAATTGCTTCTAAGTGCTCTCTTGCAGCAATTTCGGGGATAACACCGCCGTATTTTGCGTGGGTTTTAATCTGAGAGGCAACAACATTTGACAAAACTTCGCGTCCGTTTTTAACTACAGCGCAAGCCGTTTCGTCACAGCTTGTTTCTATAGCCATTATGTAGTTATCATAGCCCGAATTCTCGCCTATTTTAACTGTTTTATTGCTGAAAAGTGTCTTTTTTTCATTGTTCATAGTAATATTATATTACAAATAAATGGCTTAATTCTTTGTTTAAATGAATAGTAAATGGTAAATGGTGAATAACAAAAATGCAATTCTTAGATAAAGCTACAGCAAAAATAATTTCAGGACATGGCGGAAACGGCATGGTAGCTTGGCGCAGAGAAAAATATGTCGATAAAGGAGGTCCTGCAGGAGGCGATGGCGGAAACGGCGGCGATGTTTATTTCATAGCCGACGAAAATATGTCAACGCTTATGGATTTTAAATACAAATCCGTTTTTAAAGCAGAAGACGGCGTAAACGGCAGAAGCAAAAGCCAGCACGGAAAATGCGGAAAAGATTTGTACATAAATGTTCCTGTCGGAACTATGGTGAAAGACTTAAAATCAGGAAAAATCATCGGAGATTTGACAAAAAATTCCGATAAAATTCTTGTGGCAAAAGGCGGTAGAGGCGGTCGCGGAAACGCACGTTTCGCGACCGCCCAAAAACGCGCACCTCAGTTTTGCGAACCCGGCGAGCCTTCTATCGAAAGAGATTTGGAACTTGAATTAAAATTGATAGCAGATGTAGGGCTTTTAGGAATGCCCAATGCAGGAAAATCCACTTTCATAAGTAAAATAAGTTCTGCAAAACCAAAAATCGCAGATTATCCTTTCACAACGCTTGTCCCACACTTAGGGGTGGTGAAAAAACCATCCGGTGACGGTTTTGTCGTTGCGGATATTCCAGGGCTTATTGAAGGCGCAAGCGAGGGAATCGGCTTGGGACACGAATTTTTGCGACACGTTGAAAGATGCCGTTTTCTTGTCCATATCATTGATTTGACTATGGAAAAACCTGTCGAAAATTACAATAAAATCAACCTTGAATTAAAAAAACATTCCCAAAAACTCTCTGAGCTTTATCAGATTATTGCGCTTAACAAAATTGATGTGATTTCAATCAAAGACAGAAAAAATTTCTTCAAAAAATTCAAAGAAATTTCTGATGATGTGTTTTTGATTTCTGCGGTAACAGGTGAAAATATTGAAGAATTAAAACTTTTTATCGCGCAAAAAGTCGATGAAATAGAAAAACCTGCTTTTGAAGTTGATGTAGAAGAAGATTTAGACGCATACAACAACGATGACAGCTTGTTTGAAGTCGTTAAAGTCGATAAAAACGCATTCGCAGTTGTAGGCGGAAAAATTAAACGCTTGGCTCAAGTCAGCGATGCCAGAAATACAGAGCAGGTTTTAAGACTGCAGAATATAATGAAAAACATGGGAGTTATGGAAGCACTTAAAAAAGCAGGAATAAAAGACGGCGACACTTTAATTATCGGACATTTGGAACTTGTTTACTTTGACGATGAAGTGTAAAATGAGTGAACGGTGAGCCGTGAGCAGTGAACTGAGAAAGTTATTTTAGTTGAAAAGTCGAACAGTCGAATAGTTTATAAGAAGATAAGATAAGTAGATGCGTGAGTTATCCTACTACGCCTCTTGGCATCTTCGCCTCTTGTCCCCTGTTTTAACATTTCTATTTACCATTTACTATTTACTTTTTTATCGCGCCCCACGCTCGGACAAAACCTCTTTCGTACTTTATAAGATAGTATCGTTCGATATTGTCATATTCAATGGTTGCTTCCATATAAACCGGTTTTTCCTGAGGCGGAGCTCCTGTTCTTGCAAGCTTTGCGTTGATTTTATCCTGTTTTTTCTTTTCTTTTGCCTGCTGTTTTTGATATTTCTTGTCGTAGATTTTTTCTACTTCTTCTTTGCTTTCTTCCAGCTTAAAAACAGGAATTGTGGCAAAAATTTTATCCCCCTGAACTAAAAGTAAAAACGTCCTGTCATCAGATAAAACAAGACTGTAATGCCCGGGCGGAATATAATTTCTATCTTCATCATAAATAGGATCTTTAATTACCAAAACAGGGCAATCGCTTGACGGATGAGCATATCTGTAAATGGATTTGCTCTCATCAATAAGTCCTGAAGGATACATCGGATAAGGGGGATACGGAAAAAATTCGTCCATTGTTTGAGTTTGTATTGCAATAAGCCCTTCAATCATTTTTCTCTTATCCCGTTAAGTAATTTCAAAACAGTCTCATTAATCTGCAAAAAACTTTGCCCCAAAGCTTTTTCCTGTCCAACAAAAATTAATGACATAAATTTTTGAGACTTTTCGATTTTACCTTCTTTGAGCAAAAGTCTGTAACTTTCTCTCATAAGACGTTTGAGCCTGTTTCTTTTAACAGCTCGCTTGTGGGTTTTTTTGCTTACCACAAAGCCCGCTTTTGTAGGAGTTTGAAAATCGGTTTTTAATTTTCCGACCCAAAGCACAATCCCTGAAAAAGCGTAAGAATGCCTTATGCGATAAGTAGCACTAAATGCAGAATCCTTTTTTAATCTCAAATCCTTTTTCAACATGCTTAAATAATTGCATAAATAAGGTGCCGTGTCCAATGACAAGTTAATAGTAAAGAGTAAATAGAATTGTAGAAAAGTAAGGGGATTTAAAAGTTAAAATCAGGTTATAAATAAATTTAAAAGGGGCACAAATCAAATATCTGTGCCCTCTATTTACAATTTACTATTTACTATTTACTTTTATGCTCTTTTACTTCCTTCAACCGCCAATTTATGACGACCTCTTGCTCTGCGTCTGTTTAAGACTTCTCTGCCGCCGTCGGTTGCCATTCTTGCTCTAAATCCGCTGACTTTTTGTCTTTTTATTTTTGTTCCTTCAAGTGTACGTCTCATGCTATTTATTCTCCTGTATTTTAGTGTTAATATTTTGATGTTATTATAAAAGTAACACTTAGTCAATCATTCACTAACGATAAGGTTAATTATTATGAACAAATATTTTAATAAAACAGGACTGAAAGTTGGGCTAAAAGTTGGATTCATAGGCTGCGGGAAAATGGCAAGTGCCATTATAAAAGGAGTTTTGAGCTCAGGATTTTTGGGTGCGGATAATATCACAGCCTCAGAAATTTCTCAAGGACTTGCAAGTACAAAAAAATCAGAACTGGGAATAAATGTATTAACAGACAATATAGAAGTTGCAAGGATTTGCGATGTTATCTTTCTTGCAATCAAGCCGCATTTTATAAAAGATGTTTTAAAGGAAATTAAAAGCGAAATTCAAAGCAAACTTGTTGTTTCAATTGCAGCCGGTGTGAGCACAAAATCGATAGAAGA
>Ga0116170_10002448_pt1 | contig 17903 bp, 14 predicted proteins | sample AD_JPNHW1_MetaG_FD_89797 | JGI IMG/M metagenome (GOLD analysis project Ga0116170, IMG submission 89797) | Active sludge microbial communities of municipal wastewater-treating anaerobic digesters from Japan - AD_JPNHW1_MetaG | ecosystem: Engineered > Bioreactor > Anaerobic > Digestate | place...
GAAGTATGTAAACAGCGGCCCCGGCAAAGTAGCCCAGCAAAGCAAAAAGGCTTATTTTACGGAGGTACCAGAAGAAGTTTATTCTTTCCATACCCATTGCCGCTACCCCGGCTGCTGATCCTATGATGAGGGCGCTACCACCGGTGCCTGCAGCGTATGCCAGAAACTCCCAAAAATAATGATCCGTTGGGTAGGTTTGCAAATCATACATACCGATAGCCGCCGCAACCAGGGGGACATTGTCAACAATCGCTGATAAAAGCCCGATAGAGATTACAACCAGGTTTATATTGCCAATCTCTTTTTCCATGAATGATGCCAATTGCGATAACAGTCCTGTAGATTGAAGCGCTGAAATGGCCGTAAGAATACCAAGAAAGAACAGTACACTTGACATATCAATCTTTCTAAGGGCATGAAGCACAGAGTACTGACTCTTCTCTGCCTCATCTTTATCCTTATGCAAAACTTCAGAAAGCAACCACAATATTCCCAGGCTGAAGAGCATTCCCATATATGGCGGCAGGTGGGTGATAGTCTTGAAAACCGGTACAAATAGCAATGCCCCAACCCCTGCAAAGAAAAAAACATTGCGTTCATAAGAAGGTGTTATCGGCTTATTGCTATATGTGGAAGGCAAAGCTCCGGTTTTTCCTTTAAGCATGAAACTAAATGCCACCAAAGGCACAAGCAATGATATCAAACTGGGAAAAATAAGTTTTATAATGATATTACCGGTAGTTACCTGTCCGCCAATCCAAAGCATCGTAGTGGTTACATCTCCTATGGGTGACCAGGCTCCTCCTGAATTGGCTGCAATAATCACCATACCGGTGAACATCATCCTTTCGTTCCTGTCGGCAATAAGTTTGCGTAATAAGGTTACCATCACGATGGTGGTTGTCAGGTTATCAAGCACAGCTGAAAGGAAGAAAGTCAGAAACCCGGTTATCCATAACAGTTTTCGCTTGCTGTTCGTCGTTATGGCTTTGGTAATTACTTCAAAACCATCATGTGCATCAATGAGTTCAACAATGGTCATTGCACCCATTAGAAAAAAAAGTATGCCTGATATCTCACCCAGATGCTCAAGCAGTTGCTCATTAACCAGGTGCGCGTCGGCTGATATAAAAACATAGGCAACCCAGCATATCACCCCTGTTAACAAAGCACTTGCTGCCTTATTGAGGTTTAACTGGTGCTCGAGCACAATAAATAAATACCCGAGGATAAAGAGGATGGCAATAATGATTTCCATAATAGGGCAGGTTGGGATTCAATGGTTTAATTATCAGCACTTAAGAATAAGAAACGCTGAGTTTTCATTACTCCGGGTTGCGACTTTCCTATTTTACCAGGAATACTTTTACCAGAATCATCAGTACAATTACAGTAATAAAAACGAGAGCAATCAAGAGCTCTATCGCAATTTTTGGTTTTTTCATGTTATAATATGTTGGTATTTACTTCGGAGTAAATTGTTTACAAACTTAGAGTATCAATGCAGAGGTATCAGTTAGAATTTAATTAGAAGATGGTTAAAAATATATTAGTCAGGTTGTTGTTTAGCTAATCATTCAATACATCAAACCTGAATTTTCATAATCTGATAGATAATATCAATTTTCGATTGTGTTGATGTTAGCTCATTCAGAATAAGCTTCTAATTTAGAAAAACACAATTAACCAATTATTCATTAGCAGTCAGCCACAGGATTTACTCTGGAATCCGATTTATAATGAACATCCAGCTGCGGGAAAGGAATTGTAACATTGTGTTCAATGAATTTTCTGCTGATGATTCTCCTTATATCGCTTTTTACTTTTTCAATTCTGAAAACATTCCTGCTATAAAAAAGAACCTGGAAATCCAGCGATGAATTACCAAAATTGATCAACCGGGCTTCAATCATTTCCTTATCAGTAGTGTCAGGGTGTTCGTAAGCACTTTCCTCCAGTAACTTTATAACCAGATCAATATCACTACTGTACGATGTTCCAACATCGATTCTGAACCGGGTTTTTTGTGATTGGTGACTCCAGTTAATGACCTTATTAGTTGTAATGGCAGAATTTGGAATAATCACAGTAATATCATCTCGATTGAGCCCTTTTGATGTTCGCAGGCCTATACTCTGCATCTTAACTATGTCGCCATCAATTTCAAGCACATCCCCAATTTTTGTTGTACCTTCAATGAGTAAAATTATTCCGGAGATTATATCGTTAAAGGTCTGCTGCAAACCAAGCCCTATTCCAACAAGAAGTGCAGCTGCGCCTGCTAGTAATACTGTAATTTTAATGCCAACGGCATCAAGTATCAAAATGATGGATATTATCCACAAAATGTATTTGATTAGCTGGTATAGCGAATAAGAGTTACTATGATCCAGTTTCTTGTACTTATGTTTACCCAATAATCCTTTTCTTATCAGCCATAAAATAAGTTGTGTTATATGCTCATCCGTAAAATTACCACAATTCCAAGAATTGATTATATTGTTGAAAATTTTTTGACGTGAATCTAATCAAATTTATCGAAGAGTTTCCAGATGAAACGAGCTGTAGGCTTCATTTTAAAGGGATTCGGGAACAAGAAGGAATTATTTGTAAAAGTTGTGGCAGTAAAAATCATTATTGGTTACAAGGCAAATGGCAATGGCAGTGTACTCAATGCAGATTCCGCACCACTCTTCGCAGTGGGACTGTAATGGAAAGCGCTAAGTTACCTTTCAGGAAGTGGTATTTGGCAATGGCTTTCATGAGTTTTTCAAAGAAAGGCTTATCGGCTACCGAACTGCAGAGGCAACTAGGACATAAACGATACGAGCCTATCTGGCTTATGATGCATAAGATCCGTAAAGCAATGGGAAACCGGGATGCCTTGTATAAGTTAACCGATATGGTTGAATTTGACGAAGGGTGCTTTGAAACAGAAATTGATACTGAATCCCGAACATCACTCAAGCGTGGAAGAGGGAGCGAAAGACAGGTAAATGTAGCTGTCATGGCTGAGTCCACACCGTTAGAAGATGTTGCAACTGGCAAAAGATCAAATCATTGTAGGTATTTCAAGATGAAAGTATTGGAATCCTATTTAAAAGAAGAGATTAACCAGGTCATTGAAGAAAGTATTACTGAAAAGACCATTGTGTTTAGCGATAAAAGTACCAGCTACGTGGATATATCAAACTTTGTTGAAGTTCATGTCACAGAAAAATCGTCAAAAGAAACAACTACTAAAACATTGCCTTGGGTGCATATTGCAATTAGTAACGCAAAGAGAACTCTGTTAGGTATTTACCATAAAATCAAAGGAAAGTACTTACAGCTTTATCTGGATGAATTTTGCTATAAACTCAATCGCAGATACTTTGGTGAAAGGCTTTTCGACAGACTTACAATTGCAATGACAGATAATTACTGGTACAATAACGGATGAGCATTTTGTGTTATTATAATAAGTAATAGTATCGTGAGCACGGTATCGACCTTCAGCACATATTTTCCGGTGTGAAGGATTTCTATTGATAATAAGTTTCTTAGTTCTTCCATATCATTCTATATCAATATTATCGCCTTAAACGAATATTTTATTCCACAATCCTTTAATTATTATATCATTAACACGTCACCTATAGTACTCTCGTATCATAGTAATGAACGTTGGAAAGCACTATCTTTAAGCCATAATAATTAACATTAGGATGATTATTGCTATCACAAAAAGATATATCAGAAAATCAGAAAATTTCTTTGAGGTCTTCATCACAATTTAATTCGGATAAGGTTATACTTATACAAACATACATATGCCAAGTCTAAGATGTTATCATAATTTTATTAGAAAGTCTTTAAAATTCTATAAGAAAACTTCTTTGATTCATCCTACTCTTCTCCGGTAAACACCTCCTCCATATATTGCTGATTTAAAGGCTTCTTACCCGGCTTCTGAATAAACATAAGTCCTGTCATCATAATAATTACCGACAATACAATAGTCTGAATCACAATTGATTTATTAATAAATGGAATACCCTGATCCGGAACAATGGATAAAAAGAGCAGAATTGTTATCAATCCGCGCGGAGCTATAAACAGAAGGTCTTTCACCGGAAGGTAAAATACTTTCAAAATAAACCACCTGATTAAAATAATGAGTGACACTATTCCTGTTGCCCAGGGTAACGTCTCTAAATTTAGTAATTCTTCTGTCTCCATAAGGTATCCGAACAGTATAAAGAATAATGCCCTTACCAGAAAGGTAACTTCCGCAGTAATGTCCTTAAACTTTTCTACCTCTTTCTCAAACTTCGCCGGTTTGAATACTTCAAACCATTTAAAATGTCTCAGTTCTTCAAGATTTCCTAAAAACAATCCAAACACAAGAATAAAAATCAGGCCGGGTAAATGAAACTGTTTCGAAAGTGCATAAATAAGAATTACCAGGAGTATTATTGGTGCATAGGTTACATGATGGCTATTGCGACTTAATAAAAAAGATAGTAGCAGGATTGAAATAAACGAAACGCCAACAATCATAAGAAGCTGATATCCAAATCCAAGGAATGTTTCTGAATCAATTACCTGATTCAGAGCAATGAAATTGAAAAACAACACCCCAATAATATCGGAGAAACTACTTTCGTAAACAACAAGTTCTTTGGTTCTCTTATGTAAACTCCTGACACTGGGTATAGCAACAGCACTGCTAATCACACAAAAGGGTATAGCGTTAAGCAAAGATGTTTTAAAATCCGCCAATTCATAATAATTTATCACAGTCGCAATGATAAGTGCGACAATCACCATCGGCACTAATGCAAGGAGAAAGGCCTTATTAATGATGCTTATTTTCGATCTGTTGATCTCCAGTTCAAGGGCTCCTTCTAATACAATCAAAATCAGGCCTATGGTTCCCAATATTGGAAGAAGGAAGGCTAAGTCTGGTACAGTAATGGCCAAGTTCACAGCTGCCTGCCTAACTCCCCAGCCAAGTAATAAAAGCAAGATCACTGAAGGCACCCTGGTGAATGCCGAACTAATATCAAAAATATAAGCCAGTATTAGCAGAAAACTTATTAAAATTAAGATTGAAATTTCCATCAATTATACTGTTTACTGGATACAGCGTCTGAAGAATGCTCTTTTATTATTAAGCCACAAACTTTTTACTAAATTACTCCATTCTCAGTAAATATTATCTGTCTGATCTAAGTCCTTCATTACTTTACTAATTACTTTTTAATTGCCCAAAATAGAGTAAACTGGATTAATATTTCCTACTGAGAACTCCTTAAATATCTTCAGACATTTATATGAAAGCCGTCGAGTATAAAACTCACTCCTTTGGCGCAAATGAAAATATATAAGATCCTGGCTATAACCAACACACCAATACGCCCTAATGCTTTTTCAACCCACCGTGCCATGTGCAAAACAGGCACAATGGCAATGTAAACTAACATTATTGTAGCAATTGTAAGTACAGTGCCGTTGATTTGTAGCAGAAGGATAGTGGTAAGAATTGTCCCTGGTCCTGCCAGATAAGGGAATCCCATCGGAAATATTGCCACTTCACTTCTCTCTTTCTCATTTTTTTTTACAGAGGGCTGCCCACTCAGAACTCCTTTTGCAGCAACAATAAACACTAAGATACCGCCGGCAATCTTAAAGGCTGATGTACTTATAACAAAAACATTTCGTAACATGAAGTCACCAAATAGTGCAAATATCAGCACGATACTTCCTCCGGTTGCTACTGCTATTAAGTATGATCGGTTCCTTTCTTTACTGCCCATACTCATGGTTAATTCCGCGAATATGGGCAAGTTGCCCACGGCATTTACCATGGCAAACATGATCAGGAAACTATGTAAAATGAGTTTAATGTATTCCATGATTCTTATCAACTGGGCTACCCTTGGTTCTTCCCATCCAGTCAAGTATTTCCGGCTCTCCAAAATATTCCTTGAATATCCTGTAATAATAAAGTTCTTCTTTGGTGTTTAATTTCCAACCGTTAGGAAGCTCCCTTTCTCTCAGAAAGCTGCTATCAAGAATTACTTTTTCTGCATGTTCTGAAATTATAGATTCAACGCCTGCTCCCTGCCAGAATTTAGCTTTTGGCCTGTTTAGAATACTTTCAGGCAACAGCCCGGCCATTGACTTTCTCAGTATCCATTTTTCAACGCCATTGCGTATCTTGTATTCAGCAGGTATGCGTAATGCATAATCAACAACTTCAGGGTCAACAAATACTACATGAGCAGTCAACCCAAATGCAGAGGCTGACCTGTCAACACGTTGTAACGCCGTGTTATGCAACCTGCTAATGATATCTAGTAACTCTGAATCCAGCTCTGTCATAGGTAATGCTTTCAGGTAACTATATCCTGCAAATAATTCATCACCACCTTCTCCCGAGAATACATCTGTTATATAATCTGAAGCGGCCCATGCCACGGATAAATTAACAATACTCGACCTTACCAGTAAAGCATCGAATGATTCCAGCTGATAGATCACATCAGGTAAAATCTTCAGCATTTTTTCCTTGTCAAGGATGACTTCATGATGCTCGGTCCCAATATAGGCTGCTGCTTCTCTTGCAAATTTCAGGTCGGGTGCGCCCTTAACTCCTCCGGCGAAAGAATAAAATTTCTGAACATAAGGCCTTGCCAAAGCAGCCATAGCACTCGAATCCAGTCCGCCTGATAGCCAGGCTCCAACATCTTTATTCTGTATCCTTCTTTCAACTGCTCTCTTTAATAAATCAAGAAGCTCTTTTGCAATCACCTCCGGATTCATATCTAACGGCTCACCTTTTACAAGGTTGAAATAGGAACCTATTTTATTATCCTTTATTATTTGTCCGGGCATAAACTCCACTATTTTTTCGCTCAAAGGCAATAAAGCTTTTACCTCTGATGCAAACATAATTTCACTATCATTATTCATGGCAAGATACAATGGCACAACTCCTACCTTTCCTCTTTCAATGCTGAGTTTATTATCGTCAAATGAAACCTTTACATGGTGACCGAACCCTGGCCCAACCCTGAAAATGTTTTCTTCAAACAGCCTCTTAGTTCTGGCGTTCTCATGCTTTGTCCATATCATGCCTATCGTTGCATCATTAGTTTCAATAATTTCTTTTCCATATTCTCCCCTGTGCGACATGGTTTCTAACATTCTGCTTACAAGTTCAATTTGTCCAGTTTTAAATATGCCTGCTATTGCTGCCATAAATATTGGTTTTTAAGATTATATTCTGTTTAAAATGTTTAATATTCGTTTAGTCTCATTAATTGGTTCCCCTGTGAAATAATCGCTTGCATACCAGGCTCCATCAATTGCCCTGGTTATTACATTTCCATTGAGATAGGGATTTCCTTTGAAATGTGGAGCATCAAGCAATCCTTTTTCGATCGCTCTTGCAATAACTTCAGGATCTGTCCAGGGATCTTTACTGCGACCAAAAGCAGGAGATTCCATTGCTTTAAGTATGCTCATGGCCTCGCTTTTGAGTTCGTTCTTCCTCCGGACGATTGCCGGAGTCGAGTTTAGCTCTGGAAATCCATGGAGTACATCTCTTAACACTCCATGTACAATATTGCAACTTTCGATCAACTCCTCTGGGAGTGATGCATGATCACCTTCACTAAAGCCTACAACATGCAATATATGCGGTTTTAATGACAGACTGATGACTGCTGATGCTGCTAATTGACCTTTTGCTATTTGTGGCTCAGCCGAAAAATGAGCTAAGCCTCCACGTACCTCTCTTATCATCTTGAAATCTGTATCTTCAAGCTCCTCGATAAGTTCTATTTTTGCCAGCATCTTAGCTATGTCCATACTTGCTGAAGTACCAGGCGGCGTGTTAAACATAAACTGGGCAACATAATTCTTCACCCCTGCTTGTTTCGCGTTATAAGCGGCTAGAAATGCCATAGCAACGGCCACAGAATCGTGTGCATCTCGCAAACTCCATTGATGTGCTTCGTTTACTTCCACAGGAATGCCTCTTTCGGCATACCATCTCATAACGCGCTGATTTTCACTTATCGCTTCCACCAATGTCCTCTTGGATCGTCCATCAATTACACTGTACCAGCACAATGGAATTGCTGCCCAGGCATTATGTATCGTCCTGACACTCATCTCGGCCCACTTTAACAAATCTTGCGTACCAGCATAGCAACGTACCAAAGGATAGTTCCCTGTTCTCGTTGCAAGGTATATCTCTTCCAGGTCTTCAGATCGCCTTAGTGGCACTCCTCCCGCGCCCTCAAGCTCTTTAGTCATTAGTTCAGGATGAAAAAAATATTCCTGAGCATTCTGATCAGGCCCTATCGATAGCACATCCAACACTTCTGATTTGGCTATTGCCACTGCACCTTTGATTGTTTCAATCATTGATGGTCTTCCAAAGTGATGGCGTAAAATGGGGTAAGGATACTTTTGCTGTATCCTGCCAAGAAGGGTTTCTGGATAAAGAGTCCTGCTATGGTTTAGTTTCCCGCCTCGCAGGTAAAGTCCTATTTCCCTCTGGGTTTCTGTTCCGTCGAATACCTTTAAAAACAGTCCCGATGCACGTGCAACCTCACATACCGGAGGTGTGCCTCCAAATAGTATTTTAAGATTTTTTAATCCTGCATTCTGAATCTCAGCTTTTAAACTCTCAAATAAACTTTGTGCGACATCTGGTGACAGTCTGTAACTTATGGCTATTAATTCGGGTTCTTCTCGTTGTATCTCCTTGATCAGTCTTTCTATGGTCACTGCAGGTCCCAGGTTACAGGTTACATAACCTTCTGATTCCGCCAATTTTAAAAAATGGAATAATCCGGCTACATGTACACAATTACCAATCGCTGCTCCAAGTATTTTCTTCATTCTTTTCATTGTAATGCACCCTTCCTGAATGGTATCTGTTCACCAATTGCGAGCAGCCTCATCTCTCGTAAGTTCATTTTATGTATACCTAGCCTCTCAGCCGTTCTTCCATTCGAATAATAGTCCGTATTATTTAATATTGATGCTAAATGAATGAGTGAGTCAATGGTTGGTGTTGGTATTTTGAACATCTTTCCGACACTTGAAATAGGTACTAAACTGCAGGGTACATCTTCTTCAATGTATCTCATTTTTAATGTCCTTGGTGCCATTATTCCTCTATAACCGGGATTTTTTCGCATAGATTCAAAAAGGGTATTACCTGCAGTGCTGTAAGCCATGTAGAACCACTGCCTGGCTTTAATTGCTTGTATTCCCAAAGCTTCTGCCACAGCAATACGTTCTTCATCCACTTTTTCCAGCACCTTTACTACTGATTCTGTAGCCCCTTCATGATAGAATTGAAATTCAGCATCATCCTCAATCCATCCCGCATTCAGGATGCACAGCGCTGGATGGAAAACACTTCCGATGTTATCAAAACTGGTTTTGAAAATGTTATCACCAGGTACAAAATTTGGATATAGACCTCTCAATTGATTAATCACAAACGGTATAAGGTGTGCCCTTACCGAAGCCACAGGTATAGTGTTTTTAATGCCAAATATTTTTACCTGGGCTGGTCCAATAACCCGTGAAGCATATATGAATGTCTGCGCTTCAGCAATTATCACATCTGCCTTAACTTTCATTGAGTTCAACACCTGTCTGAATTCCAGCGCTCCGAGCGTCCTTCCAGGATGAAGCACAACTATCTGACCATCTTTCAGATACAGTGCAACTTTTTCAGCCATGAATCGATGGGCAACTGCTGGTACAACAACCATAATAAAATTGGCCCCTTCAATTGCCTCCTTTATCTCGGTAGTAACAATCCGAATTGACCCAAAACCGTTTATTTCTCCTGTTATCTCTATCCCCCCCGATGACCTGACTCCCCATAGCCGCTCCTCCCCCCTGTTGAATAACCGAACCTCATATCCCATAAATGCAAGGTGGCCTGCCATGGCTAATCCGCCGTGTCCTGCTCCAAGCACCGCTATAACAGGCTTTCTGTTTTCTCCGGGAGTTCTTTTCATGACTACTAACTAATTTTACCGGTTTTAGAAGAATATTATTTTTACTGCAATCAACATCCCGATAACAACAGCCCAAAAGACAAAGATCAAGAGTTCTACAGGCATTTTTCTTTTATTCATGACCCAAACTATTAATGATTATACATGGTTTTATAATGAATTTTTACTATGTTATTGTAACGGCTTGCATGCGTTTGTTGCATCGCTACGTTTGTTTACGAGAATCCTAGTAATCAACCTTTAGCTCCAAATTCAAAAGGTCAACAATAAAAGGTATTTCTTTCTCATATTGATTTACATCTGACTCTATCCTGCCATTAACTTCACTCCCGGTTTGATCTGTCAGAAAAAACCATCTTGCATCAAAATCTGGAACTATCTCATGTATCATGCCATCAGTGTCAACCGTAAAAATATCATTCTCTGTTCCTGCAATCAATAATTCAGGGTTGCTCGTTTTCATTATACTCACAATATTTTTACTTTTTTTAAAATCATTTTTGGTTAGTCTCTCTTCAATGTTCACAATGTACCCTCTTCCATTTGCAACAACCAATCCATAAGGCGACCGATCAAATGTCAATACTTTGCAAAGTCCATCCTTCTCATCCATTTCAAATTCACCTATCCATGATCTCCTTCTGTTATCAGTAAATTTTACCAACAATATATCTCTTTTCTTCATCCTTGAGTACTTGTTTCGGATTCCCTTGCTGCACCAAGACATTTTCCTTATTATTCTGGCTTTCATACTTTTATTATTCAGTGTACCGGATATTTTCATTGTGTTGTGATAAAAGTAAATCACCATGATGTTTTACCACATAAGGATTTCATTAGTTTGATATTAGAATCTAATAAGAGTCTAAATCATTAGATTCTTAATGTATTTTTGTAGGAAATCATTTTTATGTCTAAAGCATTCATACTTGTTGTTGAGGATGAAATAAGACTAGCTGATATACTGCAAAAACAACTTGAGGAAGCAGGATATGAGGTCAAAGTGGCTACCGATGGTTATATGGGCAGACAATTCATCGAAACAAACAAATTTGACTTGATTGTTCTCGACATAAACATTCCTCTTATAAACGGTTATGATCTCTGCAAAGAGATTCGGAGAGTAGATAATGCAGTGCCAATTATCATGGTCACTGCCCTCGGCACTATTGATAATAAAATGATAGGTTTTGATGCCGGTGCAGATGATTACATCACTAAACCTTATGAAATCAGGGAATTATTAGCCCGCATCAATGTATTCCTGAGAAGGTCCGATGCAGAAGTAGGTGTTCAAACATTTGAAATTGCTGACCTGAAGATGGACATGTCTAATAAAACCGTCATCAGGTCTGGCAATAAGATTGACCTGACTGCTAAAGAATTCCACTTGCTTGAGGTATTTCTGAAACATAAGGGCAAATTACTCACTCGTGAGTTTATAATTAGTCAGGTTTGGGGTATTGATTTTGATCCCGGTACAAATGTTATTGATGTATATGTTAACTATCTCCGGAAAAAAATCGATAAGAATTATGAAACAAAACTAATCCATACGAAATTCGGATTTGGCTTCTATTGTAGTGAAAAAGAAATTTAATCCAGTATGAATATTAAACTCAGGCTTTCTTTTCAGTTTATGTTTATTGAAGCAGGCATACTGCTTTTCTTTGCCTTACTGGTATATTATTTTACCTATTCCACTCAACGCGAGAAGTTCAGGAATAACTTGCTGAACAGGGCAAAAAATACAGCAATTCTGCTCATCGACGTTAAAGAAATAGATTCTACTCTCTTAAAGAAAATACATCAGTCAACTTTCTATTGGCAGGACGAAGAAATCGTTGTTACCGATACATCATTGAACATAATATATAGTAATCAAACTAAAGTATTGTCTCGCGAAGTTATTAATTCAAACGTTTCTTCAGGCTCAGAAAGTTTTTTTTCAAACTCAGGGAAAGACGGGGTGTTTTATAAACATCGCATGGACAATAAAATAAATTATGTCTTTGTCATGGCTTATGATAAAACACGATCTGTTTATTTACATGAACTTATCCAGATTCTCTTCTGGAGTGTTTTGTTTAGTTTGTGGCTCTCTGTCCTTCTCTCATATCTGTTCTCTAAAAAGGCTATAAAACCCATATCTGCGATTGTCGATTCTGTCAAAGCAATAGATTCTTCCAGCCTGAATAGAAGGCTAGAAAGTGGTGATGGTAAAGACGAGATTGAGAAGCTTGCTATGACATTTAACGAGATGCTTGAAAAGTTAGAATCATCATTTAAAAATCAAAGAGATTTTATTTCTAATGCATCTCATGAGCTTAAAACACCTGTCTCTGTCATTATTGCTGAATCTGAATATTTTCTAAATTCCGACCATTCAATCCTGGAACATAACGAATTCTTATCTACTTTAATTAATGATCTTAGAAAGTTAAACTCACAACTAAACAGTTTGCTTGACTTGGCGCAATCCAACTCAAATAATTCTATCAATTTCTCCAATGCCAGGATTGACGAGATTCTATATGATGCTATTCATGAAGTAAAGGTTCGTTATAAGAAACGCAGGATAGTAACAAAAATTCAATTTCCCGAAAACCCTGAAGATCTGATATTTCTTTGCAACTACAACATGTTACAAATAGCTATGAAGAATTTGATTGATAATGCCTGCAAGTTCTCATCCGAAGATGTATCTGTCGAACTCTCTGCTTTCGATCAGTACATCAAATTAATAATTTCAGATAAAGGCATCGGTATTCCTGCGTCCGAGGTTAACGATATTTACAAGCCTTTCAGCAGGGCATCAAATGCCACATATAAAAGCGGATTCGGAATCGGACTGTCCTTAGTTACTAAGATTTTGCAGATTCATAATGTCCAAATGGAGGTTTTTAGCCAGGAGAACATTGGAACACGGGTTGAACTAGTTTTTCATAAAACATCAGTTGACGCCATGAATAATTAATATTCTTCTTTCCTTACAAAATTGTCAAGGTCTTTAAGATTGCCAAATAACACTACATGGTCTCCCTTTTCAAGTTTTTGATCTTCTGTAAGTATTCCTATTGCCTTTATTATCTTCTTATCGTGGCCAAAAATTGATTTAGTTTTTTCTGCCCTGATGATTGTTAGAAGAATTAATGAATATCTTTCTTTAAGATTTACCTCACTGACCATCATACCAGCATATCTCTCATTTAGCCGTAATTCTACAACTTTATAATCACCTGAAATATCAAAAGAATTAATAAACTCAGGCAATAGAATACTATCGGCAAACCTTGAAGCCGATTCATTTTCCGGATGAAGAATGCGGTCAACGCCCAATGTCTCTAGCACTTTTCTGTGTAATGGGTTTATTGCCCTGCTAGCTAGATATTTGACCCCTGCCTGTTTTAGTAAAGCTGTAGTTTTGACCGATGAGGCAAAATCTTCCCCAATGGCTACAATCGCATAATCACAATCTCTTAAAGGTAAAGTCGTCAAAGCCTGCTCATTTGCGCTATCGAGGCATATGGTTTGTGTGACAACGTCTTTCAGGATTTCAGTTTTCGAACAATCAGCATCAACGCCAATTACTTCCTGGCCAAGTGAGGTCAGCCTTGTCGAAAGTACTGAACCATAATCCCCCAGCCCGAATATAATGAATTTCATAATCCTGGAATTAGTTAATTAGTATGTTCTCTTTTGGGTAATGATAAAGATACGTATTAAATTTCCTGAAAATACTGACCAGAATCGTCAGTGTCCCTACTCTTCCCAAAAACATTGTTATTACGATAATCCATTTCCCTGCAATTGAAAGATGTCCAGTGATCCCAAGCGATAACCCTACAGTGCCGAATGCTGATATCGCTTCAAATATGATATTAGATATCCCCAATTCTCCATCAGTGTAAACTAATAACAGCACACTGAGCCCTAAAACGACCAGCGAAAGAAAGATGATAGCAAAGGCCCTCCTCACTGATTCATGCGCTATTTCTCTCCCAAAAATCTCAATCCTCGACTTTCCCTTCGAAAGATTGAAAAAGTTCAAAACCGCAACTGTCAATGTGGTTGTTTTTATACCTCCACCTGTCGAAGCTGGTGATGCTCCTACCCACATTAAAAAAATGATCACAAGTAGTGTTGGGCTGGTCAGAGTTGTCAAATCTATTGTGTTGAACCCTGCTGTCCTAGTTGTTACAGCATTAAAAAAAGAACCTGCAATTTTCCCTTGTAATGAGAGAGCATCTAATGCATGATGATTCTCATTAAAAAAGAAAAAGATAAACCCTGTCAGCCAAAGCACTACGTTTGAAATAATTACTAATCTCGTGTTTACATTAATTATCCTCGGGTAGTGCATTCTCATACCTTTTCTTGATATGACCCTTAACTTATTGATCAAAAATTGTTTTATTAACTTATAAAAGTTAAATACAACCGGGAATCCCAACCCTCCGATCATTATGAGAATACCTATGGTATAGTGGAGATTGTAGTTATGTCTATATCCGATTTCATTTAGTCCATTTGAAAGCGTCGAAAATCCGGCATTGCAAAAAGCCGAGATGGAATGAAAAACAGCAAATCCAAGTCTGGGTAACTTGCCATCAAATAATGTTGGATCCACCGTGGAATAGATTAAGACAACACCTATGGCTTCGATTGAGAAAGTAAGTATTAATATCTTCACCAAAGTCTTAAATATCTCACCGAGTTTCTCTTCATTGATCAATTCTTTAATTAGAAATTGATTGCCAAACGAAGCACCTCCTCTGAAAAAATATCCGAAAAAACTCGTAAATGTCATAACTCCCAGGCCGCCAAGTTGCACGAGCACAATGATAATAACCTTGCCAATTGGAGTGAAACAAGTCGCAGTATCCACAACAACAAGTCCGGTAACGCATACAGCACTTGTTGCGGTAAAAAAAGCATCGGTAAAGCTTATGCCTGTATAGCTCGCAGTTGGCAAAATAAGTAAGCCGGTTCCAATTAAAATAAGCAATACAAAGCTTATTAAGAATAGAAGCCCCGGGTTCGTATTTCTATTGCTTAGTTTCAATGTACTACTAGATATCTCAAGAATTAGGGTTAGAAATAGCACCATATATATAGATGCATTATGATTAAAAAAGCCATACAATACTGAAGATGCCCATTCAAATCCTGTTAAACTCATCCTTGCGTCAAGTATCAGCAGAATAACAGATACCAACGCCAATTCTGTTGCTATAAGTTTTATTCCCTGGTTTTTTCTTCTCCTTAATAACAACCTTATCGTAAGGCAAACAAAAAGCAAACCTAACATTACGTTATAGAGCTTGCCAATCACAAATAGTTCGTGAGGCTTATGAAGAAATCCTATCTGGAAAATAAAAATGAAGAAACTAGCCGTCAGAGTCAAAATTCCAACCGAATCAGCAGACTTTATTAGTCGCTTTCTCAGCAAGTTTAATGCATCACTTATTCTAAGTAGTTTGCTTTTATAGCTCATTTCTGAAACTCCTGATCAATGTCAAAACGAACTCATCTGTTCTAAATTTATGCCTTGTTCATTAAATATGAATGTTTTGATAGTTATGGCGACTTAGAACCAAAAATCACTAGTGTCCACTTTAAACTAGCTGAATAACAACTGATTATAATACTGTTCTTTGACATCTTTGTAATTCTCATTTGTAAAGAGCTCTTTTACAGGCGTTTTGTCGAGTAGCGATACTCCTAATACTTGTAATATTTCGTAGGTAGAACGGTTGATTTTCAGGTCATGACCTACAATTGCCACGAGACAATATGCGATAATCGCACAGTAGATTTGGATTCGGACAGCATTTTCGGAATGCCCCCAAAAGGATTTAATCTTTAGATGCTGCTTTATCCATTTGAAAAATAGCTCTATCTGCCAGCGATTTTTATAGAGCAAAGCAATCTGCTGAGCGCTCAATTCAAAGTTGTTCGTCAGGAATACGAAGTCACGGCTGGATTCTTGATCGTAATACTTTACTCTACGCAATTCCTCGGGATACTGTTTGAAAGTATAAAACCATGAAAGTTTACCTACCTGATCAAGAACGACTCCTGTGGTTTTATCGACTTTCCGTGAATACATTCGGGTGAACTGCAGGTTAGATTTAGCCCTGACAACAAAAAATGCTGAATGCCTGGTAATCTTGTACAAGCGTGAATAGTCGACATACCCACGATCAAAGACATAATATGCTTCACGCTCATACGGAATCACGTCCATGGCATTCATATCATTTACCTTGGCTGAAGTAATGTGGATGAAAGCCGGTATTTGAGTGGAAATATCATAAAGGGTATGGAGTTTTATTCCTCCTTTCGCTTTACGAAACTTCGCCCACCAGAAAACACTCAGACACAAGTCAATGGTTGTGGAATCAAAAGCATATACCTTCCCTTTGATCTCAAAGTTGTCATTACTGCATTTCCTGCGGGCGATTTCTATCAGGTGATAAGCGTACTCCTCAAATAGCTTACTATTTCTGTTGATGTTCGCTTTAGAGAAATTACTCCGTGAAACACTTCTGCCAAATCCCAAATGATAGGACTTCTTGTTGTGTGCTTCAATAACGGCAATCAGATCACGCATACTATCACGGTTGGATAACTGGCCAAATACGAAACACAGCATTTGGTTCCAACAGGTAAAATGCCGTACATGCTTATTACCAGAAAACTTCATCACGAGGTTGTCAAAAACTCTTTGGGGCAGAAATTCTGCCAGTTGAGCGAAAACATACTTTCCTTTGTTCATATGACGGCAAATAAGTCACCGAACTTAGGCATTTGAAATCGTCACGCACCAAGAACCTTCGCAAATTGAGAATAGACAAGGATTTCAAAGAACTGTATTTATTATTTAGTGGACACTAGTGACCAAAAATACGTACTAAATGTACTGGTCTTATTCATATCTCTTAATTTAAGCATCCAACACTAAATATTTTCTTTACCGAAATTGTTTCCTTTAGCCAGAGCCATGAATGTAAGAAGGACTCTGCGTTCTATGATTGTCAACGAACGGTCGCAATGCAGTCAAAATAAAAACCAGTGCGCCTGCCTGGCTCAGGCCATCGTACTACCGGCAGGCCTGCCACCTGTAAGCCTGCGCCAGGCAGGCTATTCACTCACTGTTATTATCTCCCCTTCTTTTCCGGCAGTAATATCGGGTTCCGATTCAGGTACAAAGTAAATCTGGTAATAGCTGGTGGAATCTATCGCTTTTGCAGTCTTACTCCGTCATGGGTTATGGTCACAGTGTCGTTGTTTTTCCCAAATCCTGTAATGGTAAGACTTGTCCATTCAGCGGGTAAGCAAGGTTGCATCTGAACAATGCCATCGTCGGTGAAATGCAATCCGGCAAAACCGAAAAGCACCCAGTTGTCCGTAGCGAAGCGCAGAAAAAGTTCTGCAAATAAACCGAACAACAGAAAAGACAATTGCCTGTAATTCTTGGAAATGGATTCATAGTAAAACCTGTTGTGCAAAGCATATATTACCGAACCTATTTCTAATTATAATTAAGCTTGCCACTACAGTTCGAGCTCAATCAGTGCCACACAATACGGTGATCTTTGTGTTTAAAGCCTGGCCCCCTTCGCTTTTCGTCTTACTTCCCGCAACCCCTTTGGCTCTTGTTTTCACACCCTCATGCCGTCCCGGCGTGCCGATGAATGAAAGCAATAGCGTACGAAATATTGTACGTATATTATAAAAAATACTTGTAACCATCTATAAATAAAATGATTACAAGTATCCTAAAGAGCCACTCAGGGGACTTCCCGATTGCATCGGGATAAACTTCTCGTCCCCTTCGTTGAGCCACTCAGGGGACTC
>Ga0116170_10002450_pt1 | contig 17896 bp, 16 predicted proteins | sample AD_JPNHW1_MetaG_FD_89797 | JGI IMG/M metagenome (GOLD analysis project Ga0116170, IMG submission 89797) | Active sludge microbial communities of municipal wastewater-treating anaerobic digesters from Japan - AD_JPNHW1_MetaG | ecosystem: Engineered > Bioreactor > Anaerobic > Digestate | place...
CCCGAATCGAAACTCTATATAATCACAATATGAATTAATCAAGCCCGGTTTATTTTTAAAAACTTTCTGTTTTAATAAATATCGTTTGTACAGAATTAACGCCGGGATTAATGCAAGTCAATGTTTAAGCGTCACTCCGATTTAAATAATATTTCACAGGTAATCTCTAATAAATAAATCCGTTCTAAATGAATTGACCCAGAATTAAACTCTCTCATATAATCTTTACTATATAAAAAAAAGTGTTGAAAATTAAATTTATAAAAAAATATTGATACGGGTTACTCCCGATCTATTTTCAGAGGAAATTATGAAAAAAATATACACTTTTTTTACAGTAATAGTGCTGGCAGCTTCTTCACTTCCTGCCGGACAGAGCAATGCTCCCGCGGTGAACCTCTCTGCTATTAAATATAAACTTGTTTATGAGACATTTGAAAATAACAGTTTCGACCTCTGTATAATCAATGCAGATGGTACGGAAAAAAAGAAGCTTACCAATACTTCAAATATTCACGAGATGTACCCGAAGGTTTCTCCTGACGGAAAAAAGATCAGCTATCTTGAAGACACGGGTGAAGGAAGAAACAGGAAGCGCGATATTTATCTTATGAATATAGACGGTTCAGGGCGGAGACTCATCTCAAAAAATTCCAGGGAACAGTGCTGGTCCCCGGACGGGAGATTTATTGCATTTGTAAAATCCGAGTCTACAAGAAGATTTTCACTGGACAGCTGGTCCACTAAAGGTTTATTTATCTATGATTTAACTACAGGGCAGGTTCGGGAACACGCTAACAAAACTCTTGAACATCTTTACTCTCTCGGATGGTCGCCCGACGGAAAATATATTACCGCAACTGTTCTCGGAGGGATGGGGCTTAAGCACACAAATATCGGTATTGAAGTAAACGGTACAAGATATTTCCTGCTCAACGTAACAGGATGCAGGCCGGAGTTCTCACCCGACGGAAGTTCAATCGGCTGGGGGAGGACCGATTTCGAGTTTGACATCGCGAAGATTAATATGAGCAGAAGTGTCCCGGTCTCGGACAGGGACAAGATTCCTTTTCTCCAGGTTAAAAAAGGTTACGAGGTTTATCACCTCGACTGGTCACCTGACGGCAGGTACATTGCTTTTTCATTCGGCCCGGATGGAGAGCAGCATGTGGGAGGAACCGCGAAAGGATGGAATATCTGTATTGCGGAGATTGCAACAGGGAAATGGGCATATGTAACAACAGACGGTAACCAGAACAAGGAACCGGACTGGATTCCATGAGGAGATATAAGATGAAAAAAATTATTACAATATTTGCCGTAACAGCAGTTATACTATCAGCAGCTTCATGCGGTAAGAAGAAAAATGATACAGCAGTAAAAGATATAAAAAGCAAATCCGGAATTGAGATGGTATTCCTCCCCGGAGGCGAGTTCATCATGGGTGACGGGCCTGACGCACACACAGTCAGACTCTCCCCCTTCTATATTGACAAGTATGAAGTGACACAGGAAATGTTTAAGAAGATAGAGCTCCCTAACCCTTCTCATTTCAAGGGAGATAAAAATCCGGTTGAGATGGTGGCCTGGGTCAACGCTGCTGTTTACTGCAACGAAAGGTCACTCGAAGAGGGGCTTACCCCGTGTTATAATGAAGACACATGGGAATGCAACTTCGACGCTGACGGATACAGGCTCCCCACAGAGGCGGAATGGGAATACGCAGCAAGAGCAGGCAGTAAAGAGAAATACTTTTTCGGCAATGAACAGAAAAATATGAAAAACTACGCGATATACAGCAAAAACTCATCAGGTAAAACAGCCCCGGCCGGAACGCGAAAACCGAATCCATGGGGACTGTACGATATGTACGGCAACGTAGCGGAATGGTGTAATGATATTTTTGCCGATAATTACTACAAGTCATCTCCATCTTCCGATCCGAGAGGGCCTGAAAAAGGAAAAGGCCGTGTTCTGCGCGGAGGTTCATGGAACGAGCCTGAGGAATTTTTCAGTTCAGCGATGCGTGCCATGGATGAATCAATCAATGACGCCTGTATCCTCCGTGACACAATCGGATTCAGATGCGTGAGAAAGGCGGACTAGGAGAAGATGCATTTTCATTCATGGAGTTTTCTGCTCTTCTTCATAACGGTATATGTTATCTTTTCCATGAGATCAGCATCCTTATGGAAAAGAAATGTTATTCTGGCGGCATCATTTCTCTTTTACGGATGGTGGAATCCTTTATACATTCTGCTTATTTCATGGGTAATTGCATTTGATTACACAACTGTTCTCTTTATGGAGAGAACAGGAAAAAAAAAGTTATTTCTCTCACTAAGTATAATCGACACAATTCTTATACTCTGCATATTCAAGTACTCGGGATTTATTGTAAATAATATAAACTCTGTTTTAAGTTCTGCAGGAATTGACTATTCTATCCCGCTCCCCGGTGTTCTGCTTCCTGTGGGAATTTCATTTTTTCTTTTCCTTTCTCTGGGAAATACTATTGACTATTACTTCGGAAGGACTGAAAGAGAAAAAAGCATTATCCAGTATGCGTCTTTTGTATCTTTCTTCCCGTCACTGCTTGCCGGGCCGATAGAGCGCGGGCATCACCTTATACCGTTACTTAAGTCATGGCCTAAAGTCAGCCGCGATGATATTGCAGAGGGCGTTTACCTATTCACACAGGGTATGTTCAAAAAAATGGCACTGGCCGATTACTTCTCTCTTTACGCTGATAAAATTTTTGGCAATCCGATGCAGTACTCTTCGGGTGATCTCCTCGCAGGCGCTCTTGCTTTTACATGGCAGATCTATTTCGATTTCAGCGGGTATACTGATATGGCGCGCGGAGTTGCAAGGATGCTGGGAATCAGACTCATAGAAAACTTCAATCTGCCTTATATGGCTGCAAGTACGGGTGATTTCTGGGGACGATGGCACATCAGCCTTTCATCATGGTTCAGGGATTATCTCTACATTCCGCTGGGCGGCAACCGGAACGGTGAAGCTAAAGAAACAAGGAATACATTTGCAACAATGCTTATATCCGGCCTCTGGCATGGGGCATCATGGAATTATGTTCTATGGGGATTTATGCACGCGGCACTTCATACTATCGGCAAACAGATCAGGAAGATTAAACCTGCAGAAAAAGTTCCTCTGTTCGTACGTCGGATTATAGTATTTATACTGATAATTTTCACCTGGATATTTTTCCGTTCTGAAAACGCAGGCGACGCATTCACATTTATTGAAAGAATTTTCACTACAGATTTTACCATGCCGCAGATGCCTTTCTTTATGGCAGGGCTCATCACTGCGTGTTATCTTTTTCAGTGGCTTAAAGAATACAAAAGAGCGGAATTTCTGGAGAAACCTGTATTCAGAGGGGCAGCTATACTGCTTATGCTTGCATACATAATAATTTTTGTCACATATAGTTCCAGTGAATTTATATATTTTCAATTTTAACGGCTTTACATTATCCGGCAGCAGAATATTTTTATGCCGGACCAGGATGCGGCAGAGATTGGAATTTCCGGAAAGAATTGAATAATTTCCATTTTTAAAAGAGTGAGATAATGAAAAAACTGAAATACATAATAATCTCCATTTCAATATTTCTGATCAGTGCAGCAGCCATCCCCTGTATTCTGCCATTAACAGACAGGACTTTATTTACCGGAAACTACCGGATACCGTTCAGCCTGGGGGAGGATTACTTTCTCTACAGCCGTTACTCGAAGCAGGTAGCTTCAGGAAACACAATCCCTGTTATAGGTGACTCGGTTATATGGGGACATTATACGGATAATGAAAATACAATACCGGCCCGGCTGAACAGGCTTAATACAAAAACTGCATTCACAAACATGGGGCTCGACGGTATTCATCCTGCTGCAATGAACGGTTTGATGAACATCTATACAGCAGATTTTAAAAACAGAAAAATTATAGCCGGGGTAAATCTGCTCTGGATGAGCTCCCCGAGGCACGACCTTACTGGGCCGGTGAACAGTGAGATAAATCACAAAACACTGCTCCCGCAGATATATCCGGAGATACCGTCATACAAGCCGGCCTTCGAAGAAAGAGTTTCGTCATTGATAACACGGGCCATCCCGTTCTTTTCCTGGATCGATCATATAAGACTTACTCATTTCGCAGAAAAAAGTTTTTACCTCTGGACGATGGAAAATCCTCACAGAAGCCTGCTGGAATATTTTTCTCATAAAGAGGAAACCTACATGATACCGGATGGGATGCAGCCGGCTAAAATGCAGGAACAGAATATCGACTGGGTTACAACGGATAAATCTCTTCAGTGGAAATTTATGGTTGATACCCTTCTCTCACTAAAAAAACAGGGAAACGAAGTTGCGGCACTGATCACCCCGTTTAACACTTACATGATGACAGAAAAAAGCCGTAAAGAATATTTCTCAATACTGGCGGAGATGGAGTGGATATTGCGTGAAAACGGTATCACCCCGGTTATACCGTTAATACTGGATAAAAAATACTTTGCCGATTCGAGTCATCCGACCGCTGAAGGTTATAAACTTATTGCAGAAGATTTGATGAAGAACAGGGAGTTTCTGGATTTTATCGGCAAATAGAGCCATACCCTCACCCGTGCATTGCTGACCCTTGCACACCCTCTCCCAGCCTTACGGCCAGGCGATGGTAATAGAAATTCCAAGTCTTCTCCCATGTTCTGTATGGAAGAGAGGGATCTACCGAAGGGCATGGACGGATGAGGGTTACAATGTTTTTTAAATCAGTCTTATGCTTCTTAAATTATTCAGGAAGAACAACACGAAGCCCGTTCATCCCTATTCTCTCGAAAGGTTCAACCGGCCATCTCCTGTATGATGCAAAATCTTTTGGTGAATCAAGCATTGAACCTCCGCGGACTACACGGTAGACATACTCACCAGCCGGTCCGGCCGGATCTTTTTTCTCACCATCAGAATAATAACTTTTACCATATCTGTCAAAACACCATTCCGCGACATTACCGTTCATGTCATATAATCCGAATTTATTTGGAATTTTTGTCCCGACATTTTTGACTTTATGATACTTAACCCACCAGAATTCTCCATTATTATACTTTTTCCGGCCTGCATTGAACATATGCCATGAATACTTCCCCGAAACATCCCATGATGAATTCTTTCCCCAGTAATAATCGGTCCTGGTCCCGGCGCGGCACGCGTATTCCCACTGCGCTTCAGTTGGAAGGCGAAAACCGTTTGCCTTTTCATTAACTTCCACTTCCAGTTTCATTTCATCGTGGGAGGAAATATTATCGTCATCCTTGTCATCAGCATCAATTATGTAATACGGTTCAAGGCTGTTTGCTTCACTGAGTTTATTGCAGAATTCAACGGCTTCATACCAGCTGATATTATATACAGGAAGAGATTCCCCCTCTCCATATTTGCTGTCTGCACAACTGTTAATTCCTGTCACATCCCTGTACTGTTTCTGTGTAATCTCGAACTTACCCATCCAGAAACCTTTCGTGATCGTGACTGTACGCGGAGGATTATAATCCTTCCCTGCTGATTCACTCCCCATGACAAACGAACCTGAAGGTATGTAGACTAAACTAACACCGCCGGTACTCTTCTCTGTAATATCCTGTTTTGAATAAACGTTAACAGCAAAAACAACCAGAATCAGAAGCAGAAATTTTTTAATCATAAATATATAATTCCCCGAAGCAAAAAATTTATTCAGCAGATCCGATAGCACTCTTGTCATCAGAGTAGTAATCGGAATATTTGTCATCTTTTACAGTGAGCACCCTGTCTATAACGGAAGCACCGCTTTTCCTGCCAAGAATTTCCGGAGAATATTTCACCTCAAGAGGATTTATGTTTACCGGTATAAGCGTATACGATTCAAGCCCGGCTTCACTAAGTGACACCCGGACAAGCATACTCGTTCTGTGAGCCGCGGAATGCCGCCCGGCAAAAACAAAATCGCCGAGACTGTAGAAAATAATTCCATTTTTATATCTTTCCACCGGGCCAAGCCCGTGAGACTGATGGCCTATAATACATGACGCGCCCGCATCAATCAGTTTATGGCCAAGTTCGACCTGTTCCTTTTCAGGCTGGTTTACCGGATAATCAGAAGTGACCTCCTGCCCCCAGTGAATGCTGACAACAACCGCATCCACCTCCCCCCTGACTTTTTTTACAGCCGCGCAGAGAAGTTCATCCGATCCCCCCGCGGTACCGGCCCTGTCAGGCCCGGCCCAGACACTTTTAGGTACAACATTGTTGAACGCGAAAATAGCCACACGCGTTCCTCTATGCCATGTAAAGACCGGCTTTAATGCCGAGGCTATATCCTTTCCCACGCCAACCGGAGCAATGTTAATCTTTTCAAGACGCTTATAAGTATCAAACATCCCCTCTTCGCCTGCATCTTTAACATGGTTGTTTGCAAGAGATGCAACATCAAAACCCGCGTATTTAAGAATATCCTCACTCCCGCCCGGCGAACTGAAATAAAAAACTTCATCTTTATCATTAAATGATTTAATATCATAATTTGTTATCGGAGATTCAAGGTTACAGAAGCCAATACCCTTTATCTCTTTCGAGACTTTTGAAAAAGGATAAATCATGGCATCCTTTTTACCATACTTGCTGATACGGTAATCGAGAATCTCTTTCATTGTAGCAAAGTTCAGGGCAACATCACCGACCGCGGTAATCACGGCAGGGTCTTTCCTGGGCCAGATATTTTTTATAGCTTTACTGTCTTTGTATCCGTAATCAAGAGTGTTTTTTGAATCCTCAATAACAGGTTCGTCACCCTTCATTATCTCATCACCGCTGTGCTTAATCATTTTTGGAGTGCAGGCTATTATCACAAGTAACGCGAAAAGAAACAGCGGCCTTCTATGTTTTCTGACACTGTTCATTATATATATCCCGGTTTTTTTAATTATATTCATTATTTTAATTCTGATTCTCTTTGCTCTGAAATCTCTGAAATTTATTCAAGAACTTTTTTTATGAGGAAGGGTGGTTAAAAAATCAAGAAGAATTCATGACAACAGTTTACAGGGTTGTATCAAAATTACTTTTTGATCAGCCACTGCCTGCCGCGGATTATCTTTCCCGCGGATGTAAGAAAAGAGCTGTAGACAACCGGACAATCATCTTTCCTCCCATTCACGAGGAGATCATTGCCGGCTGGTGGGGACGGGACGGATTCCAGACTCGCTGCAGCAATCCCGTACTGCTATTTTTTAACTTTTTATTTACATTGCCTCAAATGCTGTTATTTTAAAATTACATCCGCACAAGACCAAACAATAAAGGAGACACTTTCATGATACAATTTATTTATACCACTCTTGCGGCAGCAGGTTTTACTCATCCGCTTCATCCGGTGATGACACATATTCCCATGGGGATGGTAATAGGTGCATTCCTGTTTCAGGCCGCATCATTCAGATGGGAAGTGCTTGCAAAAACAGCACATCACTGTATTGCGCTGGCATGTATATTTATCCCGCCAACCGTTCTTTTCGGTTACATGGACTGGCAGTACAAATATACGGGATACCTGAGCAGCATTATCATGGCTAAAATAATACTCGCCACAGTACTATTTATTCTCCTCTTAACAGATCTTTATCTTTTCAGAAAAGGTACGACCGGTAAAAAAACAGCAACAGTCCTATACACACTGAACCTGTTTACGGCAGTCGGGCTGGGATTTCTCGGCGGAAAACTTATTTTCGGATAATGATAATAAGGAGGACATTATTTCAGATCCATAATCATCATAAGGGGATGGCGCGGAATCCGAAGATGCTGTCATAAATTCTTAAAACTTGAACTTTAAAAAAAGCTCTATTTTTTGACACTGCCGGCCCGTTAATGTATATTTCATATATTCGCTGTTTTCAAAAGCGTGCGATTAGGATGTTTCAGTCAATGCAGATATAAGGGAGGAAAATATATGAAAAAAATCACTCCGTGTTTATGGTTCGACGGTAAAGCTGAAGAAGCCGCGAATTTCTATGTGTCTATTTTTAATGACTCAAAAATTGTAAATATCAGCCGCTACGGGAAGGATGGGGCAAAAGCTTCCGGCATGCCGGAGGGATCCGTTATGACTGTTAAATTCCAGATAGACGGAGAAGAGTTTCTGGCACTGAATGGCGGGCCTCAGTTCACTTTTTCACCGGCTGTATCATTCATCGCAAACTGCGGCACCCAGGAAGAGATAGATCATTTATGGGAAAAACTCTCGGAAGGCGGAGCAAAAGAAGTATGCGGATGGCTCAGGGATAAATATGGAATTTCATGGCAGATCGTACCGGCAGTCCTGGAGGAGCTGATAAGTGATCCCGACCCGGTTGTTTCAGAAAGAGTAATGCGCGCGATGCTTCAGATGAAAAAGCTCGACATCCGGGCTTTAGAGAATGCCTATAACGGATAGAAAGCGGCATTAAATATTCAGCTATTCAGCAGATTTACTTATTGAATATTTCTAAATAAGGAGTTAAATATGAATTTAACAGAAGCTGAAAAATTCTGCCATCGCTGGCTTCCTGCATGGTCAGGGAATAATCCGGAAAAACTGATCAGCTTTTATTCACACCGCTCATATTATTCAGACCCGGTAGTCAAATGCGGACTGAACGGCTATGATGAAATATTTCCGTATTTTAAAAAACTATTAGGATACTATCCGCACTGGAAGTGGACGTATAAAGAAATATTTCCAAATGATAAGGGATTTATACTAAAATGGAAAGCCGTTATTCCTGCAGGAGAAATCGAAATAATTGAATACGGTCTGGATATAGTTGAGATATTTCATAAACATATTACAAGGAATGAAGTGTATTTTGATACTTTAAATCTGTTTAAAGCTATCAGAAAAAAATGAAATTCATGAATTATGTGATATGTTCTTCCTGCATCCTTCCGTCGGAGGATTTAAAAAAATTTTGCACTATTTAATATTGACAGCCTTTTAATTTTAAAGGGTGTTGTACATGGTGGCCATAATAGAGTTCGGTCTATTTTTGTATGCAGAAATTTATATATAATTATTAAAACGGGGACCTGTAATTTTGAACAAAAAAAATATGAAAAGCGACGACTTTTTTCAGAGTATTGTCCGGCTTACCTCAGACATCATTTGGGAAATTGATGAGAACTGGAATTATACATATGTAACAAGTAAACTCGACAATTATTTAGGTTATACAGCCGATGAGATTCTCGGCAAAACTCCGTTCTCTTTGATGGACCCCGCTGAATCAGTAAAAATTCTAGAAATACTTAATAGTATTTCATCAAAAAGAAAACACATTACAAATTTTGAATTAAAGCTGCTGAATAAAAAAAATGAAACCATCTACCTCATGATAAATGCTATACCTGTTATTGACATGAACAATAATTTTAGAGGATACAGAGGTATTACGAGAGATATCACAGATAAAAAACTTATGGAAGAAGCTTTGATAAAAAGTGAAAACCATCTCTCAAAACTTATGAACAATCTTCCAGGCATGGCCTTTATAGGAAGATTTGATAATGAATTTAAAATGGATTTTGTCAGCGATGGTGCTTATGACCTCACAGGCTACCTGCCTTCGGACTATATTAAAAATGAATCATTAACATCCCGGATCATTCACCCCGATGATGCTGCTGCTGTATATAAAACAGTAATAGATGCTTTAAAAGAGAAAAAACAATTTGAGATTCTTCACAGGATAATCACTGCCGATAAAAAAATCAAATGGATCATGGTCAAAGGATTCGGTATTTTTAGAGACAACAGACCTGTTGGAATAGAAGGTTTTTCATTTGATATAACCGAAACAAAGAATGCAATTGAATACGGCAAAATAAACGAAAGAAGATTTAAGGACCTGTTTGAAAGTAATCCCCAGGGCATTGCTATCGGCAATAAAGACGGTTTTATTGTTCAGGCAAATAAAACATGGAAAAAAATGTTCGGATATTCTGACGATGATATGTACAAACTCCATTTGAATGATTTAAGGATGGAGCATAACAAAAAATCAGACATTTCTCTTTTCAGATCGATTTTTAATGGAATAAATGAATTCTACAGAGAGGAAAGGCTTTTTATCAAAAAAGACGGTTCTCAATTCTGGTGTGACCTCACTGTTGCATTGATCGAAAATCCCGATGGAAATGAACCTTACGCGATAGGTTTATATGCCGATATAACAGTAAGAAAAAAAATTGAAGAACAGCTGAAAAGATTTCACGAAGAACTGGGAAGCCTGGTTTCAGAGAGAACTGAAGAGATCAACAGGCTGACCCTGAAAGTAATAAATTCACAGGAGGAGGAGCGGCAGAGAATAGCCAGGGATCTGCATGACGGAATAGGCCAGACTATTCTTGCGGCTAAATATGCAATCAACAGTTTTACAAAAGGAGATAATAAAGATAATGCCCTTCTTGAAAGGGGCAAACTTCTGATAGATATCGCCAGCCAGGAATTGAGAGAGGTATATACCGGGATATACCCGTCTATGCTTAATGAACTGGGACTCAATGACACAATCAATTGGTTTATCAGAAATTTTCTTGAAACAGCAGGACTAAAAGTTAATTATAAAAATACACCAAAAGCCGATATACCATATAATTTATCTGTTAATATTTACAGAATTATTCAGGAGCTTTTTAACAATATAGTTAAACATGCTGATGCCACTGCTGTTGATGTTTCATTATTTCAGGAAGAACAATTTATTATTATAGAAATATCAGATAACGGAAACGGATTTGAAATCGAAAATACAAGAAAAACCAGTACCGGAGCCGGTCTTATTAATGTAAGACAGCGGGTGGAGTATCTCAAAGGTCATATTGAAATGGAGTCAATAAAGGGAAGAACCAGGATAAAAATCAGAATACCTCTGGAGTAGAAATGAAAAAAATAAGCATATTCCTCGCGGACGACCATGTAATACTACGGGAAGGATTAAAACATATATTGCTGGAAGACAGCAGTAATGAAATTACAGGAGAAGCAGGAGACGGCAGAGAGGCTCTTGAAAAAATTGACAAACTCAAACCTGACATTGCTATACTGGATATATCAATGCCTACTCTCTCCGGACTTGAAGCATCCAGGGTGATTCGAAAATATAATAAAAATATAAAAATAATAATTCTTACGCGTCATGATAATGGAGAATATGTCCGACAGGCATTGAAGAATGGTGTAAACGGTTTTATTTTAAAGGACAGTGCGGGCGATGACCTGCTGAAGGCGGTGAGAGATGTTATGAACGGCAACATCTATCTCAGCCCGAAGATTGTAACAAATATTGTTAAATCAGGAATCTCAGTACCGGGAAGCAGAAATAATCTAAAAATAAAATCAGACAAAGAATTGCTCACAAACAGGGAAAAAGAGGTTCTCAAACTTGTTGCAGAGGGGAAATCGAGCAATGATATAGCTGTTCTTCTCAGAATATCTCCCAAAACCGTTAAGGTCCACCGCCTGAATATAATGAATAAACTTGACATCCGCAATGTAACTGAACTTGTAAAATATGCAATCAAATCAGGCTTGATTGATATATGATAAAATTAACCGTATAAGCACTTTGGTGTAGTATTTTTTAAAAAATAAGCCCCAAAGAATAAACCTTTACTACCTTCTCCATATTTCCAAATTTTGATACTCATATTATACTCACTCTGTGAAAAGTAATAACTTTTCTTACTACTTAACAGAAAAGGGTGAAATATGAACTGGTTTAAAAATCTGCGTGTTGCTTACAAAATATTAATAAGCTGCTCAGTATTGATTCTGATGCTTGTAGCAATTGTTTTCTTCTCAATCTCATCGATGTACAGTATTCAAGAAACTGTAAAGGATTACAGAGAGAATGAAGTCCTGCCAATTATTAAGATGGATGGCATTGCAAAAAATCTTCTTCAGGGAAGAATTAACATGTTTGCTGTCTACGTTGCATTCACAGAAGGAAATAAACCTGAAATTGAAAAACGGATGGATGAAACCGCGAAGATACGGGAGGAGAATCTTGAAATCCTCAAGTTCATAAAAGAACGATCCATGACAGAAACTGAAAAGGATCTCACAACAGCTTACGAAAAGCTTCACATTGAGCTCGGATCTATAATGAATAATTACCAGGAAGCGCTGAACACCGGCGATAAAGTAAAAATTGCATCAGCAATGAATGACTGGCTTGATAAATACCGCCTCGTAAGAGATGCCCTTGCGAAGCTTCATGGAGAGAGTCTTAAAATCGGTGCAGAAAAAATCAATAATGAATTCGCAAGAATGGAACTTATAGTCATATACATGATCATCATAATGATTGCTGCGGTGATGACCGGAATATTTATTACCGTGTTCCTGAGTAAATCAATTTCAAAACCGGTAAGGAAGGGGCTGGAATTTGCACAGAAGATAGCAATCGGAGATTTCACTGAACGAATAAATGTAAACCAGAAAGACGAAATCGGATTGCTGTCAAATGCTCTCAATGAAGCTGCTGACAAACTTGAATTTACAATTACCGAGATTATCAGTTCATCAAACAATCTTGCCCAGGCCGTTGAACAGATCGCCAGCGGAAACCAGAACCTTTCACAGCGTACAAGCGAACAGGCAAGCGCCCTTGAAGAAGTTGCGGCTACAATAGAAGAAGCCAACTCTTCAATCAATCAGAATTATGAAAATTCACTCCAGGCAAACCGGATGTCTGAAACATCTTCAGGCGTGGCAGTAACCGGCGGCGAGCTTGTTGGTGATGCGGTACAGTCTATAAATGAAGTTAATTCCAGCGCAAAAAAAATCGGCGAAATAACAACTGTTATCAATGAGATTGCTTTCCAGACAAATCTGCTGGCGCTTAATGCGGCAGTTGAAGCGGCAAGAGCCGGAGAGCAGGGACGCGGATTTGCAGTAGTGGCCGGGGAAGTAAGAAACCTTGCGCAGCGTGCAGGTAATGCCGCCAAAGAGATAGCACAGCTTATTCATGATACTGTCACCAAAGTTGAAAACGGTACGGAAAAAACCTATAAAAGCGGTGAATCACTGAAAGAGATAATAGAGTCTGTAAAAAATGTAGCGAGGGTCGTCAGCGAAATAGCCGCATCATCGAATGAACAGAAACAGGGAATGGATCAGATTGCAACGGCAATTTCAGATCTTGATTCAATGACACAGCATAACGCGGCCCTTGTCGAGGAAACTGCAGCAGCAAGCGAGGAGATGGCAAACCAGGCGCAGGAACTTATAGGACTTATGTCACAGTTTAAAATCAGGGATGAAAAAACAATCCAGAAGCCTTCTCATCAGCAGGTTCCGTCAAAGGCCGTGACAACCGTGAAGCAGGCAGCTTCCCGCGGAAACGGAAAAGTAAAAGTTTCTGTTCCGGGAAATGACGGTAAAACAGCAGATCTTGAGAAAGAAGGATTTGATATGTTTTAAAACTTAATATTTATAAAAACTGGTTTCGAACAATTACAATCTGAAACTTTTTATATAAAAGTGAGGCTGAAAATGCGAAGTATACTTGAACAGGAAGATGCTTTAAAAAATAATCTTAATTCTAAAAACGGCATGTATGTAACTTTCAAAATTGATAGCGAAACTTACGGTATTGATGTAAACCGCGTACAGGAAATAATCGGCATAGTCCCGATCTCACATATACCAAATTCGCCGGATTACCTTATGGGCGTTATTAATCTCCGGGGCAGAGTTGTCCCTGTACTTGATGTAAGAATCAAATTCAAAATGGATACTAAAAATTATGATGCATCAACTGTGATACTGATTGTTGAGTTTAAGGATACTTCAACAGGCCTTATAGTGGATTCAGTCTCTGATGTTATAGATATTCCGGCTGATTCTATTCATGATTATTCAGGAACAGATTCGAAAATTAAATCAGGTTCCATAAACTATATAGCAAGTTTTAATGACGATCTTATACTTATCCTCGATCTGGATAAAATGATAGATGAAGAAGAAATTTTAAATGCCGGAAATGATCAGCAATAAATTTTTTCAGAAAAATATTAATTATAATGGAATCCAAACCAAAAACTATACTTTTAGTTGAAGACCAGATTATTGCCGCCGCTCCGGTAATAAAAATTTTAAAAAACACGGGATACGAAATCATTTATGTGATGAGAGGCGAGGACGCAGTTATTATTATTGAGGCTGGCGTCCCCGTGGATCTCATTGTGATGGATATCGACCTTGGTCTTGGAATCTGCGGGATGACGGCGTCAGAGAGAATTAATTCCATCAGAAAAATTCCAATATTATTCTTTACCAACCACCCCGAGAAAGATATTAAAGAAAAAACCGGAAATATTTTATCGTTTAATATTTATCAAAGACAAATGCTTTAGGATCATTAGTCCTGTGCATAGAAAAAATTATTTTCTCATTAAATTTTGCAAAAGAAAAAAATATATTCAAAGAAGTCTTCAGAATTTAGCGGGTCTTTATCTGCCGTTATCAACCGCAGTATCTTCTCCGCGTACGGGGAAGATATTTTGAAATCTCACTTTTTTATTATTAGTATAATATACATAAACCCCGTCCCGCCATGGGGAAGGCGCCCGCAGGGCGGATGGGAGGAATATCTACTTTACTCTTTCAAGAATATACTCCAGGGGATGCTGTACATTCATCTCCGGCATGCCGTTCTTTATATAGAACCTGCACATTGGACATTCTGTAAGCACAACTCCCGCACCTGAATTTTTTATTTCATCAACTTTCTTTGATCTTATCTTTCTGCTTATCTCGCCGTTTTTCATGTAGTACGCACCGCCTGCACCGCAGCAGAGATCGGGATTGTCCATAGCTTTATACTCCGCTCCTGTTGCTTTAGATACAAGTTCAACTACATCGAACTGAGCATTGGAAAACTTTTCCTTATGGCACGGTACATGATATGTAAAAACGGCCCCATCTGTCTGACCTGACCTTTCCTGAATTGCACTGTTGAGAAAACTCATCGCACCTTTAATCTTTCCGTTCAAAGCAGTTATCTTCTCATGAATAGGGTCATCTTTCGGAAAAAGTTTTGCACTCTTTTTAATAAACATCATCTGGCATGAAGAGCAATCCATCACAACAGCATCACACTCTATCGCGGAAAGCGATTCAATGTTTCCGCGCATCATCTCTGCAGCCTCTCCAATATCTCCTTCTGCAATTACAGGAACACCGCAGCAGGTAATATTTTCAGGGACAACAACATCATATCCGTTTGCTGTAATGAGTTTTACAAGCGCCTCGCCTGTTTCGGGATAGATAAGATTTGTACCGCAGCCGTAGTAGTATGCGACTGTACCCTTCTTTGTTCCTTCAGCCTGAACTGTTCCTGACATTCTTTCTTCGAATGGTTTTGAAGCAAATTTCGGCACATCACTTCCAAGGCCGAATTTCTGGGCCAGCGCGCCTGTTTTAACCGCGATATTACGCGCGCCTTTTTCTTTCAGAACCTTCGTTATAATTCCCCGTTTCATTGATGAGAAACCCTTTTCATTTTCAATGAGTTTCGCCCTGGCGGAAATTATTATCTCGTCAATAGGTACACCGCTTGAACAGTTCTGTGTGCAGCTTGTGCATAGCATACACCTGCCGATTATTTCCCTGAAACGATCCGTATCCGGCATTGTCTTCTCAATCATTACTTCCCGTATAAGGTTAAGCCTGTGGCGGGCAAGACAGTTCTCTGATCTTTGAGCCTTGTACACCGGGCATGCACCCTGGCAGAAATTACACTGTGAACATTTTTTTATTGTCTCTGAATAATCTTCAAGTATCATACTGCACCTCCATCCTCTGTCCAGATTTTACCGGGGTTCATGATATTAAACGGATCAAGGGCTCTTTTAATAGTTTTCATCAATGCAACCTGATCCGCCCCATGTTCAAGTTCCAGGAACCTGTTCTTGTGAATCCCTATACCATGCTCACCGGAAATAGTTCCCTGAAGATCAAGCCCTGCTCTAATTATCTCTTCAATTGCCTTATCTGCCTTACGCGACATCTCGTCGCTGATCTCACCCTGCAGAATCGTCGGGTGCATATTTCCATCTCCGGCGTGCCCCGCGAGCCCGACAGCAACGCCGACCGATGCTGCGATGGACTGAATACTTCTTACAAGTTCAGGGATTTTATTTCTCGGGACTGTTATATCTTCTGTTATAACTCTTTTAAAAACTGTAGTCATCAGGGGATAGAGCCTTGTTCTTGCGTACCAGTATGTGGCACTCTCCGCGGGATTGCTTATAATCCGCACATCAAGAGCGCCAAGCCCGGTGCAGGCTTTTTCTATCTCATAAGTCTCGACATCAAGCTGCGCAGGAGTGCCGTCTATTTCCATAAGAAGATATGCCTCACCATCGAGCGGAATTGGCGGTTTTATGTAATTGTTCATTACACCCACCGCCATTTTAATCAGAAATTCAAGCATAGCTGGAACTGCGCCACGGGCAATAATCTCTGAAACTATTTCCGCTGCCTGATCCGGGCTGGCGCATGTGACAACAAGTGTTCTTTTTGCAGCCGGGAGAGGGAGGAGCCTGAGCATCCCCTTTGTAATAACACACAACGTCCCCTCGGAACCTGTAAAAAGATGTGTAAGGTCATAACCGCTTGACTGTTTGACGACTTTTCCTCCGGGAGTTATAACAGTACCATCTGCCATAACAGCCTCAACGCCCGTTACATAGCGTTCAGTTGTACCATACTTCACACCGCGCGGGCCTCCGGCCCTTGTTGCTATATTGCCGCCGATAGTACAAACCTGAGAACTCTGCGGATCAGGCGGATAGAACAATCCCATCCGTTCGACCTTTTTCACAAACTCCCCAAGGACAACTCCGCCTTCAACATGTGCGGTCATATTCTGTGCATCAATTTCCAGGATGCTGTTCATCCTCTTCATATCGATAACAATTCCGCCATGTATCGGAGTGCAGCCTCCAGCCAGCCCGCTCCCTGCACCTCGCGGTACAACAGGTATCCTGCCGGCAAAGGCATACTTCATCACAGCGCTTACATCTTCTGTAGATTCAGGAAGAACCACAACATCAGGATTTCTTTTGGCTATATAATACGTTGCGTCATTTGCGTAAGCTGAAACATCTTCTCTCAGGTCCAGGACCTGTTCTGAACGGAGAACTTTTCTCAGGTCTTTTCCAATTGATGACATAAACCCTCCTGTTTTTCATCCGCTCCCTCTGTTGTGCCTTATATATGTTTCCCACCCGGCCCCCGCACCCCCCGGAGGGGGCAAGGAGTTATTGCTTTGCCCCCTCCGGGGGGTGCGGGGGCCGTCAAGTTAAACCATGACTGAAATTAACTTTGGAAAAATATATATCTATCCAATATCATAAACTTCAACCAATCATCCTCCCGCCAGTTTCTTCCCAAGTTTATATCCTTCCATGTTAATACCCAGCTTCCCTGCAGGAACATTGGATGACATGACTTTTTCAAAATCGGAATCATCTACCGGAAGTACACCGAGTCCTGCGACTGCACCGATCATAATTACATTGCTTAAAATCGGATTCCCCAGTCTGATTGCCTCTTCTGTTGCATCTATAAAATTTATATTGCTGCAGAGCTGCTTGAGCGAGCCATTGAGCTCATCCATTGAAGGATACTTCTGATCGCCGCATATTACGCCCACAGGATAAACCGGGCGTGTATTGCTGACAACTGCAGTTTCCGTATTACCATACTGCGCCATGACCCGGAGAGACTCAATCGGTTCAAGAGCTACAACAAGATCCGCCCTCCCCTTCGGAATCTGCGGGCTCCATGC
>Ga0116170_10002452_pt1 | contig 17895 bp, 12 predicted proteins | sample AD_JPNHW1_MetaG_FD_89797 | JGI IMG/M metagenome (GOLD analysis project Ga0116170, IMG submission 89797) | Active sludge microbial communities of municipal wastewater-treating anaerobic digesters from Japan - AD_JPNHW1_MetaG | ecosystem: Engineered > Bioreactor > Anaerobic > Digestate | place...
CTCTGAATCCTGGAGAAAATCACATGGAATGGCAACTTCAAGTACCATTTATGGAAGACACTTTCGAGACCGATCAGGGTTGGATCACGACCGGAACATGGGCTATCACAAATTCGCAACATGTGTCCGGGTCACATTGCCTTACCGATAGTCCCGGTAATTATTATACCGGCAGTGCGTATGTTTCTACAGCCCAATATCCAAATTCGGTAAATCTCCAGGATACACCGAATATATCTGTGTCGTTCATGGTGAAATCCAGCATGTTCCCGAATTATGACTATGTGAACTTCCAGTGCTCTAAGAACGGAGTTGATTGGCAAACAATCGATGCTTATTATAATACATTCAATTGGACGCAAAAGAGATACAATTTGAATGAGTACCTTGGTGGGAACCTGTTCCTTCGCTTCCAATTTGTCACACAAGCTTATGGTGATGCGGATGGTATTTATATCGATGATTTCAAGATATATATGTACAGTACTGTAACAGAGAATCCGCCTTCTCCTTTATCAGCTTCTTTGTTCCTCATGCAGAATTGCCCCAACCCCTTCAATCCTGAAACCATGATCACATACTCCATCCCCCAAAAGAGTCATGTAAATTTGAATATCTATAACATTAGGGGGCAACTGGTAAAGCAGATTGTTACCGGTAATCAGGAAAGCGGAGTACACAGCATTCGCTGGGATGGCAAAGATAAAAATGGAAATGGTACTGCATCAGGTGTGTATTTCTATCGCTTGGATGTTGAAGGACAGCATTCAATCACGAAAAAGATGATATTAATGAAATAGTAGTAACGAACACATACAAAAATCTATGAAGAGCAGGATATGATTCCTGCTCTTACTTTATCAGATTGACTCTTTTTTCTTCCAATTCTGTCCATCTTTCGAAACAATCGGACAATTCCTCTTCAATTTTCTTCAATTCTTGATCGATAACGGCATAATCTTCCGGCTTCAGATCCAACTCACTCAATCTCTCGTTCAGATTATTCTGTTCATTCTCCAATTCAGTTATCCGACCTTCCAACTCATCCAGTTCCTTCTGATCTTTGAATGACAGCTTTTTCTGCACTCTCTCCGTGGTTTGCTTCACATTCTGTGACTTTTCCCTTTCTTCCCTCTCTTCCACCTGGAAACGCTTCACAAGGAGATAATCGGAGTAATTACCGGGGAACTTACGAATCCCATCCTGCTCGAACAGGAACAGATAATCCACAACCCGATCCAGGAAGAAACGGTCATGCGACACGACCAGGATGCATCCTTTATACGCATCCAGGTAATCCTCGAGAATCTCGAGGGTCGGAATATCCAGATCATTGGTAGGCTCATCCAGTATTAGGAAGTTGGAACCAAACATGAGAGAGCGAAGCAAATACAATCGTTTTCTCTCTCCTCCGGACAGACTCGATATTTTCGACTGCTGCATCTTCCCGTCGAAAAGGAAACGTTCGAGCATCTCATGTGCTGAATGCAAGGCTCCGTCCTTCGTCCTGATATACTCAGCCTGCTCCTTGATGTAATCGATCACGGTGATATTCAGCGGCATCTCTTCCAATTCCTGTTTGTAATATGCCATTAATGTATTAACACCGATCTTGACACTTCCGGATACAGGCTCTACCAAACCGTTCAAAATATTGATGAGAGTAGTCTTCCCACAGCCGTTATCACCGATGATACCGATTCTCTCCATGGCTTGAAATACATGACTAAAATTGGTGAATAGAGACTTCTTTCCATAACTCATACTGACTTGGTGAGCTTCCAATATCGTTTTTCCAAGTCTCTTTATCTGAAAGGAAATAGAAAGATCCTGCTGCGTGGTCAGGTATGATTTATCAATCAATTCCTTCACACGGTCAATATGGCTCTTTGGTTTGGAAGTCCTCGCCTTGGCTCCTCTCTGCAGCCACTTGATCTCCTTGCGAAGAATGGCAGCCCGCCGAGTTTCCCTTCTCTGGAGATGTGCAGCCTCCATTTCTTTCTTTTCCAAATATCGGGAGTAGTTCCCGGAGAAGAAATTCACTTCCCCCTTGTCCATTTCCATGACCCGATTCGAAACTCCATCCAGGAAATATCTGTCGTGAGTAACGAATAATAGAGTACCCTTGAAGTTCTCGAGATACTCCTGCAGCCATTCAATAGCATCTATATCAAGATGGTTCGTCGGTTCATCCAGAAGAAGAATATCTGGTCTCTCCAAAAGTACACGCGCCAAATCGATCTTTCTTTTCTGACCACCTGAAAGCGTTCCAACCAACTGCTGATCATCCGTGATTCCAAAAATACTCAACACGGTTCGAACCTGGTTTTCCATATCCCAGCCATGCAGGAATTCAATCTGTTCTGCAAGATGCTGTTGTTCCTTATATAATTCATCGGAAAAGGAAGCACTCAATAAATATGTGACCCTGTGATATTGCCTGAGAACACGGAATATCTCCAAGTCACCTTTGAAAACTTGCTCCATGACCGTAAGGTTTTGATCCAAATTGGGATTCTGAGGTAGATAAGATAACTTCAATTCATTTCGAAAAGTGATTTTCCCTGCATCCGGTGGTTCAGTCCCGGCAAGCAGTTTCAGGAGAGTTGTTTTCCCACAGCCGTTCACTCCGATCAATCCGATCCTGTCTCCATGATGAATGCCGAAGCTCGCATCACGAAGGAGCAGTTTTTCTGCAAACTGCTTATGAATGTTCTCGAGAGTTATGACTATGTCACCTTTATTAATCAAAATTCATTACTCCTTTCATACATAGACTCCGTAGAAATTATGTTTGTACAGTCAAGAGGAAAGACATGTAACCTGGAACAACATTCAATGTAGAACTGAAATTTCTTTACAAAAGAAACGGTAAATCTCAATAAAGGTCATGCATTTCGATGATTAAGGAGAAGATATGCCCTCCACTTATCCCAACCTTCGCGAAATTCTGGATATCGTAAATGATTCCATCTTTATTCACGATCCAATTACAGGCAATATTATCGATGTTAATAAGAAAGCATGTGACACCTACCAGTATTCCTATGATGAAATGCTGAAGCTGACAACACAGGATATCAGTTCAAGTGTCCATCCCTATACCCAGGAAGAAGCTCTCAAACTCATGTACAAGACTTCGGAAGGGGAACCACAGATATTTGAATGGCAAGCAAAAAAGAAGAATGGTGATTTGTTCTGGGTGGAGGTCAATGTTCAACTGGCAATGTTGGGAAACAAAACATATCTTGTTGTACTCGAACGGGATATCACGGATAGAAAGCTCTTCGTCAAAGCACTGGAAGAAAGCCAGAGACAGGTTACCACCCTCATGTCCAATCTCCCGGGTATGGCATATCGCTGTAAGAATGATAACAACTGGACGATGGAATTCGTTAGTAAGGGATGTTTCCAACTCACTGGTTATACCCCAGCAGATCTCATATATAATTCTAAGATATCCTTCAATGATCTCATCATTCCTGAAGACAGACAGTATGTGTGGAATGAAGTACAGGATTCTCTTCTCAGGAAACAACCTTATCAACTCAGTTATCGTATTCGTTCAAAAGATGGTGATATCCGCTGGGTATGGGAAAAAGGTTCTCTGATTAGTCCTGAAAATGATGAACTCGAAGGCTTCATCATGGATATCTCGGATCTCAAAGCGACAGAACAGGAACTCATGGAGAGCAAGAGCCAATTCGAAGCGTTAGTCGATGCTGCTCCCGTGGGTGTTGTCATTTACAATGATGATGGAGACATTGAGTATCTCAATAAAGAGCATACAGACATATTCGGTTATGTGCTGGAAGAGAATTCATCTCTTGAAACCTGGTTCAACTGCGTATTCCCGGATGAAAAGTACCGCAGCTATCTTCGGCGGGAATGGGATAAAAGATACAAGGAATCTGTTGAGACGAACTCAGATTTTCAGCCATTGGAAGCTTATGCAACCAATAAGGATAAACAGGTACGCGTCGTTGAGATCCGTATTGCCCACATGGGTAAACAGCATATCGCCATCTGCACTGACCTGACACTCCGCAGGGAAGCGGAAACTGCCCTTATGCAAAAGACAGAAGAACTCGACAGTTTCTTCAAATTGGCAATCGATCTCATGTGCATCGCAGATATAAACGGACGCTTCCACCGATTGAATCCTGCCTGGGAGAAAACCTTCGGTTATTCCTTGGCAGAGCTTCTGAATACGAACTTCCTCGATCTCGTTCATCCGGATGACCTGCAACTCACCTTGGATGCCCTTTCGATTTTAAAAGGTCAGAATGAGTTATTCAAATTCGAGAACCGTTACCGCTGCAAGGATGGTTCCTACCGTTGGATCGAATGGCATGCAGTGCCTTTCGGTTCCCTGCTTTATGCTGCAGCTCGAGATATTACCGAAAGAAAGAGAATTGATGAAGAAATCCGTGAATTGAATGCTGAACTGGAAACAAGGGTCTTGAATCGTACTTCCGACCTGGCTGCATTGAACAAGGAAATGGAAAGCTTCGCCTATTCTGTTTCGCATGACCTTCGTGCTCCTCTGCGCAGTATCAGCGGATTCAGTCATGCACTCGATGAAGACTACAAGGCTGTGTTGGATGACACCGGAAAAGACTATCTTCGTAGGATCATGGAATCGTCTGCACGCATGTCTGACCTGATCGATGCATTACTCAGCCTATCCCGCGTGGCTCGTAATGAAATGAAATTAATCGATCTAAACCTAAGTGAATATGCTGAAGCCATTGCAGACGACCTTAAAAAGGCTAATCCTTTCCGCAACACAGAATTTCTCATTGAAAAGAATCTCAAGGCTACAGGTGATAGTGTGATGATGAGCCTTGTTCTGCAAAACCTCATGGGAAATGCTTGGAAGTTCACCGGCAAGATCGATAAGGCAACAATCGAAGTTGGGAAAACCACACTGAATGGGAAAAAGGTCTTTTTTGTAAGGGACAACGGCGCAGGATTCGATATGAAATATGCAGACAAGTTATTCCAGCCGTTCCAGCGCCTCCATGGTCAGGATGAATTCCCCGGGTCTGGAGTCGGTTTGGCTACCGTCATGCGTATCATCTCAAGGCACCAGGGAACTATTTGGGTGGAAAGTACCGAAGGAATAGGTACCACCTTCTTCTTCACCGTTAATGTGAAAAAGGACTGATCACACCTGATGCCGAATACCTATGTAGCACTCTTGAAAGGCATTAATATTGGTTTCAATCATGTTTCTATTATCTCTATGCTTGTTTATAGGTGACTTACATGAAATCCTGCTTGTTTTTAGGTAAAATAAAAGGCAACCATGAGGTTGCCTTTTCTAATTCTATACCTGTTACCTGTAACCAGTAACCTGATACCTGCTTTTATGCAAAGCGTTTCAGCCTGTCTTCGAACAACTTCTGTATTTCGAGCATACGGGCTTCCGTGGTTGCCTCGAAACGCATCACAAGAACGGGTTGTGTGTTCGATGCGCGAACAAGTCCCCAACCATCGGGGAATGTGACACGGACACCGTCGATGTCATTCACATCATATCCATCATCCTTGAAGGATTGGGTCACTTTTTCGACATGTGAGAACTTGGTTTCTTCCTGGGTATCGAAGCGAATTTCGGGAGTGTTGAACATCTTCGGTTCATCTGCAAGCATTTCACTGATCTTCTTATCAGACTTGGAAGCAATTTCAACAATTCTTGTGCATGCATAAATGGCATCATCATAACCAAGATAGCGGTCACCGATGAACATATGCCCGGACATCTCGCCACCCATCTTGATCCCATTATCCGCCATGTATCCCTTGATATTGGCATGACCGGTCTTATACATGATGGGCACACCACCATGCTTTTTAATATCGTCGAACAGATTCTTGGAGCATTTTACATCTGCGACCACTCTCTGTCCCTTATTGTCCTTGAGGTAATCCCGGGCAAGAATGTTGAGAACCTGGTCACCATAAACCATGCTGCCTTTCTCATCGATTAACCCGATGCGGTCTGCATCGCCATCCAGTCCAAGTCCGGCATCCCATTTACCTGTCTTCATTTCTGCCACCAGGTCAGCAACATACTCCAAGACAGTTGGATCAGGGTGATGATTCGGGAAAGTACCATCCATCTCACAGTACATTTCCTTCACTTCACAGCCAAGTCGTTTCAGAATTTCGGGCAAATATATACCGCCAGTGCCATTTCCTGCGTCCACAACGCATTTCATCGGCTTGGCAAGATGAACACTTTTCACGATGTAATCCATGTAGAATTCATGCATTTCATTATTGGTAGTTAAGGTTCCATTGCCGGATTCGAAATCTTGAGCCTGGATCAGATGCAGAATATCCTGGATCTCTTCGCCATAAACACTCACCAGTCCACGATTCAGTTTAATGCCGTTATATTCCGGAGGGTTATGGCTGGCAGTGATCATCGCACCGGCATCTGTCTTTAATTTCCAAATGGAATAATACAGAACCGGGGTAGCCATGATCCCAACATCGACCACATCACAGCCGGTCTCGAGAAGACCCTTGCAGAAGTGCTCTTTGTAACGGGGTGTGCTGAGTCGGGCATCTCCACCGAGTGCGACTGTCTTCAAACCCTGTCTACGAATATATGTGCCAAATCCTTTGGCGATCAGGAATACGGATTCATTGGTCAAGTCAACATCTACAACGCCACGGATGTCGTATTGTCTGAAAATATCGGGATTAACCATTATATTACCTCTCTAATAGCTTTCATTATTTATCATGTTTACGTATTATTTCTTCCAGAATGGGAATCATCTTCCGCAAAGCGATTCCACGATGTGAAAGACGGTTCTTTTCTTCATCACTCATCTCAGAATAGGTCTTTCCGATTCCATCCACGATGAAGATGGGATCGTACCCAAAACCACCTTCCCCTTTATCGAGCAGACCAATCTCCCCTTCCACGACACCTTCGGTGGTCGCTATGAGACCCTGTGGGCTTGCTAAGGCAACAACGGTTTTAAAGAAGGCTTTCCGATTAGCGATGCCGGACATATTCTTCAGGACTTTCTTCCGGTTATCCTCAAAGGAGCAATGTTCTCCTGCATATCGGGCAGCATAGACCCCCGGATCTCCATGAAGGGCTTCAATGAAGAGACCGGTATCATCGGATAGAGCTATACAGTCCGCATAGGCAGCATTTTCCGTTGCTTTTTTGATGGCATTTTCTTCCAGGGTACTATGGATTTCCTCCACATCAGGGATATCAGGGAAATCATGAGTAGAAAGAAGTTCAATATCCAAACCCTGGAGGATATCCTTGATCTCCTTGATCTTATGTTTGTTCTTGCTGCCAATCAATAAACGCATTTATTCGCTCTTTTTACTGATCCAAGCATTGATCCTGTGCCATACATTTTTATCAAGGAACTGATCTGCAGTAGCTGTGATCTTGGTCATCATTTCAAGCAGGTTCTCTTCACCGCTCCAGTTATCCAGTAATACTTGCTTGTCGATTTCCTTAAGGATGAGGTTCAAGCCCACAACAACCAGAACGAGGTCATCGATATGACCGATCACGGGAATGAAATCCGGAATAATATCAAGTGGCATGAGCAGATAAGCGATGATCGCACCGATAAAGACTTTCTTCTTCGCGGGAACCCTGTTATCCATGGCAAGTCTGCATACTAGGATGAAGAAGTCGGGAAGAAGGAACAGATATTCCGTCAGTTGCCCGCCCAATTTACCAACCTTGCTTTTTGAGACATCCTTGACCTTCCTGCGAAGATCCTCGTAGAATTTCATCTTACGTTCATCATCTGTAAAGACGACTCTATCCTTGATATTTTCTGCTTCGTCAGGTGGAATTTCCCTGGCTACTTTCTCTTCGGTATCTGTTGCGGTATCATGTTTTTCCTGATCAATCATAATTTCCTCCCGATGAATATTTTTCAAACTCATCCGGCACTCCGTGCCACCTTCCATTTATCCAAAGGGAAGGACTTCTCTTTCCCTCTCTTTGGATAAAGAGAGGGTGGCTTTAGCCGGGTGAGTTTGATGATTCATTCCATTACATTTTCAGGTTCTTCAATATTATAATAAAGACTTTCTAATACACCATCGATATTCATGAGAATATCCGTATTACTGAATCTCAATACTTTGATTCCAAGATTATTCAAATACTCCGTTCTTATTGAATCATACTCTATTGCAGTTTCTTCCATATGTTGGCTACCATCTAATTCAATGACCAGTTTCTTTTGTGCACAATAAAAATCTGCAACATAATGACCGATACTGACCTGACGATTGAACTTCAATTCTCTGAATCTTCTATTTCTTAATCTAGACCAAAGCACTCTTTCTGCTTCTGTTTGATTTTCTCTTAAATCTCTTCTTCTAAGCTTAGCAGATACCCTATTGATTGTTCGCATACATCTCCGATAATTATTTTTCAAACTCATCCGGCACTCCGTGCCACCTTCCCTTTATCCAAAGGGAAGGACTTTTCTGTCCCTCTATTTGGATAAAGAGAGGGTGGCTTTAGCCGGGTGAGTTTGATTTTATATCAAATCTTTCAATATTTCCTTCGTCAGGTCAAGTTTTGTTTGCACTTCAGCCTGCTTTTCTCTTTCTTTTTCAATCACTTCCGGCTTTGCATTCTTCATGAAGTTCTCATTGTTGAGTTTGTTCATGATACCGTTCAGTTCATTCTGAAGCTTTTCGATCTGCTTCTCCAGTTTCGCTGTTTCCTGGTTCAGGTCCACCAAACCACTCAACGGCATATATATTTCGATATTGCGAACCACAGCAGCAATGGAAGCCTTTGGTTTGGCAATCCCTTCCCCTGTTTCCATAGAAATGACCTTCGCCAGCTTGTTGAAATAGCTTTGATATTCATCAAACAGCTTTGACTGTTCCGCATTCGCAACACGGATCACAATACTGATCTCCGTTGCCGGGCTTAGGTTCACCTGCTTTCTCAGGTTACGGATGGCAGTGATGGCTTCCTGCATGAATGCCATGTCATCGGCAATATTCTTATCCAATCTTGCTTTATCTACTGTTGGGAACTTGGCAATGATCAGTGCCGTTTCCTCCATCGGGAAGTAGGTTTTGATACCCTGCCATATCTCCTCAGTCAGGAACGGCATGATGGGATGCAACAAACGCATGGCTGACTGCAGCACATCGAGTAGAACGTATTTTGCTGTGCGCTGTCCTTCCACATCTTCCTCATTATACACTCTGTCCTTGGATAATTCCAGGTACCATGAGCAGTATTCATCCCAGATGAATTGCATGAGTTCAGAAGCAGCGTCATTGAAGCGCAGGTTCTCATAATGCTTAGTGACATTGACAGTCACTTCCTGCAAACGGCTGTATATCCAGCGGTCTGCCAGTTCCAATCTCAATTCATTTGACTTCGGAAGACCTTCGATCTTCTCCACATTCATCATGATATAGCGGTAGGCATTCCATATCTTATTAGCGAAATTGCGTCCGCTTTCAAGAATGGCATCCGACCAAACGCTGTCTGCACCTTTCGGTGTATTGAATATCATGGAGAAACGAAGAGAGTCAGCTCCCACACTTTCGATGATATCGATTGGGTCAGGTGAGTTCCCCAGTGATTTGCTGAGCTTCCTGCCGAGTGTGTCTCTCACTGTCCCATGCAGAAGTACTGTATCGAATGGAATTTTATCCTCGAATTCCAAGGTTGCCATGATCATGCGTGCCACCCAGAGATAGATGATCTCCGGAGCAGTAATGAGCAGATTCGTAGGCAGGAAATACGCCAAATCCTTCGTCTTTTCAGGCCAGCCCATGGTAGAGAAGGGCCACAGCCAGGAAGAGAACCAGGTATCCAGCACATCTTCGTCCTGCCTGAATTCAGTATGTCCGCACTTGGGACATGCCTTCGGCTTGTCTATCGCAACAACCATCTCACCGCATGCATCACAGTAATAGGCAGGGATTCGATGTCCCCACCAGATTTGCCTGGATATGCACCAGTCACGGATATTCTCCATCCAATGCATATACACCTTTGTCCAGCGTTCCGGTTGGAAGCGAACCTTTCCATCCTTCACCACTTGGATGGCAGGAACGGAAAGAGGTTGCATACGAACGAACCACTGGTCGGAAAGATACGGTTCGATCACAGTGTCACATCGATAGCAATGACCCACAGCATGGCTGTGCTTTTCTATCTTTTCAAGTAATCCCAAATCGGAAAGCATCTTCACAATCTTCTCACGGCAGGCATACCTGTCCATGCCTTCGAATTCAGGACCGGCATTGGCATTCATGATGCCATGTTCGTCCATCACGAGTACCTGTTCAAGCTGATGACGGCGTCCCACTTCAAAGTCATTGGGATCGTGTGCAGGAGTAATCTTCACATACCCGCTGCCGAAATCCATCTCCACATATTCGTCAGCAATGATGGGAATTTCCCGTTCTACGAAGGGAAGAATGACTGTCTTGCCGATAATATTCGTGTATCTCTTATCTTTCGGATTCACTGCCACGGCAGTATCACCGAGCATGGTTTCGGGTCTTGTGGTGGCAACCGTCACATACCCGCTTCCATCCTTGAAGGGATAACGGATATGCCATAATGATCCTTCCTCATCAGCATGTTCCACTTCGTCATTGGCAAGCGCCGTTACGCAGCGTGGACACCAATTGATGATGTATTTGCCTTTATAGATCAGGTCTTTTTCATACAGGTGTATGAACACTTCCTTCACGGCACGGGAAAGACCTTCGTCCATGGTAAAGCGTTCCCTTGTCCAATCACAGGAGCAACCCAGTTGCTTCAATTGGAGAATGATGCGATCACCCTTCTCCTGTTTCCACTGCCAAATGCGCTTTACCAGTTCTTCCCTGCCGATGTCATGGCGGGATAGACCTTCCTTTGCAATCTGCTTTTCCACCATATTCTGCGTCGCAATACCGGCATGGTCGACTCCGGGAATCCATAAAGTGGGAACTCCCGTCATGCGCTTATAGCGTATCATCACGTCTTGCAATGTGTTATTCAGCACGTGCCCCATGTGGAGTACACCTGTCACATTGGGAGGTGGTATCAGGATTGTATAGGGTTGCTTTGTTTCATCTATCTCTGGTGTGAAGAATCCTTCCTTCATCCAGTAGTCATACCATTTCTTCTCAATTTGAGAAGGGTCGTAGGTTTTATTCAGTTCCATTTGTATATCCTCTATTTTCAATAGGTGTTGATTTTTTATGATTTTGGAGTTCAAAAGCCCAATATCAGTTTGTATTGAACCACTCTCTATCAGGGCTTGTGGACTTCAAAAAGAATATCTAACTCTCCCCTAACCCCTCTCTTTACAAAAGAGCGGGGAATCTGGATTTTGGAGTTCAAATGCCCAATATCAGCTTAAATAAATCACTCTCTACCAGGGCATGCGGACTTCAAAAAGAATATCTAACTCTCCCCTACCCCTCTCTTTACAAAAGAGCGGGGAATCTGGATTTTGGAGTTCAAATGCCCAATATCTGCTTGTACTGAATCACTCTCTATCAGGGCATGCGGACTTCAAAAAAGAATTTCTAACTCTCCCCTACCCCTCTCTTTGCAAAAGAGCGGGGAATGTGCAGGCTAAGCCTTCTCAATCGGATATTCGCTGTTCAGTCTCTGCATTTCCTTCTGGATGAAATACCTGTGCGCAGCAAATGCGATGGGAGGGAGCTTGTCCAGCGGGACATAGCATGCTTCTGCAGCGTCATCTCCTGCAGCAAGCACACCTCCAGTGACTCTCATGTTGAAACCGAGTGAGAGTACCTGTTCGTAGAAAACAGAATGACCGGAATAGTACCCGATGAAATGGTTCACTTCTCCAATCAGTCCGGTTTCTTCTTCCATCTCATCAACAGCAGTATCTTCCGGTGTCTGGTATATTTCCATATACCCGCTGGGAAGTGACCACGTGCCCATCTTGGGCTCATTATTCCGCTTGATGATCAGGAGTTCATTCTTTTCATTGAAAACCACAACTGCCACTGCAGGTACAGGATTCTTATAGAAAATCCAGCCACAGGCAGGGCATTTCGGACGCAGCTTGCCTTCATGGTCTTCGTGCAATTCCAGACCAGTTCCGCAGCGTATGCAGTAATGGATATCCTTGTAGTTTTCCTTCGTTAAAATGCTCATAATTTGAAACTTTCATGTATTTGTATGATGTCAAGGAAAAAGGGGGACTGACAAAAAGGTGATTATTCCATTGGCGGCGTTATTGCTACTTTAACATAAAGTTTATTTTCCACCCTGTATCTTCCTTTCAAATCTCCTTGGAAAGCACGTTCTCCCCCTACACATACGACTAATTCAGCCCATTTATTATTACAATATCTTAGCCCCAAACCCGGAGCCGTTTGAAACCACGGATGGTGCTGTGCATAATAGTCCGCATCGTTCTTAAAAAAAACATCAACATGTTGCTCTGAAATGGGGTTTATCCCATGTGAGCTTTTCACCAGCGGTATGAAATATAGTGTACTAGTCAATAATGTGGGTAAAGCATATAATGGATAATAATCACTTTCCATTAAACCGTTTCTATCTTTTGAGAAACAACCTGGTATGAATGCTAATATTGTTGAGTATATAGGGAGAAAAGAGTAATTATCCTTGTTATTATTAAAAGGGTCACGCCCAATTTTCGAGAAACCAAACAATGCACAATCCATATTGATTGGCTTAATCAGTTTTCGATCAAAACTCATAGAATAACGATCCACATAATTGAATTCGTGTGCATAACTCGTTTTCAAACCTGAGATTTCCAGTGAATCTGAATTCTGGGCAAAGCAAAAGCTGCTTATAAACAAAATCATTGTGATCAAGAGAAAGTACGTTTTCATTCAGTCAACCTCCAGTGCTGTATTTATTTCACACATCAGAAGCTCATAGTTCAAACCTTGCTCTTTCATATAAGAGTGAAGCTGAATCCTGTAGAAAGGTGATCTCTTTGGTTTCTCTATTCATTGATACAGAGAAAAAGTACTGCATCAGAAATGTCAACATCGCAGATGTGCCATCACATAGCCTGGGGTGTGAACCCCAGGTAAGACATGGTATAAATTGGAATTTAGTCCACCCCCTCCCCTGTGGCAATTGCATATTGCCACAAGGGATGGGATGGACATTTTAAAAGGGTATCCTGCTTTTGTCCTGGGGTTTACACCCCAGGCTATAGGATAACGTTCTTACAGAACTAAGAAAGAGGTGAATACAAATTTACCTCGCACGCCGATAACAAATCGGCGTTCCAATTATCCCGAATACCCGAATCCTCTGCTGAACACATATTTTTCCTGGAAAGCCAATCCCTTTCCATAAACCATCCGCAGATTGTCCCGCGTATACTTGTAGCCCTTCGATTCAAGTATGTTTTTGCATAGGGTATTTGATTCGGGAAAAATGAAATAGGGTTTATTGATACTTATCTTGTAACTAATCAGGTTTTCTGCTGCCTGTTCGGTCAATGCTGCCGTAAAGCCTATGCCGAGAGCAGGAAGAATATAACCTGTCAGTTTCCCGTTTTCCACATACTGAACTGCCCCTTCCCAATAATCTTCCAACAGGAGTGTTCTGTCTTCACCTGTAATTTCCTTATCCAGTTTCAGAATCTCTTCCCTATCCTTTGGTTCGATTGGAATGACATTACAGTATCTCTGTTCCGGTATCAGTTCATCATGCTCATATAGAAGAAAATTCGCTTCATGTCTGAATCCCAGTTTCTCATAAATGGGCTTTCCCATATCCGTTGCATAGAGAATTTGCGTATCACAACCAAGCTCATCCGCTTTCTGCATGATCACCTTCACCATGGAAGTGCCCAAGCCCCGGTTGCGAAATTTCTCAAGAACAATCACAGATCCCAGCCAGGCAACCTTGCCATTGATAATGAGTTCACTGACTCCGGCGAATTCACCATCACTTTTCAGGATATACGGATAAAAATATGGTTTGTGAAAGTAGGTTTTAAACATCTCGCAGATGTCCATCGCCCACATATGTAAGTCAAAGGTCAGTTCTTCCTCCTTCATGGGAGTGAAGGTAAAACCTATTGGGAATGATACAGATTGATTATTCATTGAATTTGAAATGACCATAATTCACCTTTTTTGTTAAAGTTACCATGTCCAAGTATTTGACAATTGCTGTCCGATATCACAAAATCTTCGGGTCCATGAAAGACAGTATTGCTGTTCTTCATTGCCTGTATTGTCTGAGCCGTATAGATGCAAACACCATATTTACGATTCCCCGGATTGGGCAGGCATGAAATGATCCTCAAGTCAGAACCTATATACTCCTTATCGGCTATGATCTTGTCAGGAAATACTTGAAATGGAAGAATATGCTGATGTTTCTTCAACCACGAATTGCCCTCTATTGTCCCATACACGTATATGGTGCAACGATTCAATTTCAATCTCATTGCTTGTCGATCTGTTATAAGTTTCTTATTTCCCAACGAAAGCAGAAAGTTTACATCCGGCATGATGCATTCTTCCACTTCTTCATGTTCTGAAGGATCCGGAATAATAATAACCTCTTCTCTCGACCTTGCTGCGTTAAAAGGACCACGGAATTTGTTTTGTTCCCGAATATATGCGTCAGGATTTTCCGCCAGTGAAAGCAGTTTCTCGACAAAGACAGGAAAATATTGACTATAGGTTATACCAGTTTGATCTCTTTGCATCTCATATTGAGCTAACAAGTCGGTTATGAAATCCAGATAAATAAAACCTCCATTGGAGTCCATATTCATAACATTCGCTATTTCCCCATATAAACTTAGAGGAGTCAGCCGCGATTCAGCAGCACGGACAAAATGCTCGCAAAGAATTGTAAACCAGCCCTCATATACTGAAAAATCTCTATTATTCCGAAAGGGTTTATACAAATTTAGAGCCTGTTTCAATTGCGGATAGTATTTTTCAACCAGGGGATTTACATAAGAGTGACTGAATTCATGGAATAGCATCATGGAATTTGCCAAACGCGTGATTTCCTTGTCTGTACTCATAATGAAAGCACTGACGCAATAGGCATCAAGACTCCCATCCGGATTTTGCATTGCTGGCCCGTAACCATCCATGTTCAGCAAAGGACATATCAGATATGTAAACTTGTTCAGACTGTATCCAAACCAGTCTTTCATGGTTTTCACAATGGGTATATCCTTGAGAATTTTCTCAGCTTCATCCAGGATTGCTTCATAAAACGACCTGTTTTGATCATAGAACTCGACAAACCTACTATCTTCTGTAAATTTCCGTAAGTAATTGATGAATTTATTGATTTCTGCATCATTCCCAATGCTTTTCATGCGTTTCACATGCATATCCATGTCGAAATCAGGAATCCTAAACGCCTGCGAAGTGAACGGAACTCCTTCAAATTGAAGAAAGAATCTCATCGGAAGGTCATATGTAAAACCCTTTGTTTCCCATTCCTGTAGAGTTGTGACTGCCGGATGGGATTTATGTTTTTCAAACCATTCACTTACTTTTGTGCTATATTCGAAAGAGTTTTTCTGCACCATATCGCTTTCTGCCAAATATTGTAATATATTGAGCAACTCAATACGAGGATCAACCGCAACAAGTAAATCATTTGAATTTCGTTTGCATGGTTTTATGAAGTTATCATTACGCATTGTATCTCCTCTAATTCCAAATATTTCAAAACCCATAATTCATTAATAATAATACTTGGGTTCAGAATCAAAGCTATGTATGAGAATTGTCAACATCGGAGATGTGACAGCACATAGCCTGGGGTGCGAACCCCAGGTCGGGAAATTTAATATAATGATAATAATCCTCCCCCTCCCCAGTGCCCAATGGCACTGGGGAGGGGGAGGATAAATTGAGGGCTTTAGCCTTTCATTCCACAACAAAACAAATTTATTCTTTTATATACCTTTTCAGAATGTAAATCCTTGAATCTTTTTCCTTATCAGATTTTAAAACCCTTAATCATGATCTGATAGCCTTCAATTGCTATCTTAACTAACTCCACATCTGTAATCGGATACAAGTCCTTAGAAAAATCCTGAATTAGTTTTCCTCTTGTAACATCAATCACACCTGCTGATTTATCATTTGCGACAATCGCCAATAAAGTATCCTGTGCTTCGGCGATAGCCATGCATTTGCACAGGACTTCCGCCTGGATTTGTCCATTACGCAGATCCACAATCATTTTGCTGGAATTGGCACTATTAGATAACATCGCAAAATTCAAGTATTTTCTATCAACATCGATTCTCTCAAATTTAGGTAAATCAGTCATATGCCAGAGTGTTTTTCCAGTTTTAGATACAAGTAATAATCCCATGGAACCCAATTTATTACTATATTGAACAAGAACATCCTTTTCATCAGGCATTATCAGAACATGCATAATTGTATCTGCAGATGCAGTGATAGAGATGGGACCATCTTCCATCAATCTTCCTTCATCATTCACAAAAGCATATGTAATTTTGTTATTAACAATCCCCGCAAATAACAAATCATTCTCATTTCCTAAATAGCTACATGTTGGATACCAATGCAAATCCTTCAGAGATGTTGGCAGTACAATTTCCCTACCTGATCTGTTTTTTAGAACCCATTGTCTGGAAAACCTGTCTTTTAACAGACTACCTGCTTTATTAAATGGAGACAGTACTGGCGCATCACCGTTTTTTTCAATCATTCTCTTCCAATCATTGAGTTCTAATGATTGCAGCCTGTTTGTTTTCCAAAGTAGTTTAGGTTCCGAATATCTCCAAACTATATGTGAAGAATTGTCCGAATCATATAGACTCAATAACTTTTTCTTTGGATTCCAATATAAGTAATGCCCTAACGGCATTTCTCCACCTGCAAATCCCACATCTTCATAGAATTTCTTACTTTTTTGTAAAGTATATGGTATCTCTTGGGATTTATCGAATGCAAGTGAATTAAAATTCTCCCTTAAATCGTATGTCGGATATGAAAATAAAGAAATGAATGTCCCACAAAAAATCAGAAATATGAACATACAACGCATAATTCCTCAGTATCTTATCAATTACCAATTTGATTAATACAACTAAGACAGATTTACTCTTATATATAACTTTTCAGAATGTAAATCCTTGAATCTTTTTCCTTATCCGATTTAAAACCCTTAATTAAAATCTGATAACCCACTTTTGCTATCTTAACCAATTGAACATCTGTAATCGGAAACAAGTCATTGGAAAAATCTTGTATCAATCTGCCTCTTGTAAGATCAATCACGCCTGCTGATTTATCATTTGCGACAATCGCGAATAAAGTATCCTGTACTTCAGCGATTGCCATGCATTTGCACAGAACTTCAGCCAGGATTTGTCCATTACGCAGATCCACAATCATTTTGCTGGAATTGGTTTGATTCGATAACAGTGCATAGTTCATGAATTTTCCATTAAGCTCTACCCTATCATATTCCTTGAGATTTGGACAGTGCCATAATGCCTCACCTTTCCTTGAAACCAATATTAAGCCAGTAGAATCCACCTTGCTGCCATATTGAATCAGAATATCCTTTTTATTTGGTGTCTCCCAAACATAAGAAATCGTATCAGAAGTTACAGCCAGATGTATTGGATTTCCATGAATAAACTTACCTTTTTCCCCTATGAAACCATAATTTACCTTATTATTTTTTCCACTTACGAATAGCCATTCCGCTAGAAACTGCACTTCAAATGTCGTTGGATACCATTTCATGTCATCCAATGAACGTGGAAGAAATATTTCCTTACCTGATTGGCGTTTTAACACATAACGTTTTGTAAATCTGTCTTGTAAAAGACAATCACCATTTTTGTTAACTGGTGTCCATAC
>Ga0116170_10002453_pt1 | contig 17895 bp, 14 predicted proteins | sample AD_JPNHW1_MetaG_FD_89797 | JGI IMG/M metagenome (GOLD analysis project Ga0116170, IMG submission 89797) | Active sludge microbial communities of municipal wastewater-treating anaerobic digesters from Japan - AD_JPNHW1_MetaG | ecosystem: Engineered > Bioreactor > Anaerobic > Digestate | place...
ATAGCACCAAATGCGATGACCAGGGTGCAGATCATCGCATAAACCATTATTCTGGTTGTCTGTCTGGGCGAAGCTAGAAGACTCATTGATGGGTAATCCTGCTTAGGGTCAGGGTTTCAGTATGGTTTTTTCGTAGTAATAGTTATTGCGCGGGTTCTCGGCGACGAAGGTGGTCATTTCGGAAAGGTAGTTGACGCCGTCGATCGTGGCGGCCTGGTTGCAGATTTGCTTGACTTCAGCGAGGCTGGCCTGGATTTCTTTGTAGGAATTTGGCGTTTTAACGGGTTTTGTTACCCTGACCACTGCACGCAGCGTGTTTTTCAGGCTGCCTTCGGGCAGGTCGAGAAGGCTGAACTGAACGATCGAGTAGCCGGATGCTTCAAGAGCAGTTTTGATGTTGCTTTCGAGCAGAGCTCTCGTTTCATCGCTGACCGGCTGTATATTTTTGCTGGTGGGGGTCATGGTGTCCCAGTAGTTGAGAATTTCATCGCGAATCGTGCCTGAGCGGTCTTCCATGCCCGGGGTGATCGATCTGGTGACCCCGAGTTCGGTCAACTGTTCAAGGTTTGCATCGGCTTCTTCAGTTTCAGCGGTGCTTTTCGCATCTGCAATCGGCTTGCCGCCAGTCGCGGCCATAACTTCATCAACCATTTCCTGAGAATAGCCCATGTATTTGAGATCGCCATCTGGGCTGGCAAAGGCACAGGTTGCCGAAAGGGCGGCGACGGCAACGAAAAGTTTGCTCATTCTTTTAAACATACGGGTATGTGCTCCTGATAGAAATTGAAAGAATTATATCACATGGCAAACAGAGCCGTGACTTAAATTTTAAGGCCGGCAAAGGCGTCTTTTAACTTGCTGATGGTTACCAGCGGATCTTCAATAATGATTTTTGCTCCGGCGGTAATATCGACAAAGCCAAGTTCACGATGATAACGGGGCACCACATGCTGGTGCAGGTGCTCGATACTGGCGCCCGATGCCTCGCCGATGTTAAACCCGATATTAAACCCGAGCGGTCGGTAGACCGCTTCAAGTCGATCAAGCGATGCGTTGAGCAGGGCCAGCATTTGCTGTTGCTCGTTCTTATCGAGTTGCCGGGGGTCAGTGATGTGGCGTAACGGGAACAGCAGCAGATGACCGGCGTTATATGGGTAAAGGTTGGCGCAGACAACCACAATTTCGTTTTTCCAGATTGTCAGGTTGGTTACCGATGGTTCGTCGTTGATAATACTGCAAAGAATGCATTCAACTGCAGGGCGCTTCAGGCCGGCGATGTAATCGCGTTTGTTGGGAACGAATAATTGTTTTCGAAATGTCATGTTCAGGCTCTGTTTCTTGCTTTCAGGTTCTGGTGTATGATTTCAGGGAAGTAGGCCCGGGCAATACTGACCGGCACACCGCCCTGATATAATATCAGGTCATGAAAAGTTCTGTCAGTAAAATCGTTGCCGAATTTCTGGTGCAGTTCGTTTTTAAGGTTGATGAGCTGCTGAAACCCGGTTAATTTGCTGACGTGGCAACCCGGTGCTACAACCTGCCTGCGAATTTCATGGTCGGCAACATCTTTTTCGACGCGGGTCTGCTCGATTAGAAACTGCACCGCCTGGCTTTTGTTCCAGGTGCGTGTCTGCAAATTGATGTCGGTCAGCAGCAGTGCGGCGTTATAAAGATTCTCGCCGGCCTGGGCAAACAGACTTTCGCTTGAAGTCTCAAAACCCAGTTCGCGAAGCGCTTCCTGGCAGTAACAGGCCCAGCCTTCCCGAATTTCCTGGTTGTCGGCAAAAGAACGTAATAAGCCCGGGTGCGAGTTCTGGGCGGCAAGATGCAGGTGGTGACCCGGGTAACCGTGATGAATAACCCGGTTGGCAATATCGGCGTAGTTGTGTTGGGTCGATGCGCCCGCCGTTTCGCGGGTCAGCAGGTAAAAGCCGCGTTGCGCTCTGGCTTTCTTTTCGGGGCCGAAATAGGCCGCTGCTGGAATAATATGGCTCATGTAACCAGGTGTTTCGATGATCTCAAGTTCTTCGTTGTCTGGCAGCGTTGCGAAACCACTGAAATCGAGAAAAGCCCTGGTTCTGACTGCGGCTTCACGGTAGACGGCAAGTGCCTGGTCAAAGCCGGCTGGCGCGTGATGGGTGATGCGCTTTTTCGCTTCGTTTCTCGCTCCGGCAGCTTTGCCGGTAGTCGCACCAAGAATAACGCTGCTGAGATTCTCGAGTTGGCTTGACGCTGTGTTGATGGTTCGCCAGGCAAGCTCAGTGATATCCTGGCAGGTCATTGCTGACTTACGACTGGCCAATAAAGCCTGAAAAGCGTTCTGCCCGATTGCCCATTCCGCATCTGCCCTTGGCATAATCGCGTGTTTGAACCATTCAGAAAATTCGGAAAGCGCTTTTTTTGCTTCCACCGCTGCCCGCAGGTATTCCTGGTGCAGAACTGGCGGTATGTAACGGCGAATGCTGTCGCCGATCGTGTTGATAAAAATCGATAAATTGCTCACCGACTCAAGATAAAGTTCGCCACGTTCCTGAGAAACCTTCTGAAAAAGAGTTCGGCCGCTGGTTAAGAACATTGGTGCCGCCTTAAGGCGCATGATCATTGACTGAACGCGATCAGAAAGCGGAGCAAAATCACGAATGAACAAGAGAAACAGGGCGTCGCCGATGGTCATCGCCAAGTCCCGGCCACACTTCCAGAGCTGCAGATCGTCGTCTTTAAATATCTGCTGATCGGCAAAGTGAATGATAGATTCGCGATCGATGCGCTCATCAACGCTAAGTTCATTTTCAGAAAGAGAACTGAAGGTGCCGCGCATCTCTCTCAGAAACGCCAGGTGCCGCTCAACTGCTTCGGCGCCGGTTTCGGGCAGCAGGCCGTCAAAACTGTGCTCGCCAAGCCAGGTCGCGGTAACAGGGTTGCGGCTTACCAGCTCGCGATAATAAAAATCTGCCAGCCCGGCAAACCCCTGATGCTGATAAATTGGTTGATGCAGCATGTTCCGGTCTCCTCGTTTTTTTATATCAACATTATACAGCCTGCCGTCATGGTATTCCAGAAAAACACGAATTACCCGAAGCATAGCATTGTGGGATCGAAAATCTTGAAAACTGTCTGCTGCTGTGTCACTATAAGGCGCCTGAAAATGGAAAAAATGAAAAATCATCAGAAAATACGCTTGCTGCGCCTGCTCGGTAGAATGAATGTGTGTGGGCCTTCCAGGCATGTAGTTAATCTTGTCAGGGCGATGCCGGGTCTGGGTTATGAAACCAGGCTCCTGACGGGTGCTCCGGCAACCTCTGAGGGCAGTATGTTGGCCTGGGCGCAAGGGCAGGGCGTTAACCCCAGAATAGTGCATCATCTCGATCGCCCGGTAATGCCTCTTGCTGATTTAGCCGCTTTTCAACAAATCGTCAGAGAAATCAGGGAATTTCGCCCCCATGTGGTGCATACTCATACCACCAAAGCCGGTTGCCTGGGTCGCCTGGCAGCCGTGATCTGCGGAGTTCCGGCTATTTTTCACACTTATCATGGGTTCATTTTCACGGGCTATTTTTCAAGGCCGGTTTCTCAAATTGTCGTTGCCATTGAACGCTTTCTCGCAAAATTTACCGATCGGCTTATTACTCTCACGCCCGGCCTGGGAGCTGAACTTGCTTCGCGTCTCAAAATCAGCAACAATCAAAAAATTGAAGCAGTTACCCTCGGTCTCGATCTGGCTAAAAATCTGGCTTTACCTCGTAAATCAATGGGTTGGCGCCGTTCGATCGGTTTGCGTGATAACCATTTTGTTATCGGTATCGTTGGCAGAATAGTGCCGGTCAAAAATCATGCGCTATTGCTGAAGACTTTTGCACGCCTGACAAAGTTGCAGCCAGATATGCAACTGGTTATTGCCGGTGGCGGTGAACTCGAACCTGAACTGCGCCTGATGGCCTCTAACCTCGAAATTGCTGATCGGGTACATTTTTGTGGCGTCAATTTCAATATCGAAGAGGTCTATTCAGATATTGATCTTCTGGTGTTGAGTTCGCGAAATGAGGGCACTCCGGTTGTACTGATCGAAGCAATCGCCTCTGGCTGCCCGGTTGCTTCAACAAATGTGGGCGGGGTTGCCGAAATTCTCGAGAACGGCCAGAATGGGTTCATTCTCCCCAACGACCCCGAAGGATTTGCTCTGGGCCTTGAAAATGTCGTAAAGACGTGTAGATCGCAAAACAGGAGCTATTCAGATTCGTTCAGAATCAGTTGGGCTGAAAGGTATTCAATTGAAGCTATGGCTGGGCGTCTCGATGCGATATATCGCAAAACGCTGAGACTGCGAGGTTTTAATGTATAGAATATTGCTGACCGGGTCACGGGTTGCGGCCTGGCTTTACCTTGTGGCTTTTTTTGTCTGGTCGCTTAATCTGCTACTCTTGAATACGGCATCTGCATTGGCGGGGGCAGCGTTACAGCTTGTCTTTATTCTCGCGCTTTTTGTCTGGCGCAGTCGTCGCAGCAAAGCGTTGTTCTGCATTCCTGACGAAATGCTCGTTTGTCTGCCTTATTTCTGGGGCATGGCCAATGCCGGGTCGGCTCAATCATGGTTCGGAATCTGGGCCTCATGGCTGGCGGTTGTCAGTGTTTTTTCGTTGCCGGCGGTGTTTGCCGGTGGGGCGTTCCCGGGCGGTTTCAAGAATTTTCTTCTGATTTCTTCAATTGGTGCCACTCTGTTCGTGTGGGTCTTTGTTGCCCTTATGCAGCGCTTTTATCCTCTATTCCCACTGGAACTGTATCAGCACACCGTCTACAATCTGGTGACGGCGGTCGCTGGTATTCCTGTGTCGCTCGCCGCGTTTTTTGGCTGCAAGTTTTTATTGCCAGTTTCTTCTTCTGACGCAACATGATGGTTCATCAGCAGGCCAAGCAGAAACAGGGCCATCATGACGACTTCCTCGTCCCCCCAGCTGTATTCGCCTATTCCTGAAGCCAGAAAACAGAGGAACACTGCCATCGCTCCCTTGCTGACCATGCCGCGCCAGCTGTTTTGCCCGCTCATGCTTGCCTGCCAGGTAAAAGCGAGCGTGACAATTATAAAGTTGATGAAGGCGATCAGACCAATAAGCCCCGTACTGGCGAGAATCTGAACAAAATTATTGTGCTGATGCCCCCAGATCAGATTGTTTTCACTTTCAAATTTTGATGCAAAATGTTTGAACCATGGTTTTGTGTTGCTCAGACCAACTCCGAAAGCAAAGTGGTTCTCGAGCATCTGCATGCCGCGTAACCAGATGGTAAGGCGATGATAGGTACCCTGTAACGATGACGAGGTGAAATGGTCGTCTATCTTTGCCTGGGCAATTTCAGCGGTTTTTGATGGCAGGAAACTTATCAGCCGATCATAAACATCAGGGTCAGCAATGGCGACCGGCGATACGGCGGCCAGAACAAACAGCATGGCAATTGCAATTCTTTTGGGAAAGTGAAAAAAGAGAACCAGGATACCGAAAAAAAAGCCAAGCCAGGCGCTGCGAACCTTTGATAAAATCAACGAATATGATGTGACAGCGGCGGCGAAGAGCAGAAGTGACTGCCTGATCAGGTCGCGTTTAACGCTTGCAAAGATGACGCAGATTACAAGCAGTGCCATTGACTGGCACTCAGCAAAAGTCATGGAGGTTGAAAAAAAACCGCGGGCGCGATTGCCTATGAGGGTCAGATACGGTGTGCGCAGCCCGTTAACCATACCAACCAGAGCTGCCGATGTTACATAGACGACCAGAAGCCTTTTTAGTTGATCTTCACTCATTTCATACCAGAAGCTCAGATAAAAACATGCAATTACCAGGTATGATCTGATCTCTGGAACTGCCCTTGACAGGTCTTCTGCTCTGAAAACCGACAAAATGCCGGTCAGAGCCAGAAACGCGAAGGGCAGATCAAGAGGTGTCGATTTAAGTCTCATCTGGCCGGCGCGATATTGACCAATGCAGCCGATGAGTGCCAGCCCCAGGCCAATCTGCGAAGCCGAAATCGAAAAATTGCAGCAGAAGACAAAAATGAACAGGCCGGCGGTATAAAGTTTGCCCGCCCATGCCGATGCCGCTGCTGCCTGATTTTGAGGTTCTGCCATCACTTCATTCATAGGTGGTGCAGTTTACCCTAATAATTTATAAAAGTCGAGAGAACTCACGGCGCTGAACTTTATGCTATAATTTGCAGGCAGTTCGCGGCGATAGCAATTGTTTCGGGTTCAGGGCGATTTGAAGATCGATGCCTTATGTTCTGGTTTTATTCTTGTCAGGCATTGAAATATCTGAAAGGAAAACAGATGCGTTCAGCTATCTTTTGGTGCATGCTGTTCAGTATGCTTTTAAATAGTGCTTCTGCTCAGGTTACGGTCGTCGAAAACGCTTCCGGAAAAAGAGTTCAGTCGGGCGGCGAGGTTTCTGCCAGCCGACTACGCCAGTCGCAGCCCCCTGAAAAGATTGCCGAGGGCTATGTGTTTCCGTTATCTGGCGCGCGGCGTCGGCCGAGAGCCAGGGCTGAACGCATTCTGACCGGTGTTTTTTCGGCCTCAGGAACAGTGGAAACTCAAGAGCCAGGCGCGGTTCTGCCTGATCGAATGGATATAGGCAGTTCGTCGGCAGCTCCCAAAAAGAGCGTTAAACAGCAGGATACAATTGCCTGGATCACCAAAGAGGGGCTTCTGTATCATGATCCGTTTCTTGAATGCCCAGCAGCCAGCGGCAGTGAGCGTGTCTGGGTTGGCGATTATCATGAACTCAGCGGCCTTCAGCCATGTAATGACTGTTTTCAGAAGAACAACAGTGTTCCTGATTTTATTCAAAAAGAATCTGGAGGCCTCGATGTGGCTTCAGCCGGCAGTCTGCTGGCGAATGCCGATTTTCTTGCCTGGGCCCAGGACCGCCTGCCAATCAGAAACCCAGGTTTTATCAGCAGCCAGAAGCTGCTTATCTACCCGAAAATGGAAATGACGGCAAAAGGCCTGCATCAGCTGGCCCGCGAGACTGAGATGGCATATCGCCGCATGACCTGGAAAGTCATCGAAGTTCTCGGCAAGCACTCTGAAATCGACACCGGCAACATCAGTTCATTTGATGATGAGGTCGCTGAAACTGAACATACCACCTCGCCTGCCCCTGCCAAAACTGCGGTTGAACCGCCGCAGTTCGAAGAAGCGAAAGAAGTCCGATGACTGACCTGTTTGAATTTTCCAGCGGTAATCTTGCCCAGAATGAGCCATATCAGCCACTGGCTGATCGTATGCGCCCCGAGACCCTCGAAGATATTCTCGGTCAGGAACACATTCTCGGCCAGGGTAAACCTTTGCGGATGCTTTTGCAAGCTGGGTTGAGCGGCTCAATTATTTTCTGGGGCCCGCCCGGTTGTGGCAAAACCACCCTTGCCAGAGTGATGGCCCGGCACGCAGATGCTGATTTTATACAGCTGTCAGCAGTAGCCTCAGGGGTTAAAGACCTGAAAGCTGCCTTCGAGAAAGCGACCGAGGCGCGGCGCCAGAGCGGCCGCAAGACCATGCTGTTCGTCGATGAAATCCATCGCTTTAACAAAGCGCAGCAGGATGCTCTTTTGCCACATATCGAATCAGGGCTGGTCATCTTTGTCGGCGCCACTACCGAGAATCCGAGTTTCGAAGTTATTTCGGCACTGCTGTCGCGTTGTCAGGTGCTGATTCTCAAACCGGTGGCCCCGCCGGCCCTGGTAACCATTCTCTTACGCGCCCTCGATCAGGACAGCAAGCTGCTGCGTCAACCGGCTGTGCAGATCGAAGACAAGAGCCTTGAACGCATAGCAATGATGGCGGCCGGTGATGCGCGTATTGCCCTGAACGTTCTTGAAACCTGCTGCGAAGTTGCCCGACAGCACAGTGGCATGCAGCCGGTCGTCGACCCAGAACTCGTGGCCGAGACTTTTCAGAGCAAAATGCTGCGCTACGATAAGGGTGGCGAAGAGCATTACAATTTGATTTCGGCTCTGCACAAATCAATGCGCGGGTCAGACCCAGATGCCAGCCTGTATTGGCTGTATCGTATGATCGAAGGCGGCGAAGACTGCAAGTTCATTCTCAGGCGCATGGTGCGCTTTGCCTCTGAAGACGTCGGCATGGCCGATCCGTTTGCCCTTACACTGGCAGTTTCAGCAATTCAGGCCTTTGAATTTGTGGGCCCTCCCGAAGCACACCTGTTTCTGGCCCATCTGGCAGTCTATCTGGCCACCGCCCCGAAGAGCAATGCTTTGTATAGAGCTGAAAAGCTGGTTAAGCAAAGCATCAGAAACGGCCAGGAACCGTCGGTTCCCTATCACCTCCGAAATGCCCCCACCGGGCTGATGAAAGAAATCGGCTATGGCCGCGAATATCGTTATCCGCATGACTATCGCGGTGCTTTCGTTGATGAAAATTATTTTCCGGAGGGCATGCAACCAGAAAATTACTATCGACCCACTGAGCATGGCCGCGAAAAGCAAGCATTGGAAAGACTGCAGAAGCTCTGGCCACGGAGATTCAAGTAACCATGCTCAAAAGGCTGCTGGCACGAATTTTATATCGAATCTGGCAGTTCAAGCAGGTTTTGCTGCCCAGACTCGACCGCAATAAATGGGATGCAGCCGTTGCCGAGCTTGCCCCTCAGGTGCGAAATCAGCTTGCAGCACTCAAAAAATCTGAAAAAGCCCACATTATGCGGGTTTACGACGACATCAACAATGATGCGGGCCTTCAACCCGATATGAGGCAATATCTGCTAACCCTCGCATTGCTGCACGATATTGGCAAATCGGTTACCAGGCCATCATTGCTGTTTAAAGTGGCCAAGGTGCTGCTGCCGATTGCCAACACCGAACATTGCCTGGCTGGCGCCCGTCTGCTGCGTCAATTCAGACAGAATCGTCAGTTGATCAGAAGAGTGCTGCGCCACCATGACCTTGAGGTCAGCGACGCTGTTTTGAAACTGTTTCAACAGTATGACGACCGCAATTGAAGCCTAAACAGCAAGGCAATAAAAAAATTGCAGTTTTGCCTGCAAAATGATACTATTTGGGTGATGAATTAAATAACTGGAGGGAAATAGAATGTTCGACAAAAAGATGGAAGCGGCACTTGTAAATCAGGTTTACGAAGAAATGTATTCTTTTTATCTTTATCTGGCTATGGCAGAATATGGTGTCGCAGAAGGCCTGCCTGGTCTGCAACACTGGATGCGCAATCAGGCCCTTGAAGAATTCAGCCACGCTGTTAAGTTCATGAATTATATCGCCGAAAAGGGCGGCAAAACTGAACTCAAAGCCTTGAAAGCTCCCCCGAAAGCCTGGAAATCAGTAAAACATGTTTTTGAAGAAGCGCTTAAACATGAAGGCCATATCACAGCCTGCATCAATAATCTTGCTGAACTTGCCCATTCTCTTAAAGATTATGCAACCATCAATTTTCTCAATTTCTTCATTGGCGAACAGGTTGAAGAAGAAGCGGCTGCCAAGGCTGTCATTGATATGATCAACCTGACCGGAAATGCCCCCGGCGGTATGTTCATAGTTGATAAAGAACTTGCTACCCGCCCTGCGGCTCTTAATCCATACAATCCGACCCCAGTGGCCTGACGATCTGACCTGAAAAAGAAGGGCTGTTGCACCTGATGGTGCAACAGCCCATTATTTTTTCTTCAGTACTGTATGCCCGGTGCGGTGAATGTGTGCAGATAAAGGGTTATTTCCTGCAAAGGGTTGCCGAACCAGGCACTTAAACTCGTATAAATAAAGTTTATTGACGGGTTAAGAATAAAGCTCAGCCCGCCAAGCGCGAAGAGTAGCAGCAGGAGCATCGGTGCTATTTCTTCGAACTGCCGATATTGCGCACGGTAGCGCCCGGGCAGAAAATAGGCGACCACCCGCGAGCCATCAAGCGGTGGCACCGGCAGCAGATTGAACAGCGCCAGGCTTAGATTGATCAATACCAGCGATTTAAGCATGGTGATCAGCAAAAATACTGCGATCGGCGGCATCATGGTAACCTTGATCAGTTCAGCCAGCAGTTTCATGCCGATGACACCCGCCAGGGCCAGGGTCAGGTTGGCAGCCGGGCCAGCCAGCGCCACTGAAAGCATGGCCCGTTGGGGTACCCGAAAATTTGACGGATCGACGATTACGGGCTTTGCCCAGCCAAAATTGGTAAAAAAGAGCAGCAGGGTGCCGAAAAAATCGAGGTGGCGCAGCGGGTTGAGGCTCAGGCGGCCCATGCGGTCGGGGGTCGGGTCGCCGAGAAAGTCTGCCATTTTTGCATGGGCAAACTCATGAAAGGTCAGAGAAATCAGAATAATCGGCACCAGCACCAGAAAATGAAATGCTGATTCGAACAGCGAGCCGATTCCCTGAAGCATGAAGCTGATGCCAAGCAAAATAAAGATGACGCAGCCAATGCGGGTCAGCCTGGCAAAAGAATCTGGTGGCATGCCACCTGGTGGGCGAAAACTATATATCCTGGTAAAGCCTTCTGGCAATTTCCATTTCCTCCTCTTTGTTGAGCTGGGCGCCGTTGAGGCGAAGCTCGATAATGTGGGCAAAAATTCGACGAATTTGCGGGCCTGGCTGCAAGCCTGCGGCAATCAGGTCTTTGCCGTTGATTAGTGGCCGGGTGTGGCGCAGAGTGCCGATAAAATACAGCACCCGGCGGGCATTGCGCTTGTCAAGGGAATACGCCATAAGGGCCATGAGCGTTTCGAGCTGCAGGTCATCAAGAAGTTTGAACAGACTGACCCGGTCGCTTTCTTCAACCCTGTTAAGCTGCATCGGCACTGAATTCATAGCTTCAAGGGCTTCAAGGATTTTGCGGCGTCTGGCATGCGGTGTTCCGGTTTCATCGAGTATTTCGGCAGCGGTCGCGCCTGGCAGAAGCGAGAGCAGGCCAGCCCAGTAGATTGCCTCCGGGTCGATTTCTTCATTAAGAGCGCCGAAGCGCTTGACAAGACCGCGAATTAACTTGAAGCGACGCGGCAGAATCGACGGGTCAGTCAATTCGCTGCTCAGGCTTCGCATCAAACCCTCACTGAACAGGTCGGCCACAATCTGCTGGGGTCTTTCTTCGTTCAGACATTTAGATATTTCGGCGCCAATGCGCTTTAAAGAGAGCCTCGAGGTGGCTTCGCGGCTGATCGCCAGTTCAAAGGCCCGCCGGGTATCAGGTTCGAGAGTAAAATTAAAGCGGCCCGCGAATCTGACAGCCCGAAACAGCCGGGTCGGGTCTTCGAGAAAGCTGAAAGAATGCAAAATACGAATGTGCCGGTTGAGAAGGTCGTTGTAACCGCCAAAAAAGTCTTTCAGTTCAAGAAAGTGTTCGGGGTTCAACGACAGAGCCAGGGCGTTAATCGAGAAATCACGGCGATAGAGGTCGTTTGACAAACCGCTGAATTCGATCTGCGGCAGGGCGCCCGGGTTAGCATAATGCTCAATGCGGGCCGAACTGAAGTCGATCTTAAGGTCTTCGTGATAAAGGCGGGCGGTATGAAAGCGGTCAAAAATCTTGTGCTCGCAAGCCAGTTCGACGCTTAGTGCCTCAGCAAAGGGCATGGCATCGCCGATCACCACGATGTCAATGTCAAAGTTCGCCCGTTCGAGCAGCAGGTCGCGCACAAAACCGCCCACCGCAAACACTGATACATTTTTTTGAGCGGCAAATCGCCCGATTCTGGCGAGCAAAAGAAAAATGCGCACCGAGAATACACGTTTCACAAGAGCTTCGACTGCCACGGTGGCTGGCAGATCAGCCTGCCGCGCCAGCGGAAGAAAGTCTGGCGGCATGGGCAGGTAGTCTGGCAGGGCACGCAGCAGTTCGTGGCTTGTAATGATGCCGACTACTGAATTTTCGTGCAAAACTGGCAATCTGGTCAGGTTATAGCTGACCATCAGATTTTTTAGAACTCTGAGCGGGGTAGCGGGGCTGACTGTTGGCGTATTGGTCGGCACATAGGGGCCAATTTCGGCTTTGACGAGGTTCATCTGCTGGGCGCGGTCAAGATCGCGCCTGGTCACCAGACCTGCAAAGACCTGGTTTTTTAAAACGATCAGCGACATGATGTTAAATTTCAGCATCATACCCAGAGCATCTTCGATTGAAGAGTGCCAGTCGATGCATTGCGGTGAGGCCGACATGATGTCGCCGGCCGTCAGATCAGGTTTGATATGGCTGTTCAGGTGACCGATTATCTGTGCCCGGTTTTGTTCCGGGGTAGTACCGGCAAAATGAAAATAGACCCAGCGGCGGCTGCGCGTCGGTTTAAAATCTTTAAAAATTTCATAAAAATCGATCTGAGAGAGGTTGCTGCGCGCCCAGACCCGGGTGAAATTGCCTGAAGAGAGCAATACCAGCATAATCGGTTGCGCCAGATCAGACCAGACCGCATCGACAACAGGTTCAATATCTTGAACCTGGCCGGTGGTTCGTACTGCAATCAAGGTAACCGGCCAGAAACCAGGCTGAATATCTTCGATATTTTTGAGCATGTGGTGATAAAGACCGGTTTGCCCTTCGTGCAGCCCCAATACAACGCTGTTGGCGATTTTTCCGGGCTGGGTGTATTGGCGTTGCACAAAGTTCAGGGCGCGGTTATCTTCGGGCTTAACCTTTGCCGAAAGGCCGGCCCAGGTCTTTTCGATGATCGCCAGTTTAAATAGCTGCAAGTCTTCGCTGCTGAAGCGAAAATCTGCGTCGCGCAACTGGTTCATCAGGCTGGCAGTAAGGCTGAAGGCTTGGCAAAGCAGGGTCTCGCCGGCAAATGGCAGTTGCGCCAGGCGTTCGGCAAAGACGCTAACTTTCATGCTATGTCTGGAAATTTCTTCGAAAAGCTCGGGGTTCTGAAGTGCGTGAGTGATGCCCGCCAGGTAGATGTGGCTGACAGCAGAAAAATCAATTTCCTTGAATTTAAGGGTTCTGAACCAGTCGAGCCGCCGCCCGCATTCCCAGGCATTCTGCCTGAACCTGACCGGGTGCAGCAGCTGGGCCTGGGGGTATTTCAACATCAGGCACCGCGCAGCCCCAAGATGGTCAAGGTCTGCGTTATGCGGCAGTGCGATCAGTTCTACCGGGCTGTATTTCATTAAACCTTGTCGATGCCTTCGCGTTTCAGGATATCGAAGAAAACGCGCACTATTTCAGGGTCGAGCTGGTTTCCGGCCGCCTTTTTCATTTCGGTTTTAACATAATCGAATGGAAAAGCCTTGCGATAGGGCCGGTCGGCGATCATTGCATCATAAGTGTCTGCAACTGCCAGAATTCTCGCCCCAAGCGGTATCTGGTCACCCTTCAAACCAAGAGGGTAGCCCGCACCGTCGAATCGTTCGTGGTGATAAAGGGTTAGAGGTGCGATTTCCTTTAGAATTTCGACCCTTTCCATGATGTTGGCGCCATACTCGGGGTGTCGGTGCAGTTCAGTGACTTCTTCGTCGGTGAGACGCCCTTCTTTGGTGAGAATCACATCTTTAATGCCAATTTTGCCGATATCATGCAGCAGCCCGGCATAGCGAACTGTTTCGATCTCGTCTTCGCTGAGACCTAGTTCCTGGCCAATCTTAACCGCATATTCCATGACTTTGGTGCTGTGCCCGTGGGTATAGGAATCTTTGGCTTCGATAGCGGCTGCCAGCGCCATGACCATCGACAGATACTGTCGCTTCATCTCGGCGTAGAGCTTGGCGTTTTCGATGGCGATGCTGGCCTGCGAAGCAAAGGTCGATAAAAGATCAATTTCATCTTGAGAAAAATCGCGGGGCTTGCTGGTATAGATCGTAATTACTCCGATTGCCCGCCCGCGCTGCATGATTGGCACTGCGAGCAGGCCGGCAAGCTTTTCGCGTTTGGCCAGAGCGGTGTATTTGGTGCGCGGGTCTTTGCGGGCATCAACAACCGAAATGGGCAGACGCTGAGAAAAGCAGCTGCCGATAATGCCTTCACCGATCCTTATTGCGGTTGATGAAAGAAACGATTTTGACAAACCGCGCGAGGCGCGTACTTCGAGCAGTTCGCCGGTGCTGTCAAGCAGGCGCAGCTCACAACGCAGGGCATTCATCATTTCCATTGAGAAATTGACGATCGAGTCGAGCACTTCGTCTAGAACCAGGGTTGAAGAGATCGACTGCGAAATTTCGAAGAGAACCGAAATTTCATCAATGCGTCGTTCGAGGTAGAGCCTGATTTTAACATTCTCAATCGCCGTAGCTAGCAGATTCGACAGGGTGGTGAAGGTGCGCAGATGTTCTCGGTTGAAGGCCTTCTGGCCGGTGGCAGAAAGGTTGATAAGGCCGATGTTCTTGCCCTGCACGGTTAACGGCACGGTCATGAACGACTGAATCTTGCGCCTGAACACTTTGTCCATGCTGATGGCCTTCTGATCCGGAAGAAAAAGCTGCTGGCAGCGTGTGATTCGCGAAGGCTTGCCGCGTATTTTAAAACTGATATCGTCGATATGCCCGGTCAGGCCGTCGAGACTCGATGGTGAGAGCGGCAGGCGCGAAACAAAATATCTTGTTTCTTCGTCTTCTTTATAGAGGCTGACAATGCCCAGATCGTGCTGAATAAGCTGCGAAAGATACTCAAAAGACAGCCCGATCAGCCCCTCAAGGGTTTGTACTGACGAGAAGCGCTTGGCGAGAACATTCAACTTTTCCATCTCGCGAATGCGGTTCTCGCGCTCAAGCAGCAGGCCGCTATGCTCGATTTTCATGGCGGCAAGATTGGCAAAAACAGTTGCCTCTTCGAGATCGTTAACGCTGAACATCGCTTTTTTTGAGATGTTGCCCGTGATCATCAGGCCGACACACTGTGTGTTGGTCATTAATGGAATAACCATGGCCGAAGTGAACGGCGTATCTTTGAACAGCGGGTCATGCATTTCACCTGAATAAATAAGCCGCTGCCGGCTCGAAAAGGCATTGCGCAGCATCAGGCCTTCGCCGTTCAGGTTTTCTTCGGGTTCAGGGTTGTCGGTTGAGCAGGGGGCAAAGCCAAACTCTTCTTCTGAGCTGGTAATTGTGCGGCGGTCAAGGCAATGAATACATTCTGGGCGTTTGCGTCTGACGCCACTGGCGGCTGCCAGCATCAGCTCAAAAGACTCGCGATTGAGAAGTTCAAAATAAACCTCATCGGCAAGCAAGGCTTCACGGGCGGTTTTGGCCATGCTTTTCAGTAACTCTTTCAGTTCGGTGCCTGATGAGAGGGCCATCGAAATGTCTGAAAGCCTTGAAAGTCTTTTGAAAGTCTGCTCGGTTGTGTTAGTCGGCTTGGTGTTTTTCATTTTTTCAGCTGGCTTTCGTCAAAGGATAATACCTGGTTGCGACCCGCATCTTTAGCCCGGTAAAGGGCAATGTCGGCGGCCTCGATCAGATCAGATGTTTTTTCGCAGTGGGTGACCATCGTGCACGAAACGCCAATCGACAGAGTTACCTGCAGTTCTTTGCCCTCGTGGTTGAGCGGGGTAAGCTCAACCTTGCTTCTGATGCGTTCAGCAAAGAGTCTGGCCCCATCAATCATGGTTTCAGGCAAAACAACCGCGAATTCTTCGCCGCCATAACGGGCGACTGTATCAATCTGTTCGCGCACCGAACTGTTAAAAATACCGGCCACATGGCGCAAAACCTTGTCGCCGACCAGATGGCCGTGGGTATCGTTAAATTTTTTGAAAAAGTCAATATCGATAACCATCAATGACAGAGGCTTTGAGTAGCGCCGTGCTCTGATAAACTCGTGTGCAAGAGTTTCTTGAAAGTATCGGTGGTTAAAAAGCTCTGTTAATGGGTCAGTAAAAGCAAGTTTTTCTGTTCTTTTATGAATCAGGGCATTTTTGATGCTGGTGATGAAAATGCCCGTGAACTGAGAGGTTATGTCGAGTTCTTTGTGGGTAAAGGGCATGTCATCTTTGCGGGCAAGATGTATCAGGCCGCGAACCCGGTCGCTGATAATGATCGGCAGGTGCAAAATCTGTTTGAAGTCGCTGATTGGTTTTTTCCCATGTATCTGAGGGTTGAAAAAGACGGGTTTATGGTAATTCTCAAGCCGCAGCGGCGGGTCAGCCGGGTACTCGCTGAACAGGGTGAAGATGCTGTCGGCCAGCCTGTTCTGAAATTTCACCGAGATTGCTTCACCAGGCTGCACAATCAGGCGGTAAGTGTTGTCGAGGTCGTCGAAAAGCAGTATCGAAATAGAAGTGAAGGTGATGACCTTATAAAATTGCTCAAAAGCCTTCTGCAAAATTGTGTAGGGGTCGAGAGTCGAGGTCAGATCCTTGCTGATTTTTAAGAAAATATCGTTGTGCGTCGCGCTTTCAAGCAGCATTTCCTGGTCATCGCGAATACGCTTTATCATCTGCTCGCGGGCAATGGCCATGGCCAGGTTCTGTGAAATCAGGTAGAGAAAACGGTAGTGCTTGCGTGCCTGCTGGGCATCTTCAGCAACGTAGCGTCGGCTGACCAGCAGCAAGTGTGATGGCTTGCCCTCGACAACCAGTGGCAGGCAAAATAGTTCGCGTGGCCCGCTGGCGTCTTCAAACGAAAGGGTCAGCGGTTCTTCAATATCTTCGTCGCTTGTGCACGCGGGGGCCGGTTTCAGTAATTGCAGGCGCAGGCGTGCCGAGACTGATTCAAACATTTCTTTGAGCTGTGAAGCCCTTAGGCAATGGGCGGCAAGAATTTCCATCTGCTGGGACGGGCCAGCCGAGAGCATGGTTTCAGCAAAGTCGGCGTTGAGCTGTATGACCGCAGATCTTTCAAGTGACAGCTCTTCTGAGAGCCTGGCAAGAAACTCCTCGAGCCGGCCGACAAAGTCATTCGACTCTGAAAGAATATTTGAAATGGCATACAGGCTGGCCATTTCCCGACGGTTGTCTTCGATGGTCGATAACAGGCTTTCTTTTTCGATCAGGGCTGCGATGAGTGTATCGACCGAACTGAGGCGTTCGAGCTCAGATGCGGTGAAGGGTTTTTGGTCAGCGGCCCGGTTCAGGTTCATCACTCCGATGATCTTATTGTGAATTTTGAGCGGCAGCGAAAGAAAAGAGCCTGAATCGTCTTTGCGACTGAGTTGCAGATGATGATTCTTGCGGTCATCGGTTTCGCCTGCGAAAATTGCCTGGCCGGTCGAAAAGACCTGGCCGGCGATGCCGTGGTTCAGCTGAATTCGTGCAACCGGGCCATGCTTGCCTTTTTTCTTCAGGCCCGGGTGATGTGCGGAAACATAAAGCTTCAGGCAGCCTTCTTCTTTGTCGAAAACCATGATCGAACCAGAACTGGCACTGGTGAACTGCACGGTTTCAGCGATGATTGATTCGATGAGCAGATGAATATCGCTGGATTCAGCTGTTTTAACCGCTAGTCTGGAATGAAACTCCAGAGTATTGATCAGCTCTTTTTCAGTCATTGTGCCGGTCCTTTGAATCTGATGGTAAAAATTGTGAGATCGTCGTGTGCTTCTGCTTTTCCACGCCATTTTTCAACCGAAACTATAAAGGCTGCTACAATCTGCTGCGCCGACATATCAGGGTTTGAGCCGAGCATCAGGTTAATACGCTCAGAACCATACATTTCGCCAGAGGGGGACTTCTCTTCTGAGAGGCCATCGGTGTACATGGTAAATGCATCGCCCGGTTGCATGGTAAAAGGTGCCTTGTGATAAAGCCCATTTTTTATAGAAGGTATGCCGAGCGGTGGGCCACTCTTTGACTCGATGAGGCGGCATTGAGATTGCAGCCTGGCCAGCAGAGGGCCGTGCCCGGCCGAAGTCATTTCGCAGATGCCGGTCTGCGGGTCGATTGCTACTATCTGCATGGTGACAAAATGGTATGGGTCGAGCTGGGTGCAAAGTTTTTCGTTGGCTTTTTCGATGATCTGCACCGGATC
>Ga0116170_10002456_pt1 | contig 17855 bp, 18 predicted proteins | sample AD_JPNHW1_MetaG_FD_89797 | JGI IMG/M metagenome (GOLD analysis project Ga0116170, IMG submission 89797) | Active sludge microbial communities of municipal wastewater-treating anaerobic digesters from Japan - AD_JPNHW1_MetaG | ecosystem: Engineered > Bioreactor > Anaerobic > Digestate | place...
ATACCATTGAAAATATCGCATCTATATTCGTGGTCAGTTCTTTCTCCATGCTCAGGTAAGTCAAAGCTAATGGTCTGATAGCCTTTCTCATTTGCAATTCTCGCAAAATTTTCCGCACTCTCTTTTGATGCCATTTTTCCATGAACATAAATATATGCCTTATCTGATTTATCACCCCAGATTATAACAGGGATGTGGTTTAAATATATTCTTTCTTTTACCATCAAAAACATCCTTCTAACTTTTCTATTTCGACGTTCATTATATATGTCAGCTTTTTCTGAATGATATCATATTTTAAAATTTGAGTGTATCACCAAGAATGTTTAGGTGAAGTTTACTTTTTACTTTAAATATTTTTTTTGTGTGTAAGGGAATTGCTTTAATATAAAATCAAAGCTAATATGGTTAATTACGGTTTGAACGAATCATTGAAATTACTGATTTAAGATTCAATTTCCCACCATATACGGGCATCACGCTAGCATTTCCATAATCCTTAATTTGTTCCACGTTTTTTAAAAATTCCATATCTTCTGCATTAATTTCAAAATCCACTTCTGTATTATTCTTCATATGGATTGGATTAGCTGTTTTGGGTAATGGAAGAAGAGCTAATTGTAAATCAAAACGAATACATAACTGAGGTACTGACACTTCGTATTTCTTTGCAATATTGATTATTTCATTATTTTTTAGCAGCTCACCATGTGCAACCGGAGAATAAGCTTCTACCAAAATTTCTTTTTCCTTGGAATACTTAATCAATTCAGACGGTATATTGCTGATATGAGCAAGAATTTGATTAACCATCGGCTTCACGGAACAGGATTCAATAATGTTATCAAGATCTGCTTTCTCAAAGTTAGAAAGTCCAATTGCCCGAAGCTTTCCTGCCTTGTATGCGTCTTCAAGCGCTCTCCAGGCTTCACGGTTTCCCTCAAAATATGGGTCGTTCCCACGAAATTTGTTCCATGGCTGCGGACTGTGAATAATCATCATATCAAGATAGTTCAATCCCATAGTTTTGAGAGACTTATCAATGGATGCAATAGCTTTCCTGTAAGATTTTATGTGTGCATCAAGTTTTGTAGTAACAAACACATCTTCTCTTTTTACTCCCGATGCTCTTAAGCCGTTCCCAACACCTGCTTCATTAAGGTATGCCTGTGCGGTGTCAATATGGCGATAACCAATCTGAATAGCTTCATTCACTGCCTGTCCTACTTGGTTATTATTAATGAACCATGTCCCAAGTCCAAGTTTTGGGATCTCCACTCCATTAGAAAGTGTGTACGTTTCTTTTAAAATCATAATAAATACCTCCTATTAAATTGAAAATCCGAGAAACAAGATAAGCACGGAATTATTGTAAAATTATTACCTCTATATGCTTCACATGATTGCTCATTTTATATAAAAAACAATAGTCAAATTTTCTTTAAACTTTTCTTCTTTGCCAGTTCTTTTATACCCCATTTTTTCGTAAAGATGACATAATTTTGGTTCTTCTTTTATTGTGTCAAGCTGCCAGTTTTTTGCTTGCGGATATAAAGCTTCGGCTTCTTTAATAGCACTCTGGGCATAACCATTTCCTTGAAACTCAGGCAGTATAAACATAGGGGAAATCCTGAAAACATTGTTATCCAAACTAACAATTCGAATAGCTCCGATATTTATATTTTCTAACTCAATAAAGTAATAATCTGTAAACTCCTGATTCATTTTTTGAATAATTATTTCTATCGGCTCTGCGGCAGGATTAGTGGCAATATCATTATATTTATCCAGTAAAGCTTGAAACGATTTGACTTGTAAGGTGTGTATTTCTTCACAATTTGATAAATTTGCTTTTTTTAATTTAATCATTCTTCTGCCTCACATAATTTATATCTTAAATAACTAATAATAATATTTTTTTCACTTATTTTCTTGCTTTTCCGAACTGATACTGTATTTTATTATAAAAGCATCTTTCATATCCGACTGGCTGAACTGAACTTCCGAAAAGCGAAACAGCTCTTTTAAAAATGAGCTGACAAATTCAGCCTTTACGTCAATAATTGTCTTAATATTATCGTCATCCGCCTCGTTGTATTTAATTCCGGGGCAAATCATAACGACATTAAAATCATCGGCATTTTCAACACTTATGACAAGACCGTGACCGACGAATTCTTTAGAAAAAACTAAAGAAACAGCAGCTATCGCGGTTTCCAGAATTTTTAAATCAGCATTAATAATTTGGGATAAATCAGTCTTTGTGTGTATTTGCGCTTCCGGAATTATTGGGAGAACAGCATCCGATAATTTCTTTACAAAAGTATCCATAGAAATGCTGCTCTTTTCAACCGTTGTTCCATGAGCAAGTATCTCAAAAAGCTTTGGCTGTATAGCAAAAACATCTTTGAATATTTCTCGTTTTTTTAAAGTGAAATCAGCTCCGAATTCAATTATTTTTATACCGCAGCGGCAGATTATCTCATTGTTGTTCTTTGAATCATTTACAACCGTATTGATTTTTGCAAGGATATTTTTATATGCCTTGTTTTGGGTTTCAAGTATTTTTTTCTGAACGGCATATTCCTCTTTTGTTATGTAATAATCAATGGATTTTTTAATTGTCATGATTAATTCATCCGCTTCCCACGGCTTTGAGACGAATTTATAAATATCCACCTGATTAACGGTTGCAAGTATCTGAGGAATTTGAGTATATCCGGTTAGAACAAGCTTTACGGTGAGCGGAGAAATTTCCTCGACGATTTTTAAAAGCTCCAGACCGTTCATTTCAGGCATTCTCATATCTGAAACGACAACACTGATTTTTTTTTGATTAATTATATCGATTGCTTCTTTTCCGCTTGACGCAAATACAGACGAAAATTCCTCGTCCATCATCAGGCGGCGTATGGATTTTTGAATATTAATATCATCATCTACAAATAAAACGGTATATCCTTTATACATTTAATATCATTCCTTATTTAAGCATTTTGTTTTTCAAGCCATAGAAAATCAAGTTTCAGGCGGCGTTTCAATAGGAAGAGAAACAGTAAAAGCGGTTCCTTTACCTAATTCAGAATTAACGGTCAGCTTTCCCTTATGCTTGTTGACAATAATATCATAAGAAATGCTTAGTCCAAGCCCTGTGCCTTTTCCTACAGGCTTTGTAGTAAAAAACGGTTCAAATATTTTATTAAGATATTCTTCAGGAATTCCGCACCCGTTATCACTTATTTCGCAGCTTACACAGGTACTGTCTGCAAAGGTTCTTATTCCTATTTCGCCGGTAATTCCTTTGTCTTTTATCGCATATACGGCGTTTATAAGAATATTTAGAATAACCTGGCTGATTTCACCATGCTTTGCTTTCACTGTCGGGATTTCACCGAAATCGCGTTTTACCGTTGCAAAATATTTAATTTCATTCTGAGCGATAACAAGGGTATCCAAAATAGCTTTATTCATGTCAAAATCTTCAAGCTCATTAAATTCAAGCTTTCTTGAAAAAACAAGAAGGCTTTTTACAATATTGCTTATCCGGGAAACGCCCTCAAGAGTTTCTTCAATAAGGTCAGGCAAATCACTGTAAAGAGAATTAATTCTAGATTTTTCAGAATACTCCCCAATTTCTTCAAAAAGGACTTTTCTCTCATCATCATTTTGCATATTTATATATCTGTCCGAAAGATTATAAAGGCCTTGAATTTTAACTAAGTATTTTGATAATGTTTCGATATTGCTTCGGATAAAGCCAAGCGGATTATTGATTTCATGCGCGATACCTGCGGAAAGCTGTCCCACTCCCGCAAATTTTTCGTTCTGTATCAATGACATTTGAAGCTCTTTTGTTTTTTCCATACTTTCCATATATTCGCGTGAGCTTATATCAATACTTCTTTCAAGAAGCATTTTATCTTCATCAAAATCATTATAACTTTCATTTATAAGGTTTATAAGCTTGATATGATTTTCAGAGCTGTTAATATCAGAAAGCTCCATTCCGCTTTTTTTCAGCTGACGGGCAAGCAATGAATTTAGTTTCAGACAGCAACGTTATGGTCATTGTCTGGTTGTGCATTTCACATTCGGCATTTTCTCTTGCAGGCCCGATTTCACCATAAGAATAATATCCGGTAACGACAGTTTCATCGCCCAATATTCCCCGTATATTTTCAATTTCTTCTTCGGTGCGCTGTTTAAGAACGACTCTTCTTCCGACGCAGTTTACAACCACAGCAAGTTCCGCTTTTTCCAAAGAAAGCATTTTTAGTGCGGATTCAGCGGCTGTTTTCGCGGCATCAACAAGAGTATAGTTATTTGCTTTCATAAGCTTACATAATGACCCCTGGGGAATATCCGCTCTGAAGATCATACTATTATTTTTTTCATCAATATCAAGCATTGTGCGGATAACGCTGTCCTGTGAATTTTTTAAACGAAATGACATAGGAAATCTCAAACCGCTTCCCGGAAGATCTTTTGCTTTTTCGCCCAGATATTCTTTGTATATATCAAGTGCCGGCTTATTGTCAATTTCATAAAGAATATTATCCTCAGATTTTGTAACAACACGCTCAATACCAAATGTATCCCAGCCGCCGCAGGCTGCACAGCCTGACTTGATTTTTCCGTAAAAGGCGGCATAAACAATAATTTTATCTCTTGAATAATCATTCGCTATGACAGCGGTTTGAGCAAAATCAAAGCCGTCCCCCGCAAGACCGCCTGTAATAGGAACATTCGAGCCGATAATATTTTTTATTCCCTCAACCAATTTACTTCCGTTAATGTTTACTCCATCGGTAAGAAGGAAAACGTGCTTTAAATCAGTTTTTTCTATTGATTCCGCAAGCTTTTCACCGAGCTCATAAAAATTACACCCCTCGATAATTTCAATTTTCCCGAAAACCGCGTGAGATTTTTCAAAATGAATTGCGGTAAGATTAAGCTGACCGTCAGTTATATAATTATCCTGAATTTCGCCTGCCGTTGAACAGCCCATTATATAAGCCGACGGATAAATACTGCGAATTTCATCAAATACGGAATTATCTTCAATAAGTTTTCTATCGCCAAAAGCCAAAACCCACTGTGCCTTATCTCCCAATAAAGCATTGCCGTTAAATCTGTTATTTGTGTATAAAACCTGTTCAATAATCATAATTATAACAGTCCTCCCGCTTTTAATTTCAATACTACTGAGCATGCACTGCATGGACAATAATTTATCATTCACGTATCTCAAGATAATGAGGCTATTTTATGCTAATCGGCCTATTTAAGATATAATAAATTATACCTTACATTTTCCTAAAAATCAACAATTTTCTATTTTTTACTTTATATTACATGAAGTAAAATAACTTTAATGCTATTTCAGAATCACTCGGATTAAAATAAGTTTAAGGCTACCCGCTTTATGCGGATAGCCTTATTCTTATTGGTATTTTTAATAATACCGATTTATTTAAATAATATATTTTTAAAACAAAAATTGGGTCTGTTTTCTTCAAGGTTCCAAGTGTGAAATGAATCTCCCATACAAAATGAATAATGTTTACAGCCCTTGCATTTCCTTGTGTTTTTACGAAACAGTTTAAATTCATTATCCCAGATATATTTGAAATCGTCTTTTCTTATATTGCCCTGAATAACTTTAGGATGTCTTTCTATGTCAAGACACGCCCCAATATCGCCGTTATACATAATGCTTGCGACCTGCGTTCCGGCAAGACATATAAAATTCCAGCCCCTTACCTTGCTTTCATATTCGTCACCAAGGAAATGACTGCAGCCGTATGTAACGTCGAGCTGTTTTTCAGCCCGTTTTTCCTTGATAAAATTAAAGAGTACCCGATAATCTTCATTAGAAAGAATCAACTCCGGGAATTCCTTTGCCCTTCCGATAGGCTCAATATTTATAACTCGCCAGGACTTTACATTCTCCTTCAGCATAAGTTCATAAAGGTCGTTAAGCTGATGAATGTTTTTCTTATGGATAACAGTTGTAATCTGGACAGAATTAAATTCGGGTATTTTATTCAAAGCGCGGAATCCGTTAAGCGCAAGATCATATCCGCCCTTTTTCTGTCTAAACCAATCATTTATATCTGATAACCCGTCAAGGCTTATTGAAATTGTTCTCATTCCTGTTTCTTTAAGCTTTTGTGCAATGTCATCATTAATTAATGTTCCGTTGCTTGTCATTCCCCAGTGATATCCGAGCTTATGTGCATAACCCATTATTTCAAAGAAATCCTCACGAAGAAGCGGCTCTCCCCCCGTTATACAAAGCATAAAATCACTGATGTCAAATTGTCCTTTTGTCTTTTTAAGAAAATTACATATCTCATCACATGACAAAATATCCTTTTCGCTCTTATCACCGCAGGAACTGCCGCAGTGCAGACAATGTTCATTACATCTGTTGGTAAGTTCAAGAAAAAGATACTTGAGTTTTGGATAAGCCATAATATATTTTTTATATCTCATATATTGCTTTTGTGCCTTGATCATGTTGTCCATATACATTCTCCGGATATTCTCTTAATTTAGATTATGCATAAAACCGTTTAAGACTCAGGAGGGGGACCATAAACGCCCTGAAACGGCATAATAGTTATCGCCGCTACAAGAAAACAACAAATTATAAATATAATTATATTCCCAACAATTGCAATTAAAGAAAGAAGTTCCCACCATCCGCTTTTCCCCGCATCGTGAAGTCTTCTTACTGTTAGTGCGGCTACCGCAAATTGAGTTATAAAAAAAATCATAGCACATAGTATTAGCAAAATTGAATCGTCACTTAAATATAAGCCTAAAATAAGTGATAACAATTCCAGAATTACAAATAAAAAAGCATTTGCAAGATATGCTTTAATAAATTCGTTTCTGGAGCTTCTCCCTTTAAAATCAAAAGCTCTTTTCCACATACTTTTATAACAGCTAAGCAATCCATCTTTGAGAAGTGTTCCGCATTCACTGCAAAGCTCGGAATTCATATTATTTTCTTTCCCGCAGTTTTTGCATACTATTATTTGAGATTTATTTTGGTTGTCCATGCTCCACTCTCCTGTTGTCAATTTTTTTATGCGGCTGACATTTTTACAAGGTGACGTTTCTTCTGCTTATCATTCTAACCCACAAGACAAAATAAAGCAATATCTTTTATCAAATCATAATCAATAGCTTCTTTATGCGAAAAATAGATCTCATATCCTAAAGTCTTATTGTTCTCTAACCTATCGGCAAAAGCGGTTAAGGCTTCTCTTTTGCCGGGATACAGACAAATGCCTTTATACGGCAGTACGGTTGCCTGCAAGGCGATAAACACGTGCGGCTTCCCTTCGCGCATAATATAATAATGAAGAAAATGCAGTTGGTCGTCAACGAAGCACTGGATATCTTCGCTGTTAATTTGCAATATGATTTCGTGTGCTTTTTTCAGCTGAAGTCTTACCCATTTTCTCTGATGCTGAATATAGCTGTCCGGTGTTTCACGTCGTGTTAAATAAAGCGCGCCAAAGAAAAGCGTAAGCAGAGAAAGGATAAACAGCGGAACCCCGACCTGCGGCAAAAACATACAAAGAGCGACAAAACCTCCGATTATAACTATAGTTCCGACAACTGATAGGAAGGCTGTTAAAATAAAGAATTTTTGAGCAGGCTTTTTTATCGGCTGTCCATGTTCGTCAATATCTATTGGGTAACCTTTGCGATTAAAAATTATTCTGTGACCCGGACTTAACTGCATTGGCTGTCCATCAAAGTCGATTTTGACGATCTGCCAATTTTGATTGAAACCAAAGCCTGAGATCACTATTCTTTCTAACTGAAGTGCAGTAATATTCACGCCAATATTTTTCAGTTCTTTGATTGCTTCGCTGTATTTTTTTAAATCTTTTCTGTGCAAGATATATTTCAGCATTATTATAAAAGTATAAAAAAACGCATCACAGCCGACAATTATTCCCCAAATGGCAGCAGGGACATCTTCTAAACTTAAAACAGGAATAAGAATACATACATTTGCACCAACAAAACACGCAAGCCAAAAAAATATCTCTTTTTTATTTTTAAAAATCATAGAATCCCTCCGCTTCGGTTTTGTTAGGTTTCAGCGTCAAAAAAAGTGCTGTGAGTCTGACATTGTGGATTATGATTTCGGATAAACCGCAGAATAATTGCAGCTAATATTTAGTTAAACATTCATAAAAATACCTAACATTAAACCCAAGCTGCTCATATTATAAGAAATTTCGTTATGCTTCTAATTTCCACCAAAGCGTTTCTGCTTCCTTATATTTTTTAAATTTACAACGCTCCAATATTCTTTGAGAAGATAAACCGTCCATGTCTGTTTCGGCAAGGATTGTCGAAACAGCTTCTTGTTTTAATGCCCAGTCACACATGGATTTCACTGCTTCTGTCATGTACCCATTGTGTTCATACGCTTTACCCAAGCCGTAGCCAATTTCGACTTCACCACTTTTGTTAGGAATATCTTTGAAATCGGCCGAGCCAACTACAGTCCTATCACTTATACGAATAAGAAACCAAAAACTGTGCCATAAGTAGTTTTCGCTATCTTTTTGTGTTTTCACTAACTGTTCTTTTACTACATCAAGAAAAAATCCCTCCATCGGTTCGGCCTTGTAAGAACAGCTTAATACTTTTTCAAGCTCATCGATATTTTCTATCCATAGTATTAATTGGTTCGGAATTAGAGGAATCAATTCCAAACGCTCCGTCTGTATTTTCATTAAAACACCTCATCTATAATAAATAATTTGCACTTACTTCATCTACACATTTCCAACGTGTTAAGGATTAAAGCCTGTTATCCATATTTTTGATTCACGTAAAATACTGTTGATATCTTCTCCAAAGCTTTTAAGTGTCGATGGAATATTTCCGTCTGTTATCATTTCGCCAACTGTTTTTGCTGACATGCAGCAGCCATAGCAGCTCGACCGACAGCAACTATTTTTACATAAGGAGCACCTAAAGCGAGCCGCCTTTGGCATTCTGTAATTTATTTTACTGTATATCCAAGTTTGTGACTCTGTACCTTTTGATTTACATTACTTTCCTTTTTATGAGGAGCTGATTTTATATCGGTGAATATTTTTCCATTATTTTAAAAGCAATTTTCATTCCGTCAACGGCGGCGCTTATTATTCCTCCCGCATAGCCTGCTCCTTCACCGCATGGATAGAGATTGTTCACGCTGACAGAGGCTAAGCTTTCGTTTCTCGTTATGCGGACAGGGGAAGATGTTCGTGTTTCCGCCCCCGTCATAATGGCGTTTTTATCCCCAAAGCATGACATCTTGCGAGAGAAAGTTTTTATTCCGTCACGCATCGTTTCCGTTATATATGAGGGGAAAAGCTTGTCAAAATCGGCAGGGAATACTCCGAGCGAATAGCTTGGTGTTACGGCATTTTCAGATATGCCGCACTTTTTGTCAAGAAAGTTCCCGACTGAAACGGCAGGTGCTGAATAGTTTTTTCCGCCGAGCATAAATGCGGTTTTTTCGATTGTACGGGCAAAATCCACGCCGTCAAGCGGATTGTTCCCAAAATCATCGGGCGAAACAGATACGACAAGCGCGGAATTTGCATTTTTCTGATCTCTTGAAAATTCACTCATTCCGTTTATGACGACGGTATTTTCTTCACTCGCAGAGGGAACTACAAATCCGCCGGGACACATACAGAACGTATATGCGCACCTTGTGCCGTTTTTATAGGAAAGCTGATATTCCCCCTGAGGCAGAAGCGGACTGTCAAAATATTTTCCGTAAAGGCTTTTGTTTACGCTTTCCTGAGTATGTTCAATTCTTGCACCTACCGAAAAAGGCTTTGGTTCAATAAAAATACCTTTTTCAAGCAGCATTTTAAAAGTATCCCTTGCACTGTGCCCCACCGCAAGAATAAGATTATCGGTATGAAGTTCGTTTCCGCCTGTAACAATCCCCGTGACGAAGCTGTTCTTAATAATAATATTCTGAACAGGCGTGTTGAAATAGACCTTCCCGCCGAGCTTTATAATATGCTCGCGGATGTTTTTAACAACGTTTCTGAGGTTGTCCGTTCCGATGTGGGGCTTTGCCTTAGTCACAATTTCACTCGGAGCGCCGAATTCGGCAAATTTTCTGAGGACTACCTGACATAGAGGGTCTTTAATACGTGTGGTAAGCTTTCCATCGGAAAATGTACCCGCACCGCCCTCACCGAACTGAACGTTTGATTCTTCATCAAGCTTTCCGTCTGTCCAGAATGAGTTGACTTTTTTCACGCGGCTGTCAACGTCGTCACCTCGTTCAAAAACAATCGGATTATAGCCGTATTCTGCAAGTGTCAATGCGGCAAACATTCCCGCGGGACCAAATCCTGCAATAACAATAGGAGAATTAAGCTTTTCCTTTCCAATTACAGGCGAAACAAAAGTGCTTTCAACATAAGAAAAGTTTTTATCGTTTTCCGCAAGCTGTTTTTCAAGCTTTTCTGAAGAAAGCTCAAAATATACGCTTGCGGAGATTTTAATGCTGTTTTGTCTTCGCGCATCAAGCGAGGTTTTATATATTTCGCAGGCCGAAATATCCTCTGATTTGACAGCAAGCTTTTCTTTGGCTTTAAGAATAATATTTTCCCTTGATTCATCAAATGGTATTTCAATTTGTGATATGATTAATGCCATAATTTCCTCCTGAAAGAACGGCACCTGTAAAACTGAATACAGGTGCCGCATTTAATTTAGCTTTTTGCTTTTGCTCTGAATGTTGCGGTATAGCTTCCATAGGTCCATACAAGTCCCTTGTCGGGAACAAAAATCGAAATAGGTGCGCTGAAATAATCGTCGCCGGTAAAGCTTACGCTGCTTAAATCAAGCTGAACAACAACATCCTGAATGGTGAGGTTTTTTATTACGTCTTCAGGTCCGATAAACGGAATGTCATACCCCGAAGTAATTGGAGTAATGGTGTAATTTTCAGGAGCATTAATTACCGAGATGTTTTCTGCCTTGATGTTGATGATTTTTTTCTTCAGCCCCGTGCTGTCAAAGGTTACGGTCGCTTCGCTTGCTCCGGATAGATTTCTGTATCCGTCGGAAAGAACAATCGGAGAAGTGATTGTTGTCCCTATATCCACTTTATGAAGGTCAATATAGCAAAGATGAATTTCGCCTTGATTTGCAAGGGTATCATTCGGTGCCGCAACTTCAATTTCAGGAACGTCAATGGTATATTTAAGCTTGTCGATAGGGAATCCCGGGGGTACGTTCTGGAATGTAGGCTTTAACGGGAGAACCTTTTTCATGTAAATAGGAACCTGTAACGAAAAAGCTGAATTTTCAACGGTAAGCCCTTCCTGTGACAATACAGTTGAATCATTATATATTATCAGCGTATTTCCCGAAACTATTTCGGTTGATTCCTTTAAAGTATAAGTTTCCGTGTTCCTTACAACGCATTTGGTTATCTGATTTATTTTCTGTTCAGGTCCTGTAATTGTAACGACAGACGGATTAGAAACAGCATCGCTCTTCTGATAATTTCCTTCAGCCTTTATATTAGGCGTTTCTGTTACGATATCGAATGTTTTTGAAACAATTTTGTCAAGGACGACAGTGACTGTTTCAGGCTTTCGGGATAATACCGAAAAGACCTTTCCACTTTTGCTTGTCACTTCAACGGGAAGCTGATATTTCCCCGGGTCAGTAATATTTTCAATAGAAACAGAAGCTTTAAGGTCGCTTGCTTTTATATTGCCTATTGATGCTCGATTCCCGTTAATTCTGACATCTATTTTTTCCGTATCCTGAGAAATTATACTTAAACCGTTGACAGTGTTGGTTTGTGAAGTGGCTATTTCTACGGGAACATTTTGAACATTTTGGCTTATATCCGGATAAAGAGTGGAAGAAACCACAAACCAGACGATAACCGCAATGACAATAGAATATATTTTTGTCGGAATGTCCTTATTAAGGGATTTAAAAAACTTAGAAAAATAATTTAAAATTTTCAGCTTTTTCAATTTTTTATCCCCTTTCCGAAAAATGATTTTTTCTCTTTATCAGATGAGGGCGTTTCAACAATAAATCTTGAACGCAGAAGCTTTTTTAAGCTGTCACGGTTAAACCCGCGCGTAAGCTCTCCGTTTTCAGCAACAGAAATAGTTCCTGTTTCTTCTGAAACAACAATAATAACCGCATCTGAATTTTCACTCATTCCTATTGCGGCACGATGTCTTGAACCTAACTGCTTATTTATGAATTCTTCTTTCTGGGGTTTGGGGAGAAAGCACGCTGCGGCAAGGATTGTCCCGTCACGTATTATAACCGCCCCGTCGTGAAGAGGGGTTTTATTGTAAAAAATATTGCCGAAAAGCTCTCTGCTCGGAAGAGCGTTTAAAATTGTTCCCGTATCGATTTGTTCGCCGAGCCTTGTCTGACGTTCGATTACAATAAGTGCCCCCGTTGCGGTTGAGGATAAATCCTCACAGGCGTCAACAATAGCGGAGATAGCTTTTTCCCACCTTGAATTTGAGCTTTCATTGTCAATACCTATTGAAAGTATGCCTAAATTTTTGACCTGTGTTCGTCCCACTTTTTCGAGAGCGCGTCTTAATTCCGGCTGGAATATTACGAGAAGTGCAAAAAGGCCGACGCTGAAAGTATTGCTTAAAAGAAAAGTAAGCGTTTTCAAACTTAAAGCACTTGAAATGAAATATGCAAGAGCAAGTAAAATTATGCCCTTTATAAGCTGCGTTGCACGAGTTTCCTTAACAAGCTTCCATCCCTTATAGATAAGATATGACATTAACAGAATATCAATTATATCGCTTATATTTATGGACGAAATTACATTCCAGGCGGAATCAATCAATTGTAAAAGGATGTCCAACTTCCCACGTCCTTTCATGTTTGTTATAAAAAATGTTTGGGCTGCATAAATTCAGGCAACCCAAACGTACCTAATACAATTTTAACATAAATTGAATAAATTTCAATACTTCTGGCAGATTTTTTTAATGAGCAGTATTAATGAATTTGTCTGAATTTCATTATTGAAAATTGACGGTGCAAATCTTACCGTGCCGTCGGGAGCCGTCCCAAGCGATTTGTGAGCTAATCCTGAACAGTGAAGTCCTCCCCTTAAACAAAAACCGTTGTCGCTTAAAATCTGTGCGGTTTCGTTTGCAATAAGCCCTTTAATATTAAAAGATACTATCGGAACATATTTACAGCTTGGATTTCTGTAAATTATTACATTGGGGACATTGCTTAATCCCGAAATAAACTGTCTGCAAAGCTTATCTTCATGCGCAAATATTTTTTGAACGGTATTGTCGGAAACAAATTTAACTCCCGCGCCAAGTCCTAAAATGCCCATTGTATTGACAGTTCCCGATTCGAGTGAGTCGGGGAGGAAATCCGGCTGGTCAAGTTCAAGTGAAGAAGAGCCTGTTCCGCCCTCAATAAGAGAAGGTATGCTGAAATTACCGTCTGTTATCAAAAGACCGGTTCCGGACGGTCCGTAAAGTCCTTTGTGGCCGGCGGTACAGATAATATTGACTCCATCCGAAAGCTTTAACGGCAAAATTCCGCAGCCCTGTGCGCCGTCGAGAATAAAGCAGATGTTGTGTTTATGACAGACCTCGGCGATTTTTTTAATGGGAAGAATCTGCCCTGTGACATTGCTTGCTAAAGTGCATACTATCGCCTTTGTATTGCTATTGATCAATTCTTCAAAGTTTGAAACAGTTTTGTTGTCGTCAGCTTCAACATGAGCCAGAGAATAAGCGCAGTCCTTTTTTGAAAGCGCATAAATCGGCCTTATCACTGAGTTATGCTCTAAATCCGAGGTAATAATATGACCGCCGTCAGACATAATTCCCTTTATGGCAAGATTTAAGGCATGGGTACAGTTAAGCGTGAAAACAACGTTTTCAGGTTCTGCTCCAAAAAAGTCCGCACACGCTTCACGGGTGGAGTATACCGCTTTTGCGGTATTAAGCGACAGAATGTGTCCGCTCCGCCCGGGGTTTCCCCCGAATTTGGTAAAAGCCGTATCCACGGAATTTTTCACGGAATAAGGCTTGGGAAAAGTGGTTGCTGCATTATCGAAATTAACCAAAGTCAGCACCCATTTCCATAGTATTCAAATACTTTATATTATTATCTTTCAGTATCATAAGATATTCGCTGAGGTCGCCTTTTACTCTGATACTGTATCCGCATCCGGTTGAAAAATTTTTGGGAGTACGCTGAATTTCGCAGTAATAGCCCATACTTTTTAATATTTTCTGGGCTTTCATGGCATACGTTATTGAAGTCAGTGCAATTAAATAAGTTTTCATAATATAGTTCACCTCTAAGCGGCTAAACCGGTATAATTAAGGGGATATACTATATTATGCAGAATGGTTGATTTTTGTCATATTATGCTAAACATTTTTTATTATACATACGGCATGGGCAGAAATTCCCAAGCCTTCTCCCGTAAAACCAAGCTTTTCTTCGGTTGTGGCTTTCACATTAACCTGTTCAATGTCAATTTTACATACGGCAGCTATATTTCTCCGCATTTTCTCGATAAAAGGGGCAAGCTTAGGCGCCTGCGCAATTATTGTTGAGTCGATATTTTCAATTTCATAATCTTTTTGGGAGATTAATTCAATAACTTTTTTAAGAAGTTCAATGCTGTTGGCGTTTTTATAGCTGTCGTCACTGTCGGGAAAATGCTTTCCTATATCGCCGAGAGCTGCCGCGCCGAGAAGCGCGTCCATAATAGAATGAACAAGAACATCGGCGTCTGAATGTCCTAAAAGTCCTTTTTCATAAGGAATATTAACGCCGCCTAAAATAAGCGTTCTTCCCTCAACAAGCCTGTGAACGTCATATCCGTGACCTATTCTCATTTTTGTTCTTCCTTTTCATAAAGCTTTAATAACGCTTCGGCAACGGCAATATCTTCTGGAGTTGTTATCTTTATATTGCTGTAATCGCCTTTGGTTAGGGCAACCTTTATTCCGATTGCTTCGACAAGCTGACAGTCATCGCTAAAATCAAGATTATGCGAAACGGCGAAATTTACTCCGTCAAAATAAACCGAACGCCTGAAAACCTGCGGGGTCTGAATAGAATAAAGCGTGCTTCTGTCGGGAGTATCAACAATCAGTCCGCCGTTTACGGTTTTGACGGTATCCTTTACGGGAACGCCGAGAGTTGCTCCGCCGAAAATCCTTGCGTCCGCAATTACTTTTTCTATTTTTTGAGAGGATACGAGTGGCCTTGCACCGTCGTGAACCGCTATAAACTTTGTTTCCTTAGAAATTGCTTTTAGTCCCGAAAGAACGGACTCCTGACGGGTTTTCCCGCCTGTTACAAATGTTATCTGCTTTGAAATATTAAGGCATTCAGAGATTTTTCTGAACAGAGGAATGCTTTCTTCTCTTGAAACCACAACAATGTCGAAAACACTTTCACATTTTTCAAAAGCAAGCATTGTCCGCCCGATTACGGAAATTCCGTTTATTTCAGAAAGCTGCTTGTCAATCCCATTCATTCTTGTGCTGGAACCTGCTGCGGCAATTATAACCGATGTATCCATATCAAAAATCCTCATAGTTTCCTAAAAATTTAAAATACGAAAGCTCGTTTTTAAGCTCGTTGAGAAGTGAAGACGTATTTTTGTCCGCAACATTTCCTTTGAAGTCGAGATAAAAAATAACGTCAAAGCTTCCGTTTGCAACGGGCTTGCTTTCAATATGCTCAAGGTCAAGATTATTGACGGAAAATTTGGTGAGCAGACGATAAAGTGAGGATTTTTTATTCGGAATTGAAAGCGATACGGAAATTGACGATGGCTTTTCAGACATTCTGAAATTTTTGGTAATGCAGATAAATCTTGTGTAATTCGGAATAACGTCAGCAATATTTTTTTTAAGAATTTTAAGCCCGTACTGTTCCGCACATTTTTCGGAGCAAATTGAAGCAATAGGCTCATCCGATGAAGTACAAAGCTGTGCGGCGGCGGCAGTATTTACATAATTCTCTTTTCTTAAATTATTGTTTCTTAAAAACTCGGAGCACTGAGAAAGTGCTTGAACATGAGAATATACAGTGGTTATACTTTCAAGCGGAATTTCATTTTTTGCGGCAAGACAATGGTGTATTTCAACCTGAGTTCTTGCGGAGATAAAAAAGCTGTATTTTCTCATAAGGTCATAGGTTTCGGAAACGCTTCCCGCCGTAGAATTCTGAATAGGAAGAATTCCGCAGTCAATTTCACCGCTGTCAACGGCATCAAAAACATCGGCAAAGGTATTAAAAAATCTTATAGGCTTGTCGCCGAAAATATTGCGGCAGGCTTCCTCCTGATTAGAACCGCTCACTCCCTGACAGCCAATTTTAAGATCGTCAGATGGATTGAATTTTTGAGGCGTGATAAAAAAATCAGACGAAATTTCCTTTTGCTGAAGGCTTTTGCTTATATCCATTATATTTGAAAAAAGCACGGCGGCGCCGTCTTTAAGCTCATCAGGCGAAAGCTCTTTGATACGTTTAATTATTTCGTCCTCACGTCCGCCCTGAAGCACGGGAAGATTGTTTTCCTTTTTGAATGCGGCGACATTTCGGCATACCTCCATTCTTTTTATGAATAATGAAAGTATCTCGCAATCTATCTCATCAATTTCGTTTCTTAAATCTTTTAAATCCATTGTCATTTTCCTCTTTTATAAATATATTACAGCCATTGAATAAATGCCGTTTTATCATGACGATTATACCCTAACTTTTCATAAAAACGCATAGTACTTTCCAGTTTTGAGCCCGTCATAAGCATTATTTTGTAGCAATTTTCTTTTTGCGCAATTTTCTTTGCATAATCAAGACAAGCGGATGCAAGCCCTTTTTTTCTATGCAGTTCATCTGTGATAACATTTTCGATAAGCGCATACGGACACTGGCTATGTGTAAGATTACGAATTATCATAATAACACAAGATGAAATAATCCTGCCATCTTTTTTACAAACGACAATATGATGATTAGGATCTTTCATAATGTTCTGCCACAAATCAAGAAGATAATCGCTTTTTTCAGGTATCGGGTTATCGTGAAGCTGAGTATAAAGTAAAAGTAACTCATCAAGATCATTTTCTTCAGCTTCATTTACTTTATACTTATTCAGTTCCTTTCTCATGAAAATATCAGCATTTAAATTATCGTTATATCTTTCCGTTTCGGTAAAGCCATATTTTTTATATAGGTCAATAGCTCTTGTACTTTCGGCTTTTGTATCGAGAAAAATATACTTATATTCACTTTTTTCAGCATACAGTAAAGCAGCATCAAGAAGTTTTCTTCCATATCCCATACCCTGAAACTTTTTAAGAACATACATTATTTTTAGCTCGCATTTTTCGCTGTCAAGTTCCTTAACTGCCGCAGTACCAATAACCTGTCCATTATCTATCAGGCACCAGCACTTTTTAAAATACTTTCCTATTTCAGTTATTTGAGAATGTCGTCCGCTTGGCTCAAAGGTACGTCCCGATTCCGGCATACACACATGAAAAAACTCAATAACATTATGTTTAAGTTCTTCATTGTATTCCGTAATATATATCATATAAATCTCCTTTTTTAAAAAATTTAGATTAACTTCATATAGTTAATCTCTGTGCAAATCAATAAATTAATTATACAGAAAAAAATCAATTAACGCAACACTTTGGTATTTTTAAAATCATATAACAAACAAATAACTTAAACTTGCACAATAAATAAAAACATGATATAATAAATCATTAATGTATTATGGGATAGGCATA